>ENA-UPTF01002221-UPTF01002221.1-marine-metagenome-genome-assembly--contig:-NODE-2221-length-11360-cov-2.767615_pt1 | contig 11360 bp, 6 predicted proteins | sample MGYA00238166_ERZ767019 | MGnify/ENA primary metagenome ERZ767019 (study PRJEB28930, sample SAMN06266391) | marine metagenome | isolation source: Sea water from 250 m depth | place: Atlantic Ocean | study... | reverse complement strand
CGATTCGGAGGCCATGTGACGGGTGAGCTTTCCGGCGATGCCGCCCGGGCAAACCGAAGTCCGGCGCAGCTTATTGGCTCGACTCCGCTTGGCCAAGCCCTACAATACTCGCCCCCGACAAATTCGTCCTTTCATGAAAAACATGATCGAACTTCTTGGCCGCCTCACGGCGCTCTGCGCGATCTACCTCGCGCTTGGCCAGGCGCACGCCAAAACCAAGCCGAACGTGTTGTTCATCTTTGCCGATGACCAATGCTACGAGACGGTGGGCAACCTTGGCCTGACCGACATCGACACGCCGAACCTCGACCGCCTGGCCAAGCGCGGCACACAATTCACCCGCGCCTACAACATGGGCTCATGGAGCGGCGCGGTCTGCGTGGCCAGCCGACACATGCTCATCACCGGTCGGCACATTTGGCGGGCGCAAACGGCGTCGCAAACTTTGCGTAGCGGCAAAAAGTCGACCGACGAGCAAGAGGCCGCCCGTGAAAAGGAATTCAACAACCTCTGGCCGCAGGTCATGGGCCGTGCGGGGTACCAGACATTCTTCACCGGCAAATGGCATATCCAGGCTCCCGCCGACAAGGCGTTTCAGGTCGCCCGAAACATCCGCGGCGGCATGCCGAACCAGACGTCGCAAGGCTACAACCGGCCGCTACCAGGCAAACCCGACCCATGGAGCCCGTACGACGTGAAGTTCGACGGATTCTGGAAGGGCGGCAAACACTGGAGCGAAGTGGTCGGTGACGACGCGGTCGATTACATCGGCGAAGCCAAGCAGGACGAGCGGCCGTTCTTCATGTACATCGCGTTCAACGCGCCGCACGACCCTAGGCAGGCGCCGAAGGAATATGTTGACCGCTACCCATTGAGCCGCATTAAGGTGCCAGAAAATTATCTCGACGAGTATCCGTACAAGGACGATATCGGTTGCAGTGCCAACTTGCGCGACGAGAAGCTCGGGCCGTTCCCCCGCACGCATCATGCGGTGAAGGTTCATCGGCAGGAATACTACGCGATCATCGAGCACATGGACGCACAAATCGGCCGCATCCTCGACGCGCTCGACAAGTCTGACCAAGCCGACAATACCTACATATTTTTTACGGCAGACCACGGGCTGGCGGTCGGCCACCACGGATTGTTCGGCAAGCAAAACCTGTACGAGAACAGCACCCGCGTGCCGTTCATCGCGATTGGCCCGGGCATCAAGGCCAGCCACAAGATCGCCGCGCCGATTTATCTGCAGGACGTGATGGCCACGTCGCTGGACATCGCCGGGGCCAAGCGCCCGGAGCAGGTTGAGTTCCAGAGCCTGCTGCCGTTGCTCAGTGGCAAGACCACGGAGTCTGAAATCAGGGCCGTTTACGGCGCGTACCTAGGCCTGCAACGCTCGGTCACGGTCGGCAACTGGAAACTCATCCTTTATCCGAAAATCTCCAAGGCCCGCTTGTTCAACATCAAGCGGGACCCGCTTGAGATGAAAGACCTTGCCGACAACAAGAAATCAGAGAAGGTCATAAAAAGGTTGTACAAGCAGCTATTGAATCTCCAAAAGGCCAACAATGACTCGCTGGATCTCAAGGCGGCTTTCCCCAACTTGGGCTAACCTCTATTTTCCAACAACTCTTTGAGCAATCTAATTGATCGGCCGGCGATACAGCGGACAACAATTTTCGTGACACTTTTAATGCTTGGCCTTGGTCAAGCAGCAATCGCCGCCGAGCACTCCATCATTGCGCCGGAAAGCAAAGGTACCTTCCGCGGACGGCCCACCGTCGCTGCTGTGCGCGTTACCAAGGCCCCCGAGATAGACGGCCATCTCATTGACGAAGCATGGAGCTATGCCAAACCAGCTGGCGAGTTCCTTCAAAAGGAACCCAAGCAGAATATACCACACTCACAGCGCACCGAGTTTCGTGTACTCTACAATAATGATACCCTATTTGTTGGCGTATGGTGTTTTGATACAGAGGCCCGCAATATTATTGCCCACACCATGGAACGTGATGTCATGATGCGTTATGAAGACATGGTAAATATCACGCTGGATACCTTTCAAGACCGCAGGAATGGCTACATATTTACGGTTAACCCTAATGGAGCTAGGAGTGATGCAACTGTCAGTAACAACACCTCGCGCAACAGTGAATGGGATGGTGCGTGGAGGGCGAAAAGTAAAAAACATGCCTGGGGTTGGAGTACTGAGGTAGCCATCCCTTTTAAGTCGTTGAGCTTTGACGAAAAGAACGATAGCTGGGGAATCAACATATACCGAAATATTGGCCGTTTTGGCGAGCGAGGTCAGTGGGCCAACTCGCGTCGAATCAGTCGCAGCTATCATGTCTCCGGATGCGGCGACTTAACTGGACTACACGGTCTAAGACAAGGGATCGGGCTAGATATCACGCCCTATGCAACGGGTAAATACAGTAAAGACTATGATTCCAAGGATTCTGATCTTCTTGGTGACTTTGGTTTCGACGTCCGCTATCGACTCACGCCCAGCCTAACCGCCCTAGCCAGCATAAACACTGATTTTGCCGAAACAGAAATAGACACGCGCCAGGTCAACTTCACACGTTTCCCGCTGTTCTTTCCTGAGAAACGGCAGTTTTTCCTCGAGGACTCTGGCATCTTCGGTTTCGGGGGTGGAGAATCATCCCGCCGCCGTTCACGGGATTCCTCGGACACACTGTTGATGCCGTTTTTCAGTCGGCGAATCGGCCTAAGCAGCAAAGGGCAGATTACCCCCATTCAGTTTGCCGGAAAAGTGACGGGACGTATAAAGGACTACAATATCGGCCTGCTCAACGCAGTGGTGGAGGGAGACGACCACCCTCGCAATGCTTTCGTCGGCCGCGTCGGTCGCAATGTATTTGAGCAATCGTCGTTCGGATTCCTGACAACGGTGGGTGATCCCAACTCGGATGAAATGAACTCAGTGACGGGTATCGACTTTCAGTACCGTAACACCGACTTCGTGGGAGGACATACCTTCGAGGCAAATCTTTATGTGCTAGGTTCCTATTCAGAAGATTTGGGTGGCTTGGAACCGACCTGGGCAACCAACGCAAAGTTATATGACCGGAATATCGAACTGTCAGCCAGCGTGATGGAGATCGGCAACGACTTCAACCCGGCCATGGGCTTTGTACGTCGGCGAGGAACACGGCGTCACATGCTCGAGGCAGAATTCACACCCTATTTCGAGGAAATCAGTTGGTTGCGAAACACCCGTCACGGTTACGAGGCGGAGCTTTATACCGATCTCGGGAATGATGTCGTGAACACCAAGCAGACGTTCAACCTGGCATCCCTTTCATTTGAAAGCCAGGAAATGCTCTCCTTATCGGTCTCCCATCATACCGATCGACCCAACAAGGACTTTGATATTTCGGATGGAACTGTAATCCCGGCAGGCAATTATGATTGGTGGGATGCGAGGCTTTCTTTAAACACTGGTTTGTATCGAAAGTTTGCCGCAGCCAATTCTTACACCGTGGGCAGTTTTTACGACGGCGACCGGCAACAACTTTCGTCTACACTCGTTTATCGCCCAACGAACCGGATTTCACTTATGCTGGATTACTCTCTGAACCTCATTGATTGGGAGCAATTCAAGGATTCAACTATTAATCTAATTTCCGGGAGAATTCAGTACAGTTTCACCCCGGACCTGACCCTTTTTAACCTAATCCAATATGACGACATATCAAATTCAATCGGGGTCAACAGCCGGCTGCAGTGGGAGTACAAACCGGGGGCGAAAATGTTCTTCGTTGTCAACCAGGGGTATGTCGACGAGATGACCGGCTTCGTGATTAGGGACCTTGAGGTGGTGGCCAAGGTCGGCGGACTGTTCCGCTTTTAATCATTAAGTGGAATAATAGATGGGGCACATCTTCTTAAAGCAAACGCTATTTCTGCCTGTCCAGACCAGGTGGTTTCGTCGAGCATTGGCCTTGGCTTTTGGTGTGGCCCTTGGCCAGGCGTTTGCGGCTGACATTCCCAAGCCATCAGCTATCGCGCCCGAAAGCCAGGGCACATTTCGAGGTCGACCCACTGTAAAGGCAGTACGCATCGATCAGGCTCCCGACATCGACGGCCATCTCGTTGACAAACCATGGCGCTTGGCCAAGCCGGCAGGTGAGTTTCTTCAAAAGGAACCCAAGGAGAATGTGCCACACTCCCAGCCAACGGAATTCCGGGTGCTCTTCGACGACGATGCATTGTACATCGGCGTATGGTGCTTCGACACCGAGTCTGATCGCCTTGTTGCGCTTAACATGGAGAGGGATGGTCACATGTATTTTGAGGATGTAGTGATGATTACCTTGGATACCTTTCTGGATCGCAGGAACGGCTATCAATTTTCAGTTAACACGAACGGAGCGCGCGGCGATGCCACGATCAGTAATAACACCTCTGTAAGTCCCGAGTGGGACGGGGCATGGATGGCAAAAAGCAGGCGACATGTATGGGGATGGAGCACCGAAATCGCCATTCCATTCAAGACTATCAGTTTTGATGAAACAACCAGCACATGGGGATTCAACATCTACCGAAACATCGGACGCTTTAATGAAAGTGCTTTGTGGGCAAACTCGCGCGCTTCCATCCGAGGTTATCATGTGTCCGAATGCGGTGACTTGACCGGATTGCACGGGCTCAGGCAAGGGCTTGGTCTGGACATTACTCCTTATGCGACCGGTAAATACCGTAGGGAGTACGATGCCAAGGACTCGGATTTGCTTGGGGACTTTGGTTTCGATGTCCGCTACCGGCTCACACCCAGCCTGTCCGCCCTTGCTAGCGTCAACACCGATTTCGCGGAGACCGAAATAGACAGGCGCCAGGTTAATTTAACTCGCTACCCCTTGTTTTTCCAAGAAAAACGCCAGTTTTTCCTGGAAGACTCCGGCATCTTCGGTTTCGGCGGCGGTGAATCCTCCAGACGCCGATCACGGGATTCGTCTGACACACTGCTGATGCCGTTTTTCAGTCGTCGAATCGGCCTGAGCAGTAAAGGACAAATCGCGCCGATTCACTTTGCCGGAAAGCTTACCGGCCGTATTAAGGATTATAACATCGGCCTTCTTGATGCCGTGATAGAGGGGGATGAGCGCCCGCGGAATGCTTTTATTGGCCGAGTTAGTCGTAACCTTTTCGAGCAGTCATCCGTTGGGTTCCTGACCACCTTGGGTGATCCGAACTCGGATGAAATGAACTCGGTCACAGGTGTCGACTTCCAGTATCGAAACAGCAACTTCTTGGATGGACGCACCTTTGAGGCCAACCTGTTTGCGCTTGGTTCCTATTCGGAAGATGTGGGCGGACTGGAGCCGGCCTGGGGCGCCAGCACCAAGCTGTATGACCGCAACATCGATATCTCCGCCAGCGCAATGGATATCGGCGATGATTTCAATCCGGCCATGGGTTTTGTTCGGCGCCGGGGCACTCGTCGATACATGGTCGAGGCGGATTTTACGACCTACCACGACAACATCAGTTGGTTGCGGAACACACGCCATGGTTACGAGGCGGAACTCTACACCGATCTCGGAAACGACGTTGTGAATACCAAACAGTCGCTCGATCTAGTTTCACTCTTTCTCGAGAGCCAAGACTATATATCGCTAAAGGTGTCGCACTTGACGGATCGGCCGACTGAGGATTTTGAAATCTCCGACGGTTCGATGATCCCTGCCGGGGATTATGAATGGTGGGATGTACGTTTGTTAGCCTATTTGGGCATGAACCGATTACTGTTCCTTAGGCCCATGTACAGGATCGGCGGCTTTTACGATGGCACGAGACAACAAATCGAGCTTGAAACACGTTATATCCCTTGGCCCAAGCTACGTTTAAGCGTTGATTACTCCCTGAACCTGATTGATTGGGAGCAATTTGAGGATTCCACTATCAATGTCATCTCAGGAACGCTCCAGTACAGTTTCACACCGGATTTGGTTCTATCAAACCTCCTGCAGTACGATGACATCTCGAACTCTGTGGGTGTCAACACTCGCCTTCAGTGGGAGTACAAGCCGGGCGCGAAAATGTTCTTTGTGGTCAACCAGGGCTACGTTGACGAGATGACCGGCTTCGTCATCAAGGACCTAGAGCTGGTGGCTAAAATCGGGACGCTGTACCGCTTTTAGCTGCTTTCCGCTCGAACCCTGATCCGCCACCACGCACAATGCGGCGTGCACTTGACCAAGCTCAAACTGCGTGACTTCCGGAACATTCGGGAGCTCGATGCAGCATTCGAGCCGGGATTTCATGTGCTGCTCGGCCGCAATGCACAGGGCAAAACCAACCTGCTCGAGGCTGTTTACCTACTGGCCACGCTCCGCTCGTTCCGCGGCGTCGGCAACGCACAACTTATCCGGCACGAACAAAAAGCCTTTTTCGCCGGCGGACTCGCGATTGGCCAGGCAGAGAGCGAAATCCGCTACTACTGGTCCCCTGACCAACGCAAACTCACCGTCAATGAAAAGCCGATGCGCCGCATTACCGATTACCTCGGCACGCTTCGTACCGTTGTCTTTTGTGCGGAGGATTCACTACTGGTTAACGGGCCGGGAAAGTCTCGCCGACGTTTTCTAGACCTGCTACTGACACAGTCAAAGCCCGGCTATCTCGAGTTACTACACCGCTACATCGAGGCGCTGCGCTCGCGCAACGCACTGCTCAGGCAGGATTCGCCCGACCCCGCATTGATCGACAGCTTCACCCGCGAACTTGTCGCCAACGGCGAACAACTCATCACCGCCCGCCGGCAGCTCGTTGACAAACTCTCGCCAATCATCCGGCTGGCTTACCAAAAAATCGCAGCCAAGCCGGAGAATGCAGACATCACCTATGCACCAAGTGTACGTGAGGATCTCGCGGTAAGTCTGGCCAAGTCTAGACCTCGCGAGCAGCGATACCGCACGACACTGGTCGGGCCACATCGCGATGAACTCAAACTGACGCTCGACGGCCAGTCGGCGGCGCAATACGCCAGCGAAGGACAAAAGCGTACCTTTGCCATCGCGCTAAAAATAGCGCAGGCCGAATACCTCGGCGGCATTCATGGCTCGCCGCCTATCCTCTTGATCGACGACGTTATGGGCGAACTGGACGCCGTGCGCCGGACCGGCCTGATGCCGCTGATCAGCCGCACCGGCCAGGCGCTTGGCCAAGTGTTTATGACCTGCACCGAGGAAAACTGGCCCGGCGAACTTTCCGGCAATCTCCACCGCTGGCAGATCGAGCAGGGTGGCCTGAATAGAATAATTTGAGCCGCCGCCTGGCCAAGTGTTGTCGGATCAGTTTGAGAAAAGGCGGCCGAAGAGTTTGTTAAGTAGCACCTTCCAAGTGACCTTGGTGGCGATTTGGTCGAAGAGCGGGCGCAGGTCGCTGAGTTTGTCGACGTCCTGCACGGTGTAGCCCTCGATGTTGATGTTAACGTCGCGGGATTTCCCGGCGTCGGCGAGATCGGTGAACTTCAGCCGCTCCCACGAGAAATTCAGGTTACCGATGGTAAAATAAAGCGGCGACTCGCCAAGCGCGAGCTGAGCCGACGGCTTCGCCACGGCGTCCGGTAGTGAGATAAGGTTGCGCTCACCTACTGAGGTTTCCACGAGGTTGAACTCGGTAATACCTATGCGCACCTGCCGGAAGTGTGGCTTGAGTTTGCGGCGCACATTCATCAACTCCGAGAAGTCGCAATCGATGAACAGGTCGCCGATCCTGAGCATCGGCGCGCCGCCGTACTCTGGTAGATTGTAGATGGTGATGTCGGAGGCGGCGACGGTGGAGTTGAGCGGGAAACCGATGTCGAGTTGGCCAATCCTGGCATCCATCCCCTGCTCGCGAAACTCGCTGATGATCCACCACTTGGCCAAGGCGTCCTTGGTGAGGAACAGCCCGATTGCCACGACCAGCAATAGGATGAGCAGGCGAAACGCCCAGCGGGATAAAAACCGCATCACTCGGACTTACCAAAAGCCGGCCTGACTGACAACGCGAAACACGGCTCAAGCCGGGCCGGGCTTGACGGACTGGAGTACCTCGCGGTGGTTTAGCTTGCCGGTACCGAGCTTGGGCAACTCATCCACCACCTGCAGGTCTCTCGGCGCGTAGAGATTGGTCAATCCCGCGGCGGTGATGGCTTCACGAATCTCGGCCAGTTCCAGTTTCGGCTCGTTGGTCACGGCGACAAGCCTCTCACCCTTTTCAGCGTCCGGCAATGCCACCACCGCCACCTCGCATTCCTCGCCGTGCTGCGGGAACGCGCCGGCCAGCGCATCCTCCACTGCCGTCAGGCTCACCATCTCGCCACTGACCTTGGCGAAGCGCTTGGCCCGGCCTCGAACCCAGAAGTAGCCGTCGGCATCGACGTGAATGATGTCGCCAGTATCATACCAGCCCCCGAGCGCCTGAAACGCCTCGTTGGCGTCGGCGTTGAGGTAACCCTTCATCACGTTGGGGCCACGAACGAACAGACGGCCGGCATCCGCCACGCCGTCGATTGCCTCGAGCTTCCACTCGATGCCCGGCAATAGCCTACCCACGGAACCAAACCGGTTGGAGACCTTGGTGTTGGCGGAAATCGCCGGCGAACATTCGGTCACACCATACGCCTCGGTGATGCGAACGCCAAACTTTCGAGCCCATGTATCGGCCGTAGCCTGCTGCACTTTCTCCGCGCCAGCGAGCAAGTAGCGCAGGTTGCGGAAATCGTACGGATGCGCCATACGCGCGTAACCGTTTAGGAACGTGTTCGTGCTGAGAAACATCGTTGCGTTGGAGTTATACACAGCGGTCGGGATCTGCCGGTACTGCAAGGGTGACGGAAACACGGTGGTACGAATTCCTCGGCACAATGGCAGCAGCGTGCCGACAATCAGGCCGAAGCTGTGAAACATCGGCAGGCAGTTGAAGAGGCTGTCGGTGTCCATCACGTCCACGGCCGAGAACAACTGCCGCAGGTTGGCGAGAATATTGCGGTGTGACAGCTCGACCCCCTTTGGCACACCCTCCGAGCCGCTAGTGAAGAGGATGACCGCCGTCCGGTCGGCCGGGATGTTGAACCGCACTTGGCCAAGCATGAGCCGGTGCTTGAGAAAAACCCACAGCTTGGCCAAGCGGGAGATCTGTTTCCGAATGTCCTCGAGATAAATAAACTCGATGCCGGCCGCCTCCATCGGTGCCACGTCTAGCTTGGCCTTGGCCAGGAACACGCGCGAGGTGATGAGTTGCCTCAACCCGGCCAACTTCGCGCAAGTGAGCATCAGTGGTACGCCGTTGGAGTAGTTGAGCACCGCGGGTATTTTGCCGATGCGCCACAAACCCAACACCGAGATTACCGTGCCGTTCACGTTGGGCAGCAGCAGGCCCACGCGCTCCCGTTCGACATCGAGCAACCGCCGGAACTGCCCGCCCAGCACCTCCGCACCCACCATCACCATTCGGTGACTAAGTGCCTGGCCAGTAACGTCCTGAAGGATCACTGTGCCCGGACGCTGCCGGGCCTTTGAGGCGATCTCAGTAAGCACATCGCTATGGCCATGATCCATCTCCACATGAAACTGATGCTCAATCATCCTCTCGCGAAGCCACTGTGTCAGCGCCTCGCGTACGTCACTCGTGCCGCTGAATTGTTCGACCGGTGGCTGCAACAATTCGCCAAAGTGAATGCTCAACTTGGGAAACCACTTCTTCCAGCCCGGTTGCCGCGACCACGGCAGACGGTTTGCATTGCGCAGATGACAGGTGATCACCTTGGCCCCGGTTTTGTGCAGCAGGAAACCGGTCCCCTCAAAGAGCTTCATCAGGCAGCCGGTCTCCGAGATACGCCCCTCGGCAAACAAAATCAGCCGGCCGCCGCCCTGCAGGAAGGTGGCCATCTCCTTCATGGCAAAAGGCGAGGCATGATCCACCGGAAAGGTGTAGCGGTTGGCCATCACGAATCGAAACATCCAGTGGCTATCGGCCCTGGTCGAGGAGGTAACAAACCGCCAGTCCTCACCCACGCATAGCCCGATCAGCCACCAGTCAAACCATGAGACATGATTGGGGATCAGCAGAACCGGTCCCGGCGTGTTCAGCACGTCGTCGCCTTGAATGCGGAGGCGAAACAGGATACGGGCGAGAATTCTGCTAATGAGTCGGATAAAAGGCATCGGCTCGGGGTCGATAGAACTCCGCCGTTTGTAGCGGGATCACCGCCAAACAAAAGCCAAAACCGCGCTTGGCCAAGAGAATGGTAGGACCGTGTGGCCTGCTGGGACGGCTATCCCTACCCTTCACTTTGACTTGTGGGCAGGTCGCGCGGTCTTGGCCTTGGACGAATATGCGAGCGCCTCATCGTGCGGCAGGTGGTAGAAAAAACCGTCCTCCGCGCCCAACAGCAAATCCGGCTTGCCGTTGCCGTCCCAGTCCACGACGCACGGGCTGGTGCTGTGCGATGCCAACTGCCGTTGGCCAAGCGGCCCCACGCGTTTGAGGACAATATTGCCGCTCCGGGTTTCGCAGTTGCGCCACCAGTCGGCGTTGACGGAATCGACCAGCATGTCGAGCCGCCCATCGCCATCCCAGTCGACGATGGCGATCTTTCGCCGGCCACTCTTGCCGGCGGTGCCGGGGTTCAACTGGATCGGCCGGTTGTCCTCGTCCACGAAGATGCGACGCGGCGGGAGAAGCTCAAGTTTTCCACCGGTGCGCCGACGCTCGAACAATGCGAGATAGCCCTCGTGATCAAGCATGACCAAATCGACAAGCCGGTCGCCGGTGAAATCCACCGCCACAGGCGTCGTGCGCCACTGGGTGACTAGCTGCCTACCCCTCGGGTTCCACCAACACCACTTGGGCTTGGGCGGGGCGCTTGGCCAAGCAACCTCGATAGGCCGGGCGGCGGCCAGGCGCGGCGACGTACGGCTGCCCATGTTGCGATACCACAGCACCTCGCCCCAGATAGAGTTCACCAGCATGTCTGGCAAGCCGTCGTGATCCCAGTCCGCAACGGAGAGCGTCGTGTAGCCCCACTTCGCCTCGCACGGCCCCTGGATGCTGCCGTTGTCGCCAGCTTGCATTCGGATGACTTTGCCAGCGGCCTTAAGCCGCCGGCCCGCCGCCCAGCGCGGCTTGGCCCCGCCGCCGAGATTTTCAAAAAGACCGATGTAACCGGCGGTGTTACCGCTCACGATGTCTTCGTCGCCGTCACCGTCCCAATCAACCGCCACCGGCGTGGAGAGCGCGCCAAACTTCACGCCCGCCGCTGTCTGTCGAAAAAATCTCGGCGCGGCAAAAAGCGGTGCGCCATCAACCACTCGGCCGGTGTGCTCGACGTACGCCACGCGTCCGTC
>ENA-UPTF01002220-UPTF01002220.1-marine-metagenome-genome-assembly--contig:-NODE-2220-length-11365-cov-5.276577_pt1 | contig 11365 bp, 8 predicted proteins | sample MGYA00238166_ERZ767019 | MGnify/ENA primary metagenome ERZ767019 (study PRJEB28930, sample SAMN06266391) | marine metagenome | isolation source: Sea water from 250 m depth | place: Atlantic Ocean | study... | reverse complement strand
ACCAAATCGCCAAGCCCCTAACTAGGCAGGAGTAGGTTATGACCTCCAATAAGAAAGACCCAGTACTGGTGGTACTTCAGATGTCAGGCGCTTACGACGCGCTAAATACGTTTGTCCCCTATGGCGATCCTCACTATAAAGATTACCGCCAGCTACTTAAAGTCGAAACCGAGGAAGTCTTGGCAGTAAATGACTATGTTGGATTCCATCCATCAATGGGGCCCATCAAAAGCCTTTACGACCAAGGTAAAGTTGCTGTCATCCAGGGAATCGGATACCCCAATCCGATTCGATCCCACTTCCGCTCGATGGATATTTGGCACACCGCAGAGCCGGCAAAGATGGGGATGGATGGATGGCTGGGCAGAGCGATTGGTGATATCGACCCGAATAAAGAGAACGTTCTTACCGGAGTAAACTTCGGTCGCGGCCTCCCAAGAGCTTTGGCCTCGTCGGGCGTCTCAGTAGCATCAGTAGGCGGACTTGAGTCCCTAGGTATGCTAACAGGAATAGACAATAGGGAAGATAGGACAGAAGCTTTAGATATATTCGCCCGCATGTATTCTCCGATGATCGGCTCCGGTGCCACCAACGAATATGTGTCTCAAACGGGATTGGACGCTCTAAAAGGGGCCGACATCCTGAGTACTGCTCCAGCGAAGTACAGCTCTACCATAGAGTACGGGGGAGACCAGTTCTCCCAGTGGTTAAAGAATATCGCCCAAGTCCATACTGCAGATTTAGGAGCGAGAGTGCTCTACACAGGCCTGAACCCTGGAGCCTTCGACACTCATGCCAATCAACCTGTCGCTCTTTCAAAACTATGGGGAGATGTCTCAGCGGGCATCGGTGATTTTTATCAAGATTTGAAAGAACACAACGCCGAACGAGAAGTTGTGATGCTGATGTTCAGCGAATTTGGTCGCCGGGTTCAAGAGAACGGTTCCGGTACAGACCATGGCTCGGGCAGTGTTGCATTCGTCATCGGTGATGCAGTGGAAGGCGGCCTCTACGGAGAATACCCGTCATTAGAGCCAGACAAACTGGACGAAGGTGACCTCCGCTGGAACAACGACTTCCGTAGTACCTACGCCACTCTACTGGAAAAGTGGATGGGGTTGGATTCTAAACCAATACTCCGGGATAGCTACGAAGTTCTCGATTTCATAAAGTAGGCGGAGATTTCACCGCCAACAAGAGGACCCGAGATCGAACAGATCCAAACCAGATTCCGCCGGCTCTGAACTAGATAGAGACGGCGGAACGTCATTATGAGGGAACCATGGTTGCACAGATTACACCTGTAAGTTTTCGATACAGCCACACCATAGGACGCCAAGAAACTCGCGGCGGCGACGGTTTTTTCCATCCTGTTGCCGTAAAACGCGGTCCCGGCGAACTGCTCTACGTATTAAGCCGTGGAACAGAGACCCCAGTGTTCTTCCCGTGTAAACGGGTCACGGTTTGCACAGTAGACGAAGAATACATCGACCAATTCGGATTCAAGGTACATCCCGAAGACGCTGTCCGGTCAGCAGCTGACGGCGCGTTGTTCTGGCCCACATCCATCGCTCTGGACTCTCTAGGCAACGCGTATGTAGCAGACGAATGGTTGAACCGAATCTCAGTCTTCGATAAGGACGGGGAATTCATCCAGAAATGGGGAGATCCAGGGTCATCAGAAGGCAAAATCGACCGACCATCGGGGATGGAATTTGACGCAGAGGATAACCTGTACATAGTCGATAGCAGAAATCACCGCATACAGGTTTTCGCCAAGGACGGTAAATTCCTATCCACTTGGGGGACTCAAGGTAGCGAGGACGGCCAGCTGAACTTCCCATGGGGAATAGACATCGACCAGAACGGGGATGTCTACGTGGCAGACTGGCGAAACGACCGTATCCAGAAGTTCACGGCAGACGGACGTTTCTTGATGAAATTCGGCTCCGCAGGCTCAGATGATGGTCAATTTAACAGACCTACTGGAGTGGCAGTCGACAAAGATGGAACCATCTACGTTGCCGACTTTAAAAACGACAGAGTACAGATATTCGACGCTGACGGAGACTTCATAACCTCCCTGTCTGGCGAGGCAACTGTCTCTAAATGGGGTCAGGAGAGGGTCAACATAGACCCTACTTACGTGAGAGGTCGAGAGATAGCGCAGAACCTTGAAGAACGGGAAAAGGCGTTCCAAGGTCCCATAGCTGTCGACGTTGACGACGATGGACGGTTATTTGTATCCGAAGTTCCCCGTCACAGGGTTCAGGTCTTCCACAAGAGATACGCTAACTTCGAGGGTGGAGCCCTGTAATAAACCGAACAACTCAAACGGAAACTTCAGTTCGATAAAAGAGAGCCCCCTGCCTCGTGTGAGGCAGGGGGCTCTCTTTTATCGAACTGAAGTAGAACTGAGGGATTTGCCGAACTACAAACCCATTGCGTGAAGGCCGACTTTAGCTAACTCTTCATCAGCGTTGTGGCCTCTTATCCCTCCGACGCCTATACCACCCAAAATCGCTCCATCTCTAATGATGGTAACTCCACCTTGTTCGTAGGTAATCATTGGGTCGCCATTTTCACTAACGCTCTGGCCGATATTAGACATGTTCTGTCCCCAATCTCCACTGTTGATACCCAAAATGGCAGATGTGTAGGCCTTACGCACAGCGTGCCTCCGGGTGAAAACCCTCGCATTATCCATCTTCGCAAAAGCTTCCATGTTTCCTGATGCATCTACGATGGCCATGCAAACTGGAGTCTCAGACGTAGCTTGCGCTTGGTCCATCATGGCCTTCATTGCCGCTTGGACTTGATCCAAAGTCAAATTGTTTTCAGCAATGGCCATACACGGCCGGGTGGCGTCATGTTGTGTCGACATGCGATAAATCTCCTGATCAAATTTTGTCTAGAGCAAGCCTATTTCAGATTGTACCAACAGGACAACAGGAAAATGAGTGTAGAATACTTGTGTAGTTAATTTATTGAACCCAACAGGAGTTCGCACGATGCGAGTCGGCGTAATATCAGACACCCATAACCCAAGCGTCGGAGATGAGCCACCGACTGAGGTAATCTCTGCTTTTGAAGGCGTCGACGTGATAATCCATGCTGGTGACATATATCAACCGTCGTGCCTAGATTGGTTGGAAAAAATCGCTCCTGTCTATGCAGTAGAATTAGGTGCAGGCGCCCATTTTCAAGAAGACCCAAGGGTAGTAGATATGTCCCGTGTCCTGGAACTAGAAGGACATACCATTGGGTTGATCCACGATTTGCTGGTTCCGGGAATGGCTCAAGAGATCACTGAATACACTCCCCTATCCAAGCACTTCCCAACGGATTCCGACCTCTCTTCTGCCTTGAACACTATCTTCCATGACGCCGTCGATATTGTCGTATTTGGCCACACCCATTATCCAGTGGTCGAAGAGTACCAAGGTATATTGATGGTAAACCCTGGCAGTCCTAGTCTTCCGAAACAAATTCGACGTTTAGGTCAGGTTGCGGTCATGGAACTAGAGCCAGACAGCAAAACCGCAGAAATCATAGACCTCTCCATGTTCAGTTAGCTACATGGTGCCGTAACCTAGCTGGATCAACATAGTTGGATCGAAGTCGTGATAGATAATTGTCGCACAGGATATGTCTAATGGCAGTCGCGCCAACGGAGTCCAGAAAACAACTCGGCCACAACCAATTGAACCTAGGTCTCTTTGGCGCTAATTGTTCAGGCGGACTGGCAGTAACAACCGTTCCTGAGCGTTGGGAAGCGTCCTGGGAAAATAATCAAAAGGTAGCAAGAATGGCCGACGAATGTGGTTTGGAGTTCATGCTGCCACTGGGACGCTGGAAGGGCTACGGTGGAATCACCGACCACAACGCGTCTAGTTTCGAAACATTAACGTGGGCATCAGGGATACTCGCTAGTACAACCAACTTGATAACATTTGGCACCGTCCATGTCTCACTGTTCAATCCGGTAGTCGCAGCTAAACAGATGGTGACTACCGATCACATCGGACGTGGGCGTTTTGGTTTGAATATTGTGTGCGGTTGGAATATTGACGAGTTCGAGATGCTAGGAGTTAACCTTCCGGACCACGAAAACCGTTACGACCAAGGCCAAGAATGGATTGATGTGATCTCCAAAGTTTGGACAGAAGATGAGCCTTTCGATTACGAAGGGAATTTTTATCAAGTTCGAAAGACCGAAATATATCCAAAACCATACGGCGGTTCCAAACCGATGATCGTTGCCGCCGGTAATTCTCTCCGTGGAAGGGAATTCGCTGCCCGAAACGCAGACATGATGTTCACTAACCTAAGAGGGGACATCTCAGAGGTCCCCGGTAATGTGGCAACTCTTAGAGACATGGCAGCGGGATACAATCGGGAAATCGGAGTTTTCTCTAATGTCGCAGTGGTCTGCAGGCCAACAAAAAAGGAAGCCGAGGAATATTACCGTTATTATGCGATCGAAAACGCCGACTGGGACGCTGTAGAGATATTAATTGAAGGGCGTGGTCTCAAGAAACCCGGGGTCACGGAAGAGGCTCTACATGAGGCCCGTATACGGGCTGCAGCAGGCAATGGGGCTTTATCCATCGTGGGCTCACCCGATGATGTCGTTGCTTCAATGAAGAGGCTCTACATTAGCGGCGTAACAGCCCTAGCCATGGGGTTCACCAACTACTTAGAGCATTTTCCCTACTTCAGAGACGAAGTTCTACCACGCTTGGCCCACGAAGGGTTACGGGCTGGCCAGAGATTTTGAACCGGCCCAATACTTAGTTGTCGCATCCAAAAATCATCTCATCGGATTCGAGACCACAGTTTCGGTCGACCGGGTCGGAGGCCGCGAAGAGTTAACAACTAAAGCGCTTATAAGCCCCAAGGCTGCAAAAGCTATAAAAGCAAAGACGTAACTCTCACTTATGTCGTAAACGAGGCCTGAAAACAAAGCTCCTATTGTCTGGCCAACCTGGACTCCTGTCTCACTGATCCCTCGTATGCTGCCGATAGACCGCCGCCCAAAATAGGATGCGAAAGCAACGGGAGGTATGACATTGCCGCCAGCAGCAACAAGGCCTAGAAACGCTGCTACCACGAACGCAGAGCCCTCAGATGTGACCGATAACAGAGATAGCGAACAAGTTGCACTGAGAAGCATCAGCCCAGTCATCGCAAGTCGAACGGTAATGCGCTCAATTATGGCTCCCCATATCAGACTCGCAAGAGCGTTCACGGCGGCGTTAATCGTGATCGCGTTTGCAGCCGCAGTTAGGCTCAATCCTCGGTCCAGGAAGAATGCGCCTACATGGACCGATATACCCGCCTGTGTCATGAACAATACTCCGACCACTACTGTTAATACCCACAGGGCGCGGGTGCGCATCGCTTGCATCGGAGTCCAATCTATTTCACCATAGCTATTTTCATCTGATTCAATCCCATGTTCGGGACTCTGTTCTGGAAGATTATCAGGCCGTAGACCGATAGTTTCGGGCCGATCTACTATCAAAAGGGCTGAAGGCAGTACTGCAACCGCCAGAACTAGAAACCCCAATGATATCCAAGCTGCCCCTATGCTCCAATTAGAGATAGCCAAGGAAGCTATCTGGACTGTCACGATACCCCCGATGGCCCCCGCAAGGTATATCACTCCAATGGCCCGGCCTCGCTTCCTAATAAACCACCGGGAAATGAGAGCCCCGGTTCCAATCTGTACTGGGACATGAAATATTACACGCCCTGTGGCAAAACCCATATAAAAAAACACAGGCACCGTGGCCCAGAATAAAGAAACCATAGCCACACCTAGAACCACCATGCTACCGGCCAAAATCAAACGTACGCCGTACCGGTCGACCGCCCAACCTACAGCTGGAGAGATAAATATAGATGACAAAGCACCTAGGCTAACCGATCCAGCGATAAGTGTCCGACTCCAACCAAATTCATCGGCCATCGGCGAAACAAATACGGCTAACGTAGTAGTTGATGGAGCCATCCGAGCAAATGTGGTCGTGCCAGCGGCAAACACTACGACCCAGCCATAATAGAAAGGCAACCGGGCACAAAGATTTCTAGCAATAAAAAGGGAAATGTCGTTCATTACTTGAAAGTAGTATCTGCTTTTTCAGACTGATTGACGCCATGGAATTGCCCGCGTTCGATTGTACACAACGAACGCTCATACCGGGGTCCGACTAAACGCGAAGACTGTTACAGGTCCAATTGAAACACGTTAATGTTCCTACCCGAAGTAAATCTACCCGGTCCACTAAGGATTTATAAAAATCAGGGCGGGTGCAAGTATTCGATTCGTCACCAGTGCAATAGACCGGTGGTAGAGGCAAAATTAAAAAGGCCTCCGCACTTGAATGCGGAGACCTTTTTACTCAACTGATTACATTCTATTTGCTATTTTTGGCCCAGAGAGCATCTAGGACATTCCCTGGAGACATGGGTAACACTTCCATACGAACACCGGATGCGCCGTGAATAGCATTTGCGACCGCCGCCAACGGAGGTATTATGCAAACCTCCCCAACCCCTCGAACCCCAAATGGGTGACCTGGATTGGCCACCTCTACGATCACGGTGTCGATCATCGGCAAATCAAGGCTGGTTGGCATCCGGTAATCCAGAAACGAAGAGTTCGACATCTCACCGCTATCGTTGTAGACATACTCTTCATTGAGCGCCCAGCCGATACCCTGAGCGACACCGCCCTGTAACTGACCTTCGACATAACTTGGGTGGATGGCCTTTCCCGCATCTTGGAGCGCAGTGTACCGGAGGACATCAACCTTGCCCGTTTCAGGGTCAATTTCCACATCTACGATGTGGACAGCAAAGGCATTGCCCACACCAGCCGGATTGACATTACCGCGACCAACCACCGGCCCGCCGGTAGCGTTTAGCCGAGCAGCAAGTTGTTTGAAAGTCAATTTCAGTTCCGGGTCCGACTTATGGGATGCCACACCCCCGACATACTCCACATCTGCAGCATCGACCTCCCATATCCGCGCTGCTCTCTGAACAAGCTGCTGTTTGATATCGTTGCCGGACTCGTACGCGGCCCAACCAGATTTGAATGTCGCACCGCTGCCAGCTGTAAGTGAAGTGTAGCCTACCCCATCAGTGTCTCCCACGTAAGGATGGACATCCTCTGCTGGTATACCGAGCACCTCTGCGAGTTGCATAGACATGGACGCTCGACCACCACCAATGTCCGGTGACCCTTCAGTCAAGCTCACCGTACCGTCGGCATTAACTGTGGCAAACGACGCTGCAGGTCCCGTGCCATTGAACCAGAAGCCTGCAGCCACTCCACGACCGCGATTAGGACCCTCCAAAGGTGACTTGTAATGATCAGTGTCCATGGCTGCCGACAATGTCTCCATATATCCAACCTTTTGCAACACTGGACCGGGTATGCGTCGGCTTCCCTCTTTGACTCCATTCTTAATACGGAATTCGAGGGGATCCATACCCAGCTTTTCGCAAATCTCATCTATGACGGACTCGGCCCCAAAAGAGGCGCCTGGGACTCCAGGGGCACGGTAGGCAGCCGCTTTGGGTCGGTTGACCACCACGTCATACCCTTCAATACGTCCATTGGCAATCTCATATGGAGTAAGTACACATTGGCAGGCTTGATTGATTGGAGATCCGGGGAATGCACCAGCCTCATAGATCATCGTAACGTCCGCAGCAGTGATAACACCTTCTTTGTTAGCGCCAATCTTAACGCGGACAGAACTACCAGAGGTGGGGCCGGTAGCTTCGAATACTTCAGCCCGGCTCATCTGAATCTTCACAGGGCGTCGGGCTTTCTGTGAAAGGGCTGCAGCCACAGGCTCGAGATAAATGACAGTTTTCCCTCCGAATCCTCCTCCAATCTCCATGGGCACAACTTTAATCTGAGAGACTGGAATACCCAAGACTAAGCTGGTCAGATCACGAATTTGAAAATGTCCTTGGCTACTGCCCCAGATGGTCAGTTTGCCGTCTTCTCCCCACATAGCTGTTGCAGAGTGCGGTTCTATATAGCCTTGGTGTACTGTAGTAGTGCGGAAATCTCGTTCGATGACGACATCGGCTTCTTTAAAACCTTTGTCTATATCACCAAGTTCAAAAAAGAAGTGGTTAGCTATGTTCGTGCCCTTTATAGCGTCATCTTCATCTAGTAAACCACCCGGTCGAACGTTAGCATTTTCTGGATTGGCCAGCCGTTCGTGCAAAAGGGCCGCATCATCTTTCATCGCCGCCTCGAGATCCATTACTGCAGGAAGGACCTCATATTTCACATCAATCAGAGCCAAAGCCTCGTCCGCCGCTTCAGCGGTTACGGCTGCGACTGCGGCTATTGCATGACCCTTGTATAAGGCTTTCTCGTTGGCCATGCAATTGTTGCTGATCCACTTCGGATTAGCCATGGCACCTTCGCCCAGGTCGGTAATTTTCCCACTCGGCTGAGCGAAATCCGCAGCTGTAACAACTGCTTTCACGCCCGGCAAGGCCAATGCCTTGCTAGGGTCGATAGAGAGGATACGGGCGTGGGCGTGAGGACTGCGAAGGACTTTACCGTGCAACGTCCGAGGAAGAGTCATGTCTGCGCTATAACGTGCACGACCGGTGACTTTGTCATTTCCGTCGTGGCGGATAGGTCTGCTGCCTACGACGCTAAATTCTTCATTTGATAACACTACGTTAGAAGTCATAAATTACTCCATCTGAATAAGACCGTTTGAAAGTACGTCTGAATCTCGGTTAAATCGAGTTTAGCATACGGCAATATCTTAATACCGATTGTTAATCCAATATTAAATTACCATTAAAGCTTTACTCGGCAGCCACCACGTTGCTGAGACAACCTATTTCAGGAATCTCCACGTCCACAATGTCTCCAGGTTGCAAAGCTTCCACCGCGCCGGGAGCGCCTGTCAGAATCAAATCACCCGGATGTAGAGTCACGAACTGACTGATCCGGCTTACGGTCTCATAGCAGCCAAAGGTCATACCTGATGTACTTCCCCTATCGGTCTCTTTACCATTAACACGGGTGATGATATCTACAGATTGAGGGTCAAGGTCGGTCTCGATCCACGGCCCGACAGGACCAAAAGTATCACTAGTCTTCTTACGCCAGTTCGACGGATCGTCATGCCAAGAACCTTCGCTGCTTATGTCATTCCCGCAGGTATAGCCCAAGATGAAACTTGGTGCTTCTTCAGGGGTAATCCGCCTCGCGGGTTTTCCGATAACGATTACTAGTTCACCTTCGTAGTGTACGTAATCAGATTCAGCAGGCAAAATAACTGTGTCACCTTGCCCAATAATACAACTGACCCCTTTTTGCCATGGCATAAATGCCTGTGCATCTTTAGCTATACGTTCAGCATCCAAGTTTTCGATCTGGTGAGCTACGTGGTCAGCGTAATTAAGTCCGATAGCCCAATAGCTAGTAGGCTGGGTTGGCGGCAAGATCTTGACACTGTTTATGGGATATCTTGCATCGGTAAAATGATGTTGACCGAACAGATCACCTTGGATAACCCTTAATTGGTCACCTTCGACAACGGAATAACTTTGCCAGCCATTAATCTCGAACCTTGCGAATTTCATGGTTACTCCAGAAATGAATCTAAACGGGCACGATCAGGCTATGTTTACGGAGTTTTAACCCCGAAAAACCGTACGCTAAATTTGCATTACCAGTCTAAAATTACTATCTAAGTCAGTCAATAATACTCTCTCATCATGATCTTATCCTTGGCTATAGCTCGCAGTTCTCGCCAAAGAATGGTAGCCTCGATCTTAATATTATGATATGCGGATACTGGAGCCTAAAGTGACTACCTGGAACGATGACCAACTATCCTCTATAGGCAAGATGCTCAACCCTCGTTCAATTGCAGTGGTTGGGGCATCACCGAGAATGGCATATGGTGGCCGAATGCTGGCCGCATCTTTAAAAGCCGCCGATCGCGTAAATATATACCCGGTGAACCCTCGGTACGAAGAAGTTCAAGACGTCAAATGCTACCCCAGTGTAAGTTCTCTACCTGAAACACCAGATGTCGTTTGTGTGGTGGTCTCATCGGGGCAGGTACTGGATGTTCTCAAAGAAAGTCACGAGAAAGGAACCCGATCAGCGATCGTGATTTCCGCAGGTTTCTCTGAACGAGGCACAGCAGCGGGCAGAGACCTGCAGGCTCAAGTTGGTGCATTCGCTAAAGAGTCAGGCCTCCGAATCAGCGGCCCCAACTGCCTAGGCCTGGCTAACGTAAAAGACGATATCTGGGTTAGCGCATCTTCACGGGGAGCCGAAGGTCTCGGAGGGCCAATAGGCCTGGTTTGCCAAAGCGGTGCATCCGCATTTGGACCGTTCTTGAACAGAGCCATCGACAATCATATCGGACTCAGCTACATAATATCGACAGGAAACGAAGCTGACCTGGATTTCTCAGATTTCGTCCGATATCTACTTGATGACGCCGACACGAAGGTGATTGCAGGGTTTGTAGAAGGATTCAAAGACGCCGGCAAATTCATAGAAGTAGCGAAACTAGCGGCTGAACGGAAAAAACCAATCGTTCTGATAAAAATCGGCCGTTCGGAACTCGGCTCAAAAGCTGCCCAGTCTCACACTGCCGCGCTAACCGGTCTAGACGCCCTGTACGACTCCGCTCTGGCTCAGTATGGTGTGATTCGGGTAGCCGACTACGACGAACTTCTTGAAGTCTCCAACCTTCTCGCCAATTCACCTCCTCCTGCCACAAGCGGGCTAGCAGTTGTGTCTCATTCAGGAGGAATAAGTTCCCTCACTGCAGATATGTGCGGCCAAGTTGGGTTGGACTTGCCAGTACTTAGTGACGAAGCCCGTGACGGAATCAACGAAGTGTTGAATGGATTCGGTTGGGCATCTAATCCATCCGATGTTACTGGCTTCGCCAACAGCGACTCATTCCCCAATATCATGCAGTTCATGGCTAACGACCCTGTCATGGGTACATTAGTAGTTGCCAGTGCTGGAGGGGACGCTCAAGCCACTCAAGTTATCGCCCAACGAGAACTCGCACCGGAAATGCCATTAGCATTCCTATGGACCGGCAGCCGGAATGAGACTGCTGGTTTGGATATGTTAAAAAAAGCTCGAATTCCGGTTTTCTATACACCCAACCGATTGGCTACTGGCATACGTAGTCTACTGAATTATCATGACTGGGCGGGTAACCGAGGCCGAAACGGTTTTCCTAAAACGCAAACCATTACTCCAAGCCAACGAGCAGTAGTCGATAATCTGTCCAATAAGAACGGGATAGCCCTCTCGGAGCACGAAAGCAAAGGC
>ENA-UPTF01002219-UPTF01002219.1-marine-metagenome-genome-assembly--contig:-NODE-2219-length-11369-cov-1.835724_pt1 | contig 11369 bp, 8 predicted proteins | sample MGYA00238166_ERZ767019 | MGnify/ENA primary metagenome ERZ767019 (study PRJEB28930, sample SAMN06266391) | marine metagenome | isolation source: Sea water from 250 m depth | place: Atlantic Ocean | study... | reverse complement strand
GGGGTTTATATCTTAAGGGATAGTGCTGCCGAAGCGCTAGGAATGGATCCAGAAGATATTGTCATTACACACGTACCGGGACCAGGTTGTTACGGACATAACGGCGCGGATGACGTCGCCTTTGATGCCGCCCTGGTCGCACGTGCATTACCAGAAATACCCGTACTTCTGAAATGGACACGCGAAGACGAACACGCCTGGGAGCCTTATGGCTCAGCCATGGTTATGGAACTTCGGGGCAGTTTGAACGAACAAGGTGACGTCATCGAGTGGTCGCATGATACTTACAGTGACACCCACAGCATGCGACCCTCTCCCGGACCAAACGGCCTTGGGCCTGGTCGACTTATTGGTAGCCGCTATATGGATCCATCCATTCCTCCGACGCCTCCGCAACCGATGGGCGGTTCACACAATGGTAAGTTTCGTAATCAAGATCCACTCTACACCTTTCCCAACCGAAGGATTGTTAAGCACCTCGTAAAAGACTTACCCCTCCGTTGTTCTTCACTACGCGCGCTCGGAGGCTACGCAAATATCTTCGCTCTTGAGTCTTTTATGGACGAACTTTCGGTAGAAGCGAATATGGATGCTGTTGATTTCCGCCTAATGCATCTCTCAGATATCCGGGCAAAATATGTAATTGAAGCTGCTGCAGAGGCTTTTGGATGGCCTGGAAAAAATTCCGAGGGCGTCGGATGCGGCCTTGCATTTGGGCAATACAAGAACATCAAGACTTATGCCGCCGTCGCCATCGAAGTAGAGGTTACCGATAACGCCGAAATTAAACTCCGGCGCGCCGTCATCGCCGCGGACGCGGGCCACGTGATTGATCCTGCGGGGCTCATCGTACAACTTGAGGGTGGTGTCATTCAGGCAGCAAGTTGGACACTCTACGAGCAGGTGTTGTACGACGGTGGGGGTATCACCAGCCGTGATTGGGATAGCTACCCAATTCTACGTTTTGGAAACGTACCGTCGATTAACACAATCCTTATGGAACGTCCCGGCGAACCTTTTTTGGGGGCTGGAGAAGCAACCACAGGACCAACTGCCGCCGCAATAACCAACGCCGTTTACCGTGCTACTGGGCTCAGACTTAGGCGACTTCCTCTAACGCCTGAAGCTGTAAAGTTAGCGGCATTAAACTAAACCAACATGATGACGAACATTAAACTTGCTGGATATCAGCCAAACAGTTCACTCCTTAGCCAGACTTTAAAACTGTTCTCTGACTTTATCCAAAAACAATTGCCTGACCGCATAAGCATCAAAATTACTAATAACATTATGGACCTTGGGTATGCTCCTGGAGCGCTGCCCGATGCCATCGCATCTGGCAATTTTGATATAGGATATATAGCTACAAGCTATTTTGCGAAACCTATTCCCGAACTTTATATCTTTGACCTGCCGTTTTTATTTAGAAACAGGATCCAGGCTTATGGTTTGGTAGATGGACCATTTACCGGCTTGGTCGCCTCACAGTTTGAAAAAAAGACCCATCTGAAACTTTTGAACATCTGGGAATATGGCTATCGGCACTTTACGAATGACAGTCATCCCATCCGTAAACCGACAGACTGTCAAAATTTACCTATCAGGACACTCTTGAATGAGCTTCATCCAATAATGTTTAAATCTCTGGGTTTCAAACCCGTGACACTGCAGGTAAATGAGTTTTTAAAACAACTTAAAGCCGGCAAAAAGATTGCCCAAGAGAATGCCCTAACCAATTATTACAACTTTGGTATTCATGAATTCCATCATCATATAACTTTATCCGGCCACCTTCTCGGTATGGCAATATTGATGTGTAAAAGGGAGTTATTTGAAAATTGGCCTAGGGAGGTCCAGGAGGTAGTAACTGCGGCCGCGGTCCACGCAACACTGGAACAGCGGAAGATAGCCGCAATTGAGGAAGAGGTAGTTCTTCAGAATTTTTCGCCAGACAACTATAAAATTCACACATTAACGGATGAAGAAAAATCTCTATTCGAAGACGCCTTAATTACCCCGACAAGCCCCTATCGTGAAAAAATTGGCAAAACTACCTTAGCAATGTTGGAAGAATAAAAAAGTATGCTACCCTATCAGTTTTAGTATTGGAAAAATGCGTTTAAATTTCCGAGTTAATTCGCAAATAATAAATACGGAAGCCATGTACGCCAACGCGATGCCTAGGGGTATCAACTAGATCAGCGCGCCGAACCCTTTCAATTTTCCTTAATGGAACGACTGGCTATCATGTTTACGGCTCTTATGCTCATCACAACCACTTCGTCCTGGTTTATAATCTCACAAAACGTTTTAACCACACCCCGGTCCGGCTTTGATTTAGAGCGCTTCACCTCATTGATTGTCACCTGACCCTTGAGGATATCACCAGGTCGTACTGGCGCATTCCATTTTAGGTCATCAAACCCTGGAGAAGCCATACTGGATGCGTTTGATAGATAATGTGTGGCAAAAAGCCGCATAAAAACACTGCCGGTGTACCAACCACTTGCAATAAGTCCCTTAAATGGTCCTGCCAGCGCCTTGGCCTCATTTACGTGCATGTCCTGAGGATCAAACCTCTTTGCAAATTCAACCATCTCTTTGCCATCCACTTCAATTTCACCAAGTACGTAAACTGCGCCTTCTGTATAATCTTCCAAATAACGGTCCCGGTCGAGCGCTGTGAATGGCAAGTCGTTATTTTCAATCATCATTAATATGTTTCCCGATTTTAATTAAAGTACGAAGCTAACCTTGAAAATCAATCAGATGGCTTAAGTGTAAGTCCAAGTGGTCTGCCAATGCGCATGGCTTCATCGCCAGGAGACAGTTTTTCATCCCAATTTGATGCATCATAGCGCATACCCGTTGTGTCTCCGGCATCGTCTGAAATAAGCCAGCAAATTGGAGCGACCATTTTATACGGCTCAACCATGCCGCCAACAGATTCAGACGCAATGGCACGGTCTTCCGAAATTTCAAAACCTTCTGTATTCGCTGCGCCTCCAGGGTTTAGTATGTTTACTGTAACCCCCGTATCCTCTAAATCTTTGACCCAAACCTCAGAAGCATTTTCAAGGGCGGCTTTTGATGGACCATAAGGGGAGGCACCAGGCATAGTCATTGTTTCGATCCTAGTCGTTACGTTCACAAGGCGTCCATCCCCTTGCCTAATTAAGTGGGGCGTTACCAGCCTAGCCATGCGGTCGGCTGCAACAAAGTTGGTATCCATGACATTTTGGACAACATCATCTGACAACTCAAAAAACTTTTCTGAATACCCACGACGATAACGATGGGGCGCAATATAGGTGAAGGTTAAACCCGCATTGTTTATTAATCCAAAGAGACCACTAAAGGTTGAAATTGCCGTATCTACAATTTCACGGCACGCATCAGGGAAACGTATATCCGCTAGTAGCGCTATAAACCTTCCCCCATAGTTCAACTCCTTAACTTCTTCTTCTACAGATAGGATATCATCCTCAATATTGGCAGCTATGCATACGTTTGCACCTTCACGAGCCAAGCCAAATGCCATTGCACGACCAAGCCCGCGGCCACCGCCGGTCACGATAACGGTTTTACCTGTTAGATTGCCATTTAGCGTAACCATTTATACGAAAAGCCCTTTGGAAGTAACGCTTCTCAACTGTCCAAATTAAATTTTTCAAGTCAAACTTTTATTTTCATTAAGCCATTTGCCTTGGAAGTTAGGGTGAAAAATAATTGGATCAAATGTTGAAATAACATTTGACGTTACAACTCCAAAAATAGGTCGTATGGAAATTCATTTTACCTTTCTTCGTTCGACATACGTCCAAAATAATGCGGATTGCACTAATTGTTTTTTTCGCGCATATCGCTACGATATCAACGTTTCGTAAATTCGTGGGCTAATTAATCAATTGTAATTTTTTAAGTATCCTTTTTAATACCTACCGTAGAAATCATCTTTGTGTACCGGAGATAAAGTATGAACAACCCAATATCTGCGGTCGATCCTGACGGGCTTTTGGAATATTCCGTAGTCTTCACCGACCGATCGCTTAATCATATGTCCCAACCCTTCCAAGAAGTGATGAGGGAAATTTCGGCAACGCTGAAAAAAGTCTATAACTCTAGCGCCGTCGTTATTATCCCAGGGGGCGGTACCTACGCAATGGAAGCGGTAAGCCGTCAGTTCGCAACCGGAAAAAAATGTTTTGTCATTCGAAATGGGTGGTTCAGTTATCGTTGGTCTCAAATTTTTGAGGTTGGAAATATCCCCTCTGAGGAAGTCGTCTTCAAAGCGCAACTAATAGAAAAAGGTAATCAGGCAGCCTTTACGCCAGCCCCAATTGAGGAGGTCGTATCTAAAATTAAGTCGGAAAAATGTGATATTGTTTTCGCGCCGCACGTGGAAACATCGTCGGGGATAATTCTGCCGGATGATTACATGAAAAAGATTGCAGAAGCCGTGCATTCCGTTGGTGGACTATTTGTTCTGGATTGTATCGCTTCAGGAGCAATTTGGGTTGATATGGAAGCTATAGGCGTGGATGTGCTGATCAGCGCTCCCCAAAAGGGCTGGAGTGCGTCACCCTGTAGTGGATTAGTGACATTGAGTCCCCTAGCCCGGGGCAGAATAGATGAAACTGCCAGTTCAAGTTTTTCCTGTGATTTACGGAAATGGCTACAAATCATGGAAGCCTATGAGAATGGCGGCCATGCCTATCATGCGACGATGCCGACCGATGCCTTGGTCAAATTTCGGGATGCTATGAAGGAAACCGAAGAGTATGGGTTTGAGAAAGTTCGATCTGAACAGTGGGCATTAGGTAAAAAAGTCCGTGAACTTTTAGTCAGCAAAGGATTTAGAAGCGTTGCTGCAGAAGGTTTTCAAGCTCCTGGCGTGGTGGTCAGCTATACCGATAATGCCAACATCCAAAACGGAAAACTATTTGCTGAATTGGGCATGCAAATTGCGGCTGGCGTTCCCTTACAATGCGATGAACCAGAAGACTTCCAGACCTTTCGGCTTGGTTTATTCGGTTTAGATAAGCTCCACAATATTGATCGCACCGTGAACAATCTGGAAAATGTCCTCAACCAGATCCAGTAAAAAATATTAAAGTACGATATGGTGGCTAAGCCTTTGAAACCCGCCCCCTGAGATCATACATGTAAGACATCATGTCAGTGACCTATCAAACCGGCGGTTTCCAGTCTTTCAGGCCAATACTATCGGCTACTCTTTGACGCCATTGGTTAATGGGCTCTGCTGTCGGATATTGATGAACTATCTCCCTTGTCCGCTCAATGATTTCCTCGTCTGTAAGATTGAAATCGAGCTCATCACGGAACGGCTGACCAACATACCAATCAGTATCAACGTATAGCTCGACCCGATTGCCTTCTGGATCTTTAAAATAAACACTCCATGCATTGCCATGGGTTAGCGAATAGATGTCACTGATATCGGGTTCCTTTTTGAGAACATCCCAAAAAGTACGAAGGTCAGCCAATGATTCTACGAGGAACGAGATCTGGTTAATGACGTTAAATGGAATACCGTCGGGTTTTCCACCGATCAGGACCAATTGATGATGGACCATCGGATCACGGGTTAGAAAAACCAGTTCAGCTTTCAGATCGTGGCCATCAATTCGTCCTTCATCTGAGCGATGCATTTTAAAAAGTCGCTGGTAAAAATCCCCCATTCTTTCCAAATCTTTGACCCAAAATCCAAAATGAGTGAAACGAACGGTAGGAATAGAATCTGAATTGTCTGTCAAAAGTCCGCTCCTGTCTTTTGTGAAATGCTAATTCTATCATTTGGAGGATTCCAATGTAATTTTAGATTAATTATGCTTGTCTTCACAAATTCAAAATGTAGGGTCCACTTGCAAATTTCTTAGAATTCAACTTTTGCCGAAGTGGAGGCCATCCCCTCCTTGTTGACCAACCTCCACTAAGTAACAAATCCATCTATCAAGTCGAGATAATCAATTGAACCTTGATCAAATCTACGAGACCCACACGCTGATAGCCAAAACGGCGAAACAACTCAGCTGATAGAACCCATATAAAAATGTTTGGATCTTTGGAAAATTTCACCCAAGGACTGGCTGCTCGCGTTGGTGTCAAACCAGGTAATTTTGTCGGGGTGTGCTTGGCATTGTTATCAAGTTTATCTCTCATGCTTAATGGTGCTATCGGCAAACTTTTGGCTCCCGAGTTACATCCATTCCTTATCATCTTCTTTCGATCAGCAATAATTACATTAATCTTGTTTCCTTGGTTTACCCGGAATGGCTATGATCGCATTCGTCCAACCCGACACCGGGAACAATTCTTAAATGGTTTGGTCTTCACATTAGCCATCGTTGGCTGGTTTTGGGCCTTACCTCGCACACCGCTCGACATGGTCGCAGCCATAGGTTTTACCAGTCAGCTTTATGCCTTAATTGGAGCTATGCTGTTCCTCGGCGAAAAGCCAAGGCTTTGGAGGTGGATTGCGCTCTTTGTAGGCCTTATCGGCGCAGTGATTATAGTAAGACCGGGGTTCATCGAACTTACACCTGGTATCATGGTACTTTTGGCGACTGCAATTTTATTCTCGACGAATAGACTGGTCATTAAGGTAATAGCTACCAAAGACAACCCCGAAACATCGGTCGTGTGGATGGCATTTTGGGCGACGGTTCTTACCACTCCCTTAGCAGTTCTCTATTGGAAAATGCCTGATCTTTTGCAGTTACTTCTCCTCGTCTCCATCGCTCTATTGACAATTGTAACCCATTATAGTTTGGCGTGGGCTCTGAAACTTGGTGATATCGGAGCCATTGAACCGACCATCTTTATGCGATTGGTTTGGGGGGTTATTTTAGGATATTTCCTATTCCAAGACATTCCTGATTTTTTCACTATATTTGGCGGATTGATCGTATTTGGCTCAATCATCTATATTGCCCGACGTGAGCGTCAAGAAGACAATTAGAGGACAGGAATGGAGGAAATTCCAGAGTGAGACAATCGAGACTTCCAACCGGCGGATTGAACGTCCTACAGGCAATTAGGCAAAAGCGGGTGGCACAAGAATCACTAGGTCGTAAGCTGCTTGACCTCTCCATCGGGGAACCAAAGGGTCCAGCTCTATTTAGTGCCAGACATGCTGCCAGTAGTGCCGTGATGAGCGATGATGAAGTCATGCACGCCTATCAATATAATGGAAGTCCAGCGGTACCAAAATTTTCAGAGAAATTTATTGCGGCCCATGTAAAACGGCCTCTTTCGGAGGAAGATGTGGATTACCTTCCGATTTCGGGGATCAAACCGATCCTCGGCCTTCTTCCGCTATCCTGCGGTTGTGCAACCCAAAAGTTGACAGTCGCGACAACCACAAATCCTGGTTATCCAATTCCCGCAGATTGGTGTGCAATGCATCCCCTAGTTAACCACTACGCGCTGCCATTAACGATTCAAAATAAATTCCGTTTTTCAACGGAAAATATAGAACCGTCTACCGATCTCATTCTATTGAATTATCCTCACAATCCTTCCGGACAAGTTGCAACAGAGCCATGGCTGAGAGTACTTTGTGAGTATAGTGAGGCACATGATATTCGCCTCTTTAACGACGCAGCATATATTGCCCTTAGCCACACCGAAGAAAGCACTACGTTAGCAGACGTGGCAAATGACTACCCTGCTCTCTCCTGGTCAGAAGCCTTCACCGCTGCCAAATTAATTGGTAATGGGACCGGTTGGCATGTAGGCGCCATGGTAGGCTCACCCGATTTTATCGCAGATATCAAAGAAATTAAGGGCAAAACCGATACGGGTTTCGTCCCCCCTATGGCGGTGGGAGCTCTCGAAGCTTTAAAAAGAGATACCCTAGGTATCTCTCAAGTTAAGGAATTGTACCATAAACGCCTCAACCTTTTGGTCAATTTACTAAGTCGTTGCGGAATGCGATCCGCATTGAAGCCGGCTGCTGGTTTTTTTTCTCTTTGGGAAGCGCCCACGGAAGCCTTTGGTGAAAGAATAGAGAGCGCCGAAGAATTCAATTTCAAAATGATTGATGAGGTTGGTGTTGCCGGGGTTCACTTCCCTGGCTTTCTTCGTTACGCAGTTTGTGCCGACATTACTGCTATGATGCCAGATCTGGAAACGGCCTTCCGCCGAGCAGACGTAAAATACAGATAGAAAGTCGGTAAAGGTGGTACCAGTCAACTTTCTCAAATATTTTACGATACAGTCACAGGAAGAAGAGCTAATCCCCTAAACCGGGCTCTTCCATGAAAACGTTTTTTGCCATTTGGACGCAAATTTGGAAACCGTTTAACAAATTTTCCTATTGCGGTATGGCCTTCTATTCGGCCAAGCGTATTCCCCATACAAATATGTCTACCCATACCAAAAGCTATTTGAGGATTTGGCTTGCGACCGATATCCACGGTTTCAGGATCTTTAAAAATCTCGGGATCGCGATTTGCTGCACCGACACACGTGTGAATAAATGAACCCGCGGGGATTGTTTTCTGATTATCTTCTGGCCCAAATACTACGTCCTCCGTTGCCTTCCTGTTTCCAATCTGAAGAGGGCTTTGAAAGCGGAGAAACTCCTCAACTGCCGTCTTGATAAGGTCAGGGTTCTCCCGCAAGCGTTGAAGTTGATCCGGAAATTCAAGCAAAGTACCAATACCGTTACTAACGAGACTTGCGGTCGTTTCATGTCCGGCGTTTAATAGGAATATACAATTTTGCACCAACTCAACCGGACTAAGTTTGCGACCATCTACTTCCCCAAAAATTAGAGAGACTAGAACCTCACCCATTTCTGCACCATGGGGAGTTTCTCGACGTTTAGCGATCAATTCTTCCAATAACTCCCCAAATTCAATCACAGCCTCATGCCCAGCCTTAAGCTTTTCGGGAGAAACAATTGGATCAAGAGCACCAAGAATTAAAGTCGAATAGTGATGCATCTTGCCCCGATATTGCTCCGGGACGCCGAGCATGTCTGCAATGATTTCGGTGGGTAAAGCCAAACCATAGTCATGAACCACATCAAATTCCTTTAACTCTTTAAGACGATCAAGTAATCGATCAACAATACCCTTGATCACCGGGTCAAGCTCATCCATTTTTCTTGGTGTAAATGCTTCCGACATAAGCTTTCGAACGCGAGCGTGGTATGGGTCATCATTAAACACCAAGCTAGTCGTGTGATGCTGGTATAAGGGCCCATTGCCGAATTTTGGCTTGAAGTCTACCCGCTTATCCGAGCTCATTGCCGGATCTCTAAATGCCTTAACGACATCCTCATACCGTGTCAGAAAATAGGTGCCGTCAGGATTTAGATGAACGGGATCATGTTCCCTCAATAATTTATACGTTGGAAACGGATCGTCGAGAAAATCCTGGTCAATACTCTGAATATCAAACGCCAGGGCCCGTTCGTGGTCCGATAGAGGTACACTCATTTGCATAACCGATAATGGATATTGGAATACTTACTTTAAAACCTTAACCAAACGATATCTTTAATTACTCCGCGGGTTCTAATTCTCTCATTCTTTCCCCTTTATTGTTCTTTGCATTTTCTGACTTCTTTACCAATTCAGCTTCACCAGTCCACAATTCCACCTGAACAAGCGCAGCACTACTACCCATGGAGTGAGCTTGTTTAATCTGGCTGCGCTTGGGCGTTAGCTGGTTGAGACAGCCTCCGCGGTCAACTGAATTTCCCGGTTCACCGATAGGCTCATAGGTTGCACATGATTCATAGCCATGCACCAAGCCACGACGTAATCTTTCGGTTGGAAATGCAGCACAAATAACGGCACCACGGCCATTATATACTTTAACCAAATCTCTCATTTTTATATTACGTTCAAACGCATCTTCGGCATTTATTCTAAGTGTCCAATAATAGTGACCATTTACCATCATTCGATGATCAACGATGTCATTAATAAATGCATCCTTACCGTCACCCTGACTATGGTAGCTAAACCGCGCATGCGGTGTAATCATTTGGAGTGGGTATTTCTTTGTAAGCTCGGTCGCCTTGGGACCCTCCCAAGAGGGGCTATATTTAACTATAGGTGGACGCTCTGGATCGTTTGCGTCAAATCGTTTTAGGCTATTACACTCGAATTCAATCTTTCCAGACTGCGTTTGGAGGCCTTTAAGAAATTCTTCGGTATAATCTGCAGGCAAAGGATGTGGTTCCGGCACATCTTTTTTCCGGCCTTCGGCAAACCACCTAAAAGATACAGGCTGCCTAAGCTCCTCTCTTAAAGGAGGAACAACAAAGTAACCTTTACGGATAAACTTTTTCCAAGAAATATGTTTTGGCAAATCAGAAGCATTAAATTGTCGTTTTACCCAATCCAACTCGCTCATACCTTCAGAAAACAATAGACCCAAACCTAACCTTTGAGCTAATTCTAAAAATATCTGATAGTCCGATTTCGACTCCCCTAAGGGTTCAATACATTTGTGCTGAAAGACGATAACTCGGTGATTTAGTTGGTTTTGTCCGTGATGAGTATACCCCCCTATGCCGGCCCACTCACTTATGTCCGGACGCTCCAGATTAGTACACGCTGGCAATATTATATCCGCAAATTTTGCATCACCTTCAAACCAGATTGATTGATTGACGACAAATTCTAAATTGTCCGTTCGATACATTTTTACGTAACGATTTGTGTCACTCATAGTACCAAACATCGAGCCACCGTATTTATAGAGCATCTTTACTGGTGCATGGCCCTGTTTTGGATATACAATTTTGTTAAACTGCCCTTCGATAGTTTTCCCATCCCAAGCATATCCTTCAGCTTTACCCTCAAGAATTGCCTCAGGGAGCTGAAGACGCGGAATTTTTTGCGAACTGGTGTTGACGGTAGGTAATTGTGGCATGCGTTGATAAAGAGCGACCGAAAGTGCCGTCCCTTGAAGATCCCCAGACATCCCACCGTCTGCATATCCCGGGAAATAGAAGTTAAGATCAATCGGCGTAGCCCGCTGGAGGTTACCGAGGTTTATTCCCGGCTTACCAATACCTTGCATAGCCATCAAACAAATCATCGTGCGAGCCCATTGGATGCCAGTAGAATTACGACACGCACCTCCATACCCATTTCCAGCTCCACCGGCCGATAAATATACTTTTTTCCTTCCCCATTCACGCGCCAATGCTCTAACATCTTTAGCTGGCACACCAGTCTCTGCTTCTTGCCAATCAGGGGTTTTAGGAATGCCATCCTCTATTCCCAGAATATATTCCTTCCAGACCTCAAAGCCGACCGTTCGGTCAGAAACATACTTTTTGTCATAGAGATCTTCTGTGATCCAAACATAGGCAATCGATA
>ENA-UPTF01002218-UPTF01002218.1-marine-metagenome-genome-assembly--contig:-NODE-2218-length-11369-cov-2.515940_pt1 | contig 11369 bp, 8 predicted proteins | sample MGYA00238166_ERZ767019 | MGnify/ENA primary metagenome ERZ767019 (study PRJEB28930, sample SAMN06266391) | marine metagenome | isolation source: Sea water from 250 m depth | place: Atlantic Ocean | study... | reverse complement strand
ATTGAATATCTCAGAATATTCTCAAGAGAATATTAAAGATATGAGAACTGTCCTTAAAAACGGTGACACAATTGAAGCTATAATTATTGGTTTTGATAAAAAAAATAGAACAGTTAAATTGTCAATAAAAGCCAAAGAAGCAACAGAAGAGAGAGAAGCACTTGAATCCTATAAGGCAGACGAATCAGAATCTATTGCTAAAACCAGTCTGGGAGATTTGCTAAAATCTAAATTTACAAAAGATAATGATAGCGAGTAATATTGCATTCTTAAATACTATAATGTACTAATAAAGCTATGAAAGTTAACAAAAAAGATTTAATAGAAAAAATATCTAAAAACCAAGATCAGTTGCCTCAACGTGATATCGAATTAGCAGTAAAAACAATTATCAACTGCATGACTCGTGCACTATCAACAGGTGAACGAATAGAAATCAGGGGCTTTGGAAGCTTTTCACTTCGTTACCGTAGACCAAGAATGGGTCGCAATCCTAAATCAGGCATTAACGTTCAAATCAATGAACGTTATGTTCCTCACTTCAAGCCAGGAAAAAATCTAAAAAAGAGAGTCAATCAAGGCAGAAATTAATTTAGTTACATCAGAATTATAGATGCCATCAGAAAATACTATATATCTTGCAGCAATTATTGTTGTCTCTGCATTGCTTGGTTATCTGTATTTAAAATTTATTGACAAAGACGATGAAGATTCAAAAATCAGTCCAGAATACCTAACTGGTCTGAAGTTTTTATTAAACGAACAAGCAGATAAAGCTATCAATCTTTTCTCAGAGATTGTTCAGGTTGATGAAGAAACTATTGAAACTCACTTAGCATTGGGGGTGCTTTTCAGAAAGCAGGGCAAAATTGATCAAGCAATTAAATTGCACGAAAACATTCTTTCCAAAAAAGAACTCAAGGAGCATCACTATTATCAGACGCTTGAAGAATTGGCAGAGGATTATTACTCGGCTGGGTTGTACGATAAATCAGAAGATATTTTTAAAAAATTGACCGAAATAAAAAATCATAAAGATCTATCGCTGACGAAGCTTATGCAAATATATGAGTATACTGGTGAATGGAGTAAAGCATTATTAACGGTTGAAAAACTTAACAATGTAAATCCATCAAATGAATACAGGAAAAATATCCCTCATTATTTTTGCCAAATCTCAGAAAAATATATTTCTCAAAACGATTTAGATAATGCAGAGTTATATATAAAAAAAGCCAAATCTACAAATTCCAAGTCTTCAAGAATACTATTTGTCTCAGTGCAGTTTGCTCTAAAAAAAGAAGAGCTAGTCGATGCACTTAAAATATACAAAAAATTATGTGGAATAAGTGATCTGGGACACCAGATACTTTTGCCAGACTTGATTAAATTGGCAAAAGAAAAGGGTCAAATCGAAAAAATTAATGAAATGATGCAACAAATATACAGCAATCAATCAGTGGCAAGAGAGCATCTAGCACTCTTAGCAATAATGAAATTAAATATTGAAGATAAAATTGTTATGCAGTCACTTTATGAATTCTTGGCTAATGATATATATTTTTCTGAATTACTCAGTTTTAATAATATGAAATCAATAACAGAACTTATGAATGATGAATTAATCAATAATATTCGAGAAAAATTAAATCAGAAGTCTAAAAATAAGTTTAAATATTTATGCAATAATTGTGGTTACAAGACCATTAAACTTTCTTGGCAATGTCCAACATGTAGAAGCTGGGAATCTTCGGATCCAATCAATTTCATCACTAACAACTCATAAGATTAATCTAATGTTTGAAGTTTGATCAATTAACAGATCATATTCAATGGAAGTACACTAATTAGCTAAATGATGTCTGGCTCCCCGGGCCGGACTCGAACCAGCGACCAATTGATTAACAGTCAACCGCTCTACCAACTGAGCTACCGGGGAGTAGACTAATTCGGAGTCTGCTTGAACAAATTTCATTAGTCAAGGAGAAGAAATTATTTCAATGCATCCTTTATTCTACTTACAGCTTCTTTGATTAATTTCATACTGGTAGCAAAAGAAAGACGAATATGACCTTTCGCTCCAAATGCACTTCCGGGCACAACAGCCACGCGTGCACTTTCTAGAAGATAATCAGAAAATTCTACGTCATCTGATAAGTTTAAATCTTTAATCACGGAAGTAACTTCTGGGAATGTATAAAAGGCACCAGTTGCTGCAAGAGTCTTGAAGCCCTCGATGTTATTCATGGCATTAAAGATAAATGTGTGTCTTTTTGCATATTCTTCGGCCATAGAGTGAACAGGTTGATGAGAGCCATTGAGTGCTGCAAGCGCAGCTGCTTGTGAAATAGACGATGCATTAGATGTACTTTGACCTTGTATTTTTTTCATCGCGGTAACAATTTTTTTAGGTCCTCCACAATAACCAACCCTCCAACCAGTCATTGCGTATGCTTTAGAAACACCATTAATTGTGATTGTTCTATCAAACATATCTGGGCAAGCTTCTGCAAAGCTACAAAATTTATCATCTCCCCAATAAATATGCTCATACATATCATCAGTGGCTACATAGATATCAGGATAACTATCCAGTACTTCCCCAATAATTTGGTATTGGTCCTTTGTGTAAGTAAGGCCAGTAGGGTTTGATGGTGAATTCAACATTATTAAGCGTGTTTTTTTTGTTAAAACTGAATCAAGATCTTCTGCTTTGAATTGATAATTATCCTCTAGAGATGTTTTTAAGATAACTGGAGAACCATTTGCCAGAAGCACCATATCGGGATAAGAAACCCAATAAGGACTAATTATAACTGCTTCCTTACCATGCTCTAAAACAGCTTGAAATAAATTAAAACAAGTTTGCTTTGCTCCTGAAGAAACAAGTATATTCTCATGCTGATACAAAAGATTATTGTCCCGAGAGAATTTATCAATAATTGCTTGCTTAAGTTCTGGCGTACCATCAACCTGTGTATATTTAGTTTGACCCTTATGAATCGCCTGAATAGCTGCTTCTTTAATATGATCTGGTGTATCAAAATCAGGCTCTCCAGCACTTAGGCTGATAATATCTATACCTTTTGCTTTAAGGGCCATTGCTTTTGCTGAAATTGTAAGAGTAGCAGAAGGCTGAACACGTTCTACACGATCAGCAAGAAAGGTACTTGATGTTTTGCCTTGTTTTAGCATCATAATGATTAAATAGAGGGCTATAATATCAAATTATGTCTGAAGAATACTTCAAATTAACTTGCGACTACAAACCCAAAGGCGACCAAACTAATGCCATTAGTGAATTACAGGAGGGCTTAAATTTTGGTCTTGCTAAACAAACTCTTTTGGGTGTTACGGGTTCAGGCAAGACATTTACAATTGCAAATATCATTAATGATCAACAAAGACCAACTTTAATATTGGCGCCCAATAAAACCTTAGCTGCACAACTCTATGGTGAAATGAGGGAATACTTCCCAAAAAATAAAGTAGAGTATTTTGTATCTTATTATGATTACTACCAACCTGAAGCCTATGTACCTGCTACCGATATGTACATAGAAAAGGATGCCTCTGTTAATGCCCATGTGGAGCAAATGAGACTGTCTGCTACCAAGTCACTAATTGAACGCAAAGACACAATAATCGTTGCTACTGTTTCTGCAATCTATGGCCTTGGAGATCCAGAGTTGTATTTTAATATGGTATTGCACCTGTCCGTCAATGATAAGATTGATCAAAGGCTGATTCTAAGAAGATTAGCTGAACTTCAATACCAAAGAAATACGATTGATTTCAGACAAGGAACATTTCGCGTTCTGGGTGATGTAATTGATGTTTTCCCAGCTGATTCTGAGAAATACGCACTACGAATTGAGCTGGATGATGACACAATAGAGGGGCTTTCATATTTTGATCCTTTAACAGGCGAAATCAACAGACAGGTCAGGCAACTTACGATTTTCCCTAAAACACATTACGTAACCCCTAAACATATACTCTTAAGCGCTGTTGACAAAATAAAAGTTGAATTAAAAATAAGATTAAAAGAACTCAATAAGATGAATAAACTTGTCGAGGCTCAGAGACTTGAACAACGAACTTTGTATGATTTGGAAATGATCAGAGAATTGGGTTTTTGTTCGGGTATAGAAAACTACAGTCGATACCTTTCAGGAAGGGAGGCAGGAGAACCACCGCCATGCCTAATGGACTACTTACCAAGCAATGCCTTGGTTGTTATTGATGAAAGTCATGTGACTATTCCGCAATTAAATGGAATGTATAAAGGTGATCATTCAAGAAAAACAACGCTTGTTGAGTATGGATTCAGATTACCATCAGCACTGGATAATCGTCCTTTGATGTTTGAAGAATTTGAAACAATCACTTCCCAAATTATTTATTTGTCTGCCACCCCAAGAGATTATGAAATACAGAATTCAGATGCAGTTGTTGAACAATTAGTACGACCTACGGGTTTGATAGACCCAAAAATAGAAGTGAGGCCTGTTAATAACCAAGTAGACGATCTTCTTTCAGAAATTAGAGACAGAACCGAAAGAAATGAAAGGATTTTAGTTACAACACTTACCAAAAGAATGTCAGAGGATTTAGCAGATTACTACAACGATCTGGATGTTAAAGTCCGATACCTTCATTCTGATATAGACACAGTTGAGAGAACTGAAATACTAAGAGATCTCAGGCTGGGAGTATTTGATGTTTTAGTTGGCATCAATCTACTCAGAGAAGGACTGGATCTTCCTGAAGTTTCACTTGTGGCAATTCTTGATGCCGACAAAGAAGGTTTTTTAAGATCTGAGGGCTCTCTGATCCAGACCATGGGTAGGGCAGCAAGGAATATCAATGGCAAAGCAATCATGTATGCAGATAAGATCACCGGTTCTATGCAGCGTGCAATCAAAGAAACCAATCGAAGACGGGTAAAGCAGATTAAATTCAACAATGATCACAACATAAAACCAAAAACGATTATTAAGAACATTCAGGACATTATGGAAGGGGCAAGATCAAAAACCACGAAGAGGTTGCTTAAAATTCCTAAATCAATACAAAAGACTTTTGATCCAAAACACCCAGAAAAATTGAGCAAAACAATCGAAGAACTAGAAATCAGGATGTTTGAAGCTGCAAAAAACCTTGAGTTTGAAGAAGCTGCAAAGTTACGAGATGAAGTTAAACTCATCAAAGAATTTAATTTTGGTATAAGTTATGTTGATGCTGAACAACATACTGTGAACTAATCAGTGATCCATTGGTTTTTCATTTTAAATTTATATATGATTCACTATTATCAAATAAGGATAAACATGAAAACAAAAACAATTCAATGTATGGCTTTGGCACTGTTTATAGTTCTTATATCTCCTACAATTAATGCTGACGGTCATTTATCATCTGAAGTTATAGGCAATTATGAATATGGCGAAAAAATTGCTAAAAAGGCCTATGGAAGAGGGTGCCTTGGGTGTCATGCAATAACCAAGTTTCAAGGATCTAATTCAGCAGAAATGCTGGAGCGAATTTTAGAATCATGGCACATATCAAGTTTCACTGATGAAGACCTTAGAGATCTATCTGTTTATCTCTCTACCAAAGCCAATCAAGAATGACATTAGAGTCATTCTAATTATTTTAATGGAGGCGCGTAGCTCAGCTGGTTAGAGTGCTTGCTTGACATGCAAGAGGTCGGCGGTTCAAGTCCGCCCGTGCCTACCATGATTCTAAAAAGCTTAAAAAATCTGACTTTTAGCTTATTTATGCTAGAATTTCAGACAGTTAACTCAAAAAATAGGGTACCAATTATGAGAAATATTCGAAATCAACTTATTTTCTGTATGTCTTTGATGCTTTTTATGCCTCTCAGTTATGCACAAGATGAAATAGAAGAACTTATTGTTACAGCTAATAAAAGGGCTGAAAGCGTGCAAGATATTGCTATGAATGTCTCAGTTCTGACTGAAGATGTCATCACAGAAAGAGGTATATACAGACCTGAAGACTATCTTCGAACACTTGCTGGTGTATCAACGCCCGGTGGCGATGTTTACTACACCATCAGAGGCCTTAATACGGGTACAGCCCAGGTTACCTCTGGCACAACCAATACTTTTTTGGACGAAATTGCTGGATCAATAACAAACCTTTATGATGTCAGTCGTATTGAAGTCCTGAGGGGTCCCCAAGGAACTTTGTATGGCTCCAATGCAGTCGGGGGAACCATTCGATACATCCTGAACAAACCAAATTTTGATGGCGTTGAAGGGAATATTTCAGTCGAGGTTTCTGATAAAGAATTGGCTGATTCCAATGGTTATGCATATAACGGGATGATCAATATTCCATTATCTGACAACCTAGCAATGAGAGCTGTGTTTACTTCAGCTTCTGATCCTGGAATCTATCAAAATGTTGCCACTGGAAGAAAAGACGTTGGTACACAGGAAGATGAAGAATATAGAATCATGCTGAGGTACGAAAATGGTCCTCTTACCATTAATGCAGTGCACTTAAAAAAGGAAAAGTACGACTTTGGTCAAAAAGAAAAAGGCAATGCAGATAAGCCTGGTACCTCTGACATCGTTGATCCAAATTGTGCATACAGCACCGCTTGGTACTACGGCGATACTTGTACCAGAGTCTATGCGACTGCTGGTGGTGATTTGAGTGGTTATGACGAGAATTTGGCCTTCTATTCTTTTCAAGATGAAATTTATTGGGTAGATAGAACGATTAATACTTTTAATATTCAGTACGATTTTGACAAGATGAGTGCCAAACTGATTTATGCTGACTACGACAATAAAGATCGTTACATCACAGATTGGTCACGAATCGATACCGATGACCTTTACAAAGACCCGCTTTATTATTTTAGCGATGGTGTTAACGAAACCACTGAATTCAGACTGAGTTCAACCTCAGACGGACCATTCACATGGACCATTGGTTACTACAAAACTGAATATGATTCACAGCCGAACCAAGTTACTGAATGGGAAATCACTGATACCGAAGGTTTGCAATATCTGGGTTACATGTGGTTTTCATCGCATACTGATTGCACCGGATCTCAAGTGGTAATGTCTAATGTCGGTGATGGCAGCTGTTACAACTCAGCGTTGTACAACTCTCCCTTTGGAGATACAACATATAACCTATTTCCAGCAGCTGGCGCCGTCAGTGGTGGTCTGGTCTACGGAAGTTATAGCTACTATGGTTATTCAGAAGAAACAGCAATGTTTGGTCAAATAGGTTATACATTTGGTGACTTAACCGTCACGGTTGGCTTAAGGGACTATGAGATATCAGACGGCTACAAGAGTTCATCGTACGGTATCTTCTATGAAAGTGCTGACAACACAGGTTGCGGTGGCGACGAAGCTGTCGGTGTCACTTGTAGTGAAGAAAGCGGTACGGAGTCTGATAACAGACCTAAAGTCACTCTTACCTATGAAGTCAACGATGATTTGACATTGTTTGCCGTTTCCTCAGCTGGTTACAGAACTGGTGGTAATAATGCTGCTCTGCCATATTTTTGTTCAAGTGATCCTGAAGCAGCAGGCTTTAAACGAAGATACGTATCTGATAAAGCTGACAACACTGAAATCGGTGTTAAAGCACGTGGTGGAAACTTCCGAGTCAATGCCACATATTTTTGGGTAGACTGGACAGGCATACAAGTCACCATTCGACCTGCTTGCGGTTGGAGTTTTACCTACAATGGTGGTGAGGCTGAAACTGAAGGACTTGAGTTGGATTTCTCTTACGATTTGACAGAGAACTTAGCACTTGATTTCTCAGGATCATGGATTTCTGCAGAAATAACTAAAGACATTGCAACCATGGGTGCAACTGCAGGAGACAGATTGCCGAATATTGCAGAAGAGCAATGGAGCCTTGGGCTTTCATATAGTTTTGAATTGTTCTCAAGACCTTCATTTGCTCGAGTGGATATGAACTATTATGGTGATAGTTATGCAACATTTGCAGAGGATCCTGAAGATATGTCACCGGATTACACTCAAATGAACTTTAATCTGGGGATGGCGATAAATGACGAGTCAAGAATTCAATTGTCAGTAAGTAATTTGACGGATGAAAGGACTGAGGCGTTTCGTTTCTCAGCTGAAACTCCTAGTTACAGAGCAAGAAATTACTTGCAATGGATTCCGCCAAGATCGGTCGCTATTTCATACAGTCAAGATTTCTAATTGATCTGTTATAAAAATAAAAAAGCCCGGTTCTCCGGGCTTTTTTTATTGTTTAACTATTTTGCCACTTTTCATGACAAAATCGACATTTTCAAGCAGAGTAATATCCTCCAATGGATTACCTGTAATCCCAATAATGTCAGCAGCGAAGTTCTCTCTGATCTCTCCTGTGTCATTCATGTCAAACAATTCAGCTGTTCTGATTGTTGCTGACTGAATTGCTTGCAGAGGGGTCATACCCCAATCAACCATGTACTTGAATTGACGTGCATTCTTGCCATGGGGAAATATTCCAGCATCTGTGCCAAAAACAAGGTTAGCACCTGCCTCTACAGCTTTTTTGAAATTTTGCCGTTGAATCTTACCGACAGTTCTTTCTTTTTCCAGAGATTCTTCCAAAATTCCTTTCGCCGCACCTTCCCCAAGAATATAGTCTGAAACATAGACATCCATGGCTAGGCTAGTGCCTCGTTCTTTGGCTAATTTGATCGTTGACTCATCAATGAAACTTGAGTGTTCAATTGAATCCACTCCGGCAATAATTGCAGTTCTAATTCCCACCAAGCCATGTGCATGTGCGGCAACTCTCATACCGTGGTTGTGAGCTTCATCAACTATCGCCTGCATTTCTTCCAAGGTAAATTGTTTGGCGTTAACGTCCGTATTTTTGGACAAGACTCCACCAGTTGCACAAAACTTAATTAGATCAGCCCCATATTTACGATTCTTACGCACTTGTTTTCTTGCTTCCCAAGGACTGTTAACAACACCTTCAGATTGGTGATTGTATTCATGAGGCAGCAAATTGCTGTCACAATGACCACCAGTTATGCCTAGAGCAGGTCCTGAAACAAATAATGTTGGACCGATAACAACACCATGATTGATAGCGTCTTTAAGAGCAACATCAGAGAAACTTCCTGCACCAACATCCCTCACTGTAGTAAATCCTGCCAACAGGGTATTTTCGGCATTTTTAACACCATAAATGGTTGCGAGTTGAGAAGATTGTCCAATACCGGCGTAACCTTTGAGTTCCGTATTACCCATCAAGTGAACATGGGCATCCATTAAACCTGGCATCAAAGTTATACCAGGGAGATTGATGACCTTTGCATCAGTAGAATTTTTTTCTAAATTTGCTCCCATTCGGGTTATTTTCCCGTTTGAAATCATAATTTGAGTCTTATCCAGTTGACCTGTCTGAACATTCAGAACCTGGTATGGATTCAAAATAACCGATTCAGCCATTGTCTGTGCTGATATAAATGCACAATAAATTCCAATTATTAAGGTGAATTTTTTCATTGAGTACTCCTCTTATTAATGTCAATTAATACATCTGAGATGATCACTAACATTGTAGTTTTCCTTCAGCATTTAGATGATTTGGAAAATATTTTTCCAATAAAGCCCAAAGGGTTGCAACAGTTCGACTGTCATTTCTCCCATCAGTCTGCCAGGGTTGAAAATGAAGTTGAAAAGCTCTTATAAAATCATACGTTTGTTCGTCATATTGACCTGTTTGTTCAATTCCATAACCATAAGTTTTAAGACCGCATTGAACTTGAGCAATTGATGGTAAGTTTCCTTCTGTAAATTTTGACCAGTACTTGTTTACTGTCTCATGGTCATACCAAGCTCCAATCCCATGTTGATACAGTATCTGCCATGGAAACTTAGGACCTGGGTCTGATTTAACAGTCGGCTGTATATCTGCGTGTCCAATAACTCGAGTTGGAGTTATTTCAAGGTGACGCTCTAGTATTTGTTTCACAAGTTCAATCAACAGTTGAATTTGTTTGGGATCATAGTCTACAAATGAACAAAAGTAATCGTCGCTAAAATCGAGTAAATTGTTGTCGTCTTGATAGTAGCATGAACTATTATTAACCAATTCAATCCCAATTGACTGATCGTTAATATTTTCTCGATCTTCCCACTTGCTCTTACCTGCATGCCATGCTCGATCATTTTCATTAACTAATTGATAGACAATCAAGTCTTCTTCATTGTATGTCTCATCAAAAGATTCAGGAATAAGATAGTGAGAACTGACTTCATGTTCTGGCAAAGTTAATAACTCCAACGATCTTTGCCAGTTGGATGACGTGTAGTGTATGACTAAAAATCGAACTCGACTGTTGTAATTTAGTGAATTGTGCTTATTGCTTTGCTTGTATTCAGGAACATCAATAGAAAGAGAAAGTCTTTTTTCTTCAGCATATCCAGTAATTGAAAAGAGTAGAGTTAATACAATTAATTTTTTCATAGTGAAGTACCAAAAACCTTCAAGCAATTTCACCAGATGATTTTAGATCTTCAATATCTGAATCCAACATGCCTATGTTTTTTAAAACTTCATCTGTATGTTCACCAACATAAGCAGGAGGAGGGTTCACTTCAGGAGTTGTTCTTGAGAATCTTGGGGCAGGAGCTGGCTGAACAATTCCTTCCAATTCTATAAATGTATCTCTTGCTTTATTATGCGGGTGCTCTGGTGCCTCTGCCATGTTTAAAACTGGAGCAAAACATATGTCCGTGCCTTCCATCAATTCACACCATTCTTTTTGTGTTTTCTCCAGAAATATTGTTTGCAGAGCTTTCTTTTTTTCTGGCCAAGATTCCCTTGCTAATTGGTCATCGAAAATTGGATCTTCCAAGGGAGTGATCTCACGGAGTAGTTGGTAAAATTTTGGCTCAATTGATGCTATAGAGATAAATTTTGAGTCTTTGCATTCATAAGTGTCGTAAAAATGTGCACCACCATCAAGGAAATTACTGCCTAAAGAATCTTCCCACATACCGATTCCTCTCATGTTGTAAATCATTGTCATCAAAAGTGCAGACCCGTCCACCATCGCAGCGTCTACAACTTGGCCTTTTCCAGAGTTTTTAGACTCCAATAAAGCAGATACAATTCCCAATGCCAGCAGCATGCCTCCACCGCCATAGTCTCCGATCAAATTTAAGGGTGGAACAGGTGGGGATCCAGGTCTGCCAATTGCTGCTAATACGCCTGAGAGAGAAATATAATTAATATCATGGCCTGCAGCATGAGCTAATGGACCTTCCTGTCCCCAACCAGTCATCCTGCCATAAACGATTTTTTTATTTCTTATAGAAAAACAA
>ENA-UPTF01002217-UPTF01002217.1-marine-metagenome-genome-assembly--contig:-NODE-2217-length-11370-cov-2.389091_pt1 | contig 11370 bp, 6 predicted proteins | sample MGYA00238166_ERZ767019 | MGnify/ENA primary metagenome ERZ767019 (study PRJEB28930, sample SAMN06266391) | marine metagenome | isolation source: Sea water from 250 m depth | place: Atlantic Ocean | study... | reverse complement strand
GTCGGCGGTTACGGGATCGGCGCAGGCGGGCGAGACTGCTTTGAGGAGGGGCTCTGGATCCCGATCTGCAAGTTGATGCGGGCAGGCGAGCGGAATGAGGACGTTTGGCGGTTCATCCTCTCGAACGTCCGTCAGCCCGATCACATGGCGGGTGATCTGCATGCCCAGATGGCCTCGGGTGAGGTTGGTTCGCAGCGGTTGGCGGTGCTGTGTGACTCGCACGGTCTGGATGACATCGAGGACCTGGCCGACGAGATTATTAGTCGTTCGGAGGAGGCAACTCGGTCCAGCATCAGGGAGTTGACATCGGGGTCATATCCCGCCAGCGCTGTCTTGGACCTAGCTGATGGCAGCAGAATCGACATCGTCTGTGCCATCCAGGTAGATGCTGAGGTCGGAGAGATAATCGTCGACTACACGGGAACCTCTGACGCGAGTCCGTGGGGCATCAACGTCGTGAGGAACTACACGCTCGCCTACACCACTTTCACCGTTCGTTCGGTTCTGAACCCGGAGATCCCTAACAATCATGGAAGCCTTAGTCCCATAGGCATGGTCGCCCCTGAAGGCTCCATAGTGAATGCGGTGCTTCCTCAGCCGGGGACCGCCCGTCATGTCGTGGGGATGTTCCTGCCAAATGCGCTACTGAAGGCTCTTGCTCAGATCCGGGCCGAAGAGTCGATGGCTGAGGGCTCTGGTGCCGTCTGGACTATGCAGGTGAACGGCAACCACGAAGATGGATCCCCCTTCATCACCGCCATGTTCACCTACGCAGGAGGCGTCGGTGCGAGGGCGACGAAGCCTGGGCTGTCCGCATGCTCGTATCCGACGGGTGTTTCGGCTGTTCCGGTTGAGGTGGTAGAGGCGTCGGCCCCTATCCACTTCCATCGCAAGGAGCTGCGTCGGGGTTCGGGGGGGAGCGGTTTACAGCCCGGAGGGCTTGGACAGACGGTCGAGTTCAGCGTCGATACGGCGCTCAGCTGGGAACTGAACGCTGTGACCAGTCGGTTAAGTGAGCCGCCCCAGGGCCTCTTTGGTGGACAGCCCGGAGCTTCTGGTTCGTTCTCAGTCAACGGCGAGGCGGTGACTACCCAGAGCCGGATCACCCTCGGACCCGACGACGTCGTTTGCCTGGAGCTGCCCGGTGGTGGTGGATACGGAGAGGGGTGATGGCCTCGGTTGGAGGTCCGGACGCTTTTGCAGCGATCTGGGCGTCCACCGTCGATCGGCAAGCCGACGCCATGTTTCTCGTCTACGAGGGTCCCGACGGCCTGGTTTCGAGGTGGACCTACGGGCAGTTCGACGAGGTAGTCAGTCGCGTGGCCGGGACACTGGTGTCGAACGGAGTGGAGCCGGGCTCTTCCGTGCACATGGCGTTGGCCAATTGTCCGGCGTTCGTAGCCGTCTGGCTGGCTGTAATCCGACTGGGTGCGTGGGTGGTCACCTCAGATCCGATGGGAGGGGAAGTCGAATTACGTGGCCATATCGGGCGGACCGGACCGGTAGTCGGCATCTGCGCCGCCTCCCGGGCAGACGTTTATCTGTCGGCGTGTGGGGCGTTGCGGGTGATCGAGGTTGAGGAGCAAGACTCGGACCTGGTGGCCTTTGATGGCGATCCGATCCACTTTTCGACGGCCCCCGCTCCGACCGACCGGGCTGCTGTCATGTTTACGTCCGGTACGACCGGCGTGCCGAAGGGTGTTGAGGTGACCCAGGCCAACTATGCATTCGCCGGACGCACGATGGCTGCAGCTGCGGGGCTCGACGAGACGGATAGGCAACTGGTCGTGTTGCCCCTCTTTCACGCCAACGCCCAGTACTACTCGTTTGCCTCCTCGATCTGGGTAGGGGCCAGCGTGGCTCTAATGTCCTCCTTCACCGCGAGTGGCTTCCTGGGTCAGGCTGCGCGCCACGAGGCCACGACGGCCAGCCTGTTTGCCGCACCCATGCGGATGATCCTCGCTCGGGGTGGGCCAGTTGACGATTTAAGGCTCCGACATTGCTGGTTTGCCCAGAACTTGGCAGCGGACCAGTACGAGATGATCTCCGACTGGTTCGGGTGCAGGCCGAGGCAGTTATACGGGATGACGGAGACCATGCCGGCGGTGCTAACCGATGAGCTCCGGAACCCAGACCATTTGTCTATGGGGCGGGTGACCGAAGACTGCATCGTTGACGTCCAGCGGTCTGATGGGACATCAGTGGAGGTCGGCGAGGTTGGCGAGTTGGTAGTCGGAGGTCAGCGCGGACTAACTCTGTTTGCCGGGTACCTAGATGACCCCGAGACCACCGAGGCCAGCTTCAGGAACGGCTGGTTTCTGACGGGTGACCGGGCAAAGCGCGACTCAACCGGTCGCCACTACTTCGACGGTCGCCGGTCCGATGTGTTGAAGGTAGCGGGAGAGAATGTTTCGGTTGTGGAAGTTGAGGCCGCTCTGGCTGATCACGAGAAGGTGCTCGAGGCGGCTGTCGTTGGTCGGCCCGACCCGGTGCGCGACGAAGTTCCAGTGGCCTTCGTGGTTGCTGCCGATGCAGCGGATCCGCCGTCGACCGAAGAGTTGGTTGCTTGGTGCGAGGGTCGTTTGGCCAAGGCCAAACGACCCCATGAGATCTGGTTGATCGACGAGCTACCGCGTACCAGCGTGGGCAAGATTCGCAAGTTTCTCTTGGCCGACAGGAGTACCGAGCAAGAGGACTAATGGGAGAATCCGTCACCGTTGACTTCGATGATGTTGCTCTCTGGCGGGCTTAACCCGTTGGCGATGTCGATGATCTGATTACCACTACACAAGTGTCGACGACTGGTTCGTCAGCTTGGCGAGCCCACGGTCGTACGTTTCGGACAAGTGGGAAGTTCTCGCCTGTTGCCGACATGTCAGATTAAGCGTCGCAACGCGCGGCGGATTAGTCCACAGGCGGCATTGACTTTCCACCCGTTGTCGGTCAGCGGATGAGCGTCGCGGGCCCAGGCGTTGGCGGCACGATCAAGCGACGGGTTGTCGTCCAGGCGGGTACCTATCAGTGCCTGTTCGGTGCGTTTGGCGCGATACGGCGTGGGCGCGATTCCACCGAGGGCGACACGAGCGTCGACGACCGTTGCATCGTCAATCTGGAGTGAGACCGCAGCTGAACAGACTGCAAAGTCACCGGCGTAGAGCCGAAGCTTCTCGAATGTCGATCGCCGGAGTCGCGATCTCAGTGGCACGATGACCGACGTCAGAATCTCGTCGGGTGCCAAAATCGATTCGCCCGGTCCGGAGTAGAGATCTCCGATAGGAACAGATCGGCGTGAATCGTCGTGGCCCGACATCGTGACGTCGGCATCGAGTGCCAGAAACGCGGTGGCCAGATCGGAAGGTGTAACGGCTTGGCAGCGATGAGCGTCGATCACAGCGTGATGAAAGCGATGTTCACCTAGTAGGGCGTAGCACGGGCAGGTCCAGCCTCCTCGCTTGTAGCACGAGAACCCATTTCGATAAAAAGAGCACCGTTTCTCCTGTAGGAGATTGCCGGCAACCGTCGCCATCTCCCGAATCTGGTGGGTGGCGAGGTCATCAAGGGCTTCCAACAGCATGGTGTCGCCGCTCGTCAACGTATGACGGCGCAGATCCTCGAGCTTCACGCTGGCGCCAATAGTGAGGGCGTCGTGCCCGTCGCTCAGATCGGAAAGACTGCGAATAGTCGTTAGGTCAATGAGTCGCACTGGTGAACACAGGCCTTGATCGCGTGCTACTAGCAGGTCGGTACCCCCGCTGATGAATGCCGAGTCTGACTGGTGCTGAGCGATTGCTTCGCTAACGCCATCGGGTGCCTTCAGGTCAAGCACCGTTGTCGGCTTTACTCGTTGGGCGAAGTGAGTGCCCCACCGATGAAGGATGAAGAAGAGTCCTCGTGGATATAGCGCTCGTATCGTCGCCGTCCACCAGCGCGACGGTCGCCTGATCACGTGTAGGGCCTTGATCGAACCTCGCAGCAGTGGAAGCAACTTGTCGGGGGTGATCGGTATCTCGCGTACGCGAACACCAGTTGCATGGGCCACCGCATTTGCAACTGCTGCTGGAGTGGGAACCAGGCCAATTTCACCGAGGCCCTTAGCGCCGTAGGGCCCAGCCGAGTCGTAGGTGTCAAGCATGATGGGTCTGATGGTGGGTACGTCGGCGGGCCGCGGGGCGGCGTACTCAAGAAAACTCGGGTTGATCAGGCGACCACCTTCGTAGATCATCTCTTCACCGAGAGCGGCTCCGATACCCATTACCACCGCGCCGACGATCTGGCCGTCGGCGCTAGCGGGATTGAGTGCCGTCCCGGAATCGTGCACCGATACCACATCGATCACGTCGACCTTGCCCGTTTCGTAGTCGACCTTCACTTCAATGGCCTGGACGGCAAAGGCGTAGTTGGGTGAGAAGTTGCTGATGCCAGTGACCTTGTCCATCTTGTCGACATCGGTGAGATAGCCCCCCTCGACGTGCAGGCTTCCTGCCACAGCACCGTTGGTGAGCGCGACAAGATCACCGATGTCGATAGCGTCCTCGCCACACTTCGCCTGGCCGTCCTCCAATCGAACGTCCTGAAGAGACACGGCAAACTTCTGAGCCGCTGCTTCCTTCAACGCCTGGGCCGCAGTTCCCGCGGTGTTGGCCATCGCGTGGCCGCTCCACACAGTTCCTCGCGATGACCAGGCGCCTAGATCCATGGGCGTGCCGTCGCTCTCCATCATGGACACTGAGACGTCGTCGAAGTCGACTCCCAGCTCTTCGGCTGCGATCTGGCGGAGCAGCGTTGCCTGGCCCGTGCCGGCGTCGGCACCCGCGAACCGGATGTCGACACTGCCGTCTTCGTTCACATCGAGGGCGGCACCCGAGAACTCCGAGTGTTCGAAGGCGTTGGCTCCTGACACGTGAATGGCGGCGGCAACTCCCACGCCGTGACCAGAGCCGGCGAGCTGTCGCTTCTCATTCCAACCAATCTCGTCACGGGCCCGCTCCAAACATTCGACAAGACGTGCAGAGCCGAGGCGCCATCCGGTGAGCGTCTCGTCACCACTTACGTGAGCGTTCTTAATGCGTAGATCAATGGGATCGATGTGGAGTTCCTCGGCTAGCTCATCGAGCTGAGACTCCATGGCCCAGTTCATCTGGGCGTTGCCGTAGCCCCGAAACGAAGCACCGGGCTGGGTGTTCGTGTACACCAGACGAGCGTGGGCTTCACTCGCCTCCACCCGATACAGGCTGCCGGGAATCATTGTGGCGAATACTGCTACCGAGGGGCCGGAGTGGTTGTAGGCGCCGTTGTCTACAGTGATGTCCGTGTCCCGATGAGTGAGTGAGCCGTCGCTGCAGGCGCCCGTAGTCAGTTCGATGTCAAAGCAGTGTCGTTTGGCGGTGGTGGTGAACTCTTCCTCTCGATCGAGCACGAGCCGTACTGGCCGATTGGTCCGGATCGAAAGAGCGGCCGCTAGCGCTTCGTGGGTTCCGGCTTTGGCTTTGGCGCCAAAGCCGCCACCTACCGCCACTTCGTGGGTGTGGACCTGCTCAATATCGAGCTCGAGAATGTTGGCGACTTCTTTGCGTACGAAGTAGGGGGCTTGCGTGGATACCCAGAGATCGATCCTCTGCTTGTGACTGTCCCAATTGGCAACAATCGAATGGGGCTCCATACACAGATGGGTTGCGGGGGCGTATCGGTAGGAGCCGCTGATCCTGGTGTCGGAGCGCTGTCGGGCTCGCTCGATGTTGCCGTACGTTCTGGAAATGTTGAGGGCCAAGTTGCCCTCAGCATGCTGGTGGAGTTTCTCGGCTCCGGCTCTTAGCGCGGCGGTAGGGCTCTCGGACGCTGGCAGCTTTTTGTACTCAACTTGGATCAACTCGATGGCTCGTGCCGCAGCCTCGGGCGTCTCGGCTGCCACGGCGGCGACTTCTTCGCCGACGAACCGCACCCGATCGGATGCAAGTGCTCGACGGTCACTGAACCCTTCACCAAGATGGATATAGCGACGGCCGGCAAGGTCGGCTGCTGTTATGACAGCTTCGACACCCGGCAACGATTGGGCTCGTGAGGTGTTTATCGAGCGGATCTCCGCGTGCGGGTGCGGGCTTCGTAGAACCCGGGCGGTGAGAGTGTTGGGCAAATGGAGGTCAGTTGTGTACTTGGCAGTTCCCGATGTTCTCGCTTCCCAAGAATCGGGTCGTTGATGTTGACGCAACGCCATCAGCTATCACCTCCCCAGTTGATCTATTACTGACTCGACGACCCCGGTGTAGCCAGTGCACCTGCAGAAGTTGCCGGCGAGTGCCCAGCGGACCTGATCACGGGTTTTGAGGCCGGGAGGAAGCTGCGAGCAACGAACCACGAGACCTGGCGTGCAGTAACCGCACTGCAGGCCCCCGTGATCGGCCATCGCTTCTCGCAACGACGCCGAATCCTCGGCGAGCCCTTCGATCGTTATGACCTCGTCTCTTACGCGGGCAGCAAGCGTGAGGCAGGCCAAGACGGCCTTATCCCCAATTAGCACCGTGCATGCTCCGCAGTCTCCACGCCCACAGGCATCTTTTGTACCGGTGAGTTCCAGGTGATGGCGAAGCACATCCACTAATCGTGTGGTCGGCTCGACATCGAGCGCCACAGCCTCACCGTTGATAACGAAGTCGGCTCTCATTGCGCTGACGGTACCAGTCGATGCACTAGTGGCCTGATGGTCAGACCAAAAGGTGCCCCAACTAGGGTCGGCTTGATGCGTCTCGATTCGCTAATTGATCCCCGCTCGATCGCCGTTGTTGGAGCGTCGGAGCGACCGTCGATTGGCCGCTCGGTAGTTGAGAATCTTCAACTTATGGCCTTTGACGGCCCTATCTCCTGCATTAACCCAAGGTACGAGTCGGTACTCGGTCTTACTTGCGTTCCGGCGCTTACCGACCTTGATGAGCCTCCCGATGTAGTGGTGTTCTGCGTTGGTAGCAGGCGAGTGATCGACGGGTATCGCCAGCTACCTGAGATCGGTGCTCGAGCTGCAGTGATATTCGATGGGGGTTTTGCCGAAGCAGATGACGATGGCCGACGGCTGCAAGCCGAGATAGTTGGTATTAGCAGGGAGGCGTCGATAGCGCTATGTGGCCCTAACTGCATGGGGCTACTCAATCCGTCCCGAGGTTCGGGAACCTACGCACAGCTCACTCATGATCCCGGTCAGCTACCCGGCAACGTGGCAGTTGTTTCTCAGAGCGGCTCGATGTGTATCGGCCTCATGACCGATACACGGCGCTTCGGGTTTTCGGTCGTCATATCGTCGGGTAACGAAGCGGTTGTGACCACTGCTGACTACATGAATTATCTCGTTGATGATCCAGCCACCCGTGTGATTGCGACTTTCACCGAAAGCGTCAGTGATCCTGAGAACTACGTAGCGGCCCTTGATCGAGCCGCCGAGGCTGGCAAGCCGGTAGTCGTTCTCAAGGTGGGTCGCACCGCTCGGGCTCAACGGGCGATCACCAGTCACACCGGTGGGCTCAGCGGTGAATCTCGGGTATTTTCCGAGGTGTTGCGCTCTCATCGGGCGATTGAGGTTAGCGAGCTCGATGAACTGACTGAGGTCCTTGCCGTTTGTCAAGGAACACATTGGCCGTCGGGTAACCGCGTGTCATTGGCGACGGCGTCGGGGGGGATGGCCGAGCTCGTGCTTGATACGGCGCCGAGGGCGGGAGTTGAATTGCCGCCGCTCTCCGACGGTGATCGCGCCCTTGTCGAGGACTTTATGGGGCCAGTATCCGGCGATGGCAATCCTCTCGATGCCTGGGGTAATGGAGAGTTCATGGAGAACCTCCCGCGTGCTTTGGAGGTGGCCTCAGCTAGTGACGACGTTGATGCGGTTGTGTTCGCCAACGACGCTTTCGACGGCCAACCCATGGGTGGCGATGGGATTCTCGGCTACTCCGGTCTCCTCGCTCAGGCAGCAGCCTCGAGCGTCAAGCCCCACTATCAGCTCAACACTCGTCCCGGCCTAATGCATCGCAAGCAGGTTGCGGCGCTGGCCGAGGTTGGATGTGTCACCATCGGTGGTCTTCGTCAGGGGCTAGCCGCGATCTCACGAATGGCGACGTTCGTGCAATGGGCGCCGCGCCCAGAGCTTGAGAAGATCTCTAGCCAGGAGCGCGTGGCAGGGCTACTCGCTGGCGGAGTTAGAACCACGATCAACGAACACGACTCGAAACAGGTTCTCGCTGGCTACGGCATACCCGTGACAGAAGAGCGTGTGGTTTTCGATCCGGCGGAGGCCGCCACTGCCGCCGATGCGATTGGCTTTCCCATTGCGCTCAAAGCAGTGTCTGACGAGATTCCTCACAAGTCCGACGCTGGTCTTGTTGTGCTCGGGATCTCTGATCAGGCTGATCTCAGCCGTGCGTGGACAGAGCTGAGGGGGCGCATCGACGGGCTCGCTGGGGCGAGTGATATTGGTTTCTTGGTGCAGGAGATGGTGGAGGGCGGAGTAGAAGTACTGGCGGGGGTGAGCTGTGATGCCTCGTTTGGACTCACCCTGGCGTTCGGTATGGGTGGCATCGCGGCGGAGGTCTTCGACGACGTCGCCCTTCGGTCGTTGCCGCTGCGCGAGGGCGACGCGGCAGCCATGATCGACGAGGTGAGAGGTTCGGCGCTGCTCGCTGGCTATCGAGGAGCGCTAGCTGGGGATAGGGAAAGTTTGATCGACTGTCTCGAGGCGTTGGCTGGGTTCGCCTGGGCCGAACGTGATCACATTGCGGAGATCGACCTGAATCCTGTTGCCGTAATGGGGGTAGGAAAGGGATGTGTAGCTGTTGACGCTTTGATTGTGCCAAAACTTTCGGACGAGAAAGGAACCCATGGCTAACGACCTGGTTCTCTGCGAGACCGACGACAAGGTGAGCATCATCACCGTTAATCGACCCGAGAAGCTCAATGCCATCAGCCCTGCTTTGATGAGTGCCTGGTGGGATGCCTTACGCACCGCAGACAGCGATCCCAACACGAGTGTTGTGGTGCTGAGATCCGAGGGTCGCAGTTTCTGCGTGGGTTTCGATATTTCGGGCGACGATCCGGGCGAAGGCGCTCCTAAATACGCCCACGACGCTCTCGGTCGCCACGAAATGCTGGCCGAGGGCATGGATTTCATGATGATGCACTGGTACATGCGCAAGCCGATCATTGCGTCAGTGCAGGGCCATGCCGTGGGCGGTGGATGTGAGATCGCCATGTTCTGCGACATCACGATCGCCGCCTCCAACGCCAAGTTCGGCGAACCGGAGATTCGTTTCTCCGATCCTGGTCCCGGATTGGTGATGCCGTGGATCATCGGATTTAAGCGAGCTCGCGAACTGGCGTATTTCGGTGATCTGATCGACGCAGAAACAGCTCTCGAATTCGGGATGATCAACCGCATAGTTCCGCCTGACGAGTTGCGTGAAGCCACCCTCGTCTATGCCCATCGCATGGCTCTAATAGCCCCAGAAGCATTGAGGGCGGCCAAGTTGGGTTTCAACCGAGGCGCAGACGCCGCCGGGTTTCGTATGGCCATGCAGGCTGGACTCGACGTAGTGGCTCCGGTCTACGCTGCGGAGACGGAAGTCGGTCAGGAGTTCCGCGAGCGAGCCGCCAAAGATGGTTTGAAGGCGGCGCTAGTTTGGCGTCGACAGCAGTTTGACTAGTAGCGAGTTCCCATCGCTCGTGAGTAGATCACCTGTGCCTGATTGCTCGGTCCTCGCGTCCTGGCTAACTCGAGAGTTAGGGCGCTAGTCGGTGCCGTTATCGGCAGCGCGGTAGCGCTCTAGCAGCCATTCGGCGAGCTGCGAGCGGAAGAAGTCCTCTTGGCTCAGAGGACCTTGGGGCGCGAAGCGTGAGTTAAGCCCCAGCTGGCTAGCTACGGCCACAGGCATGTCTTGGTCGAAGAACAGTTCCAGGCCCTTGCAGTGCTGCTCGAAGAGTTGGTCGAATAACTTGATCTTGGTGGTCGACTCGGGAAAAAGGAATGCCGAAGTCATTACTGACCCCTTAGCGCTGGTGGGTTGCACGGCAATCCAATGAGCGGAGTCGCTGTGAACGCCAATGAGCAGCGACGGAGCCACGTAGAGGTAGATGACGTTCCAACGGTCCTCCTCTTCGATTGTCGGATTCGGCGGGAAGAGCGCAGCCTGTGTGGGATTCATCCCCCGGTCTTTGAATCCTGTGCGGCCGCACCCACCTAGCCCGACCGAGCCCGGTTCGAGAGGCGGAAACGTTCCGCCCAGCAGCGTCTCGTTTTTGGTGTCAGCGTCGGTGAAGTCGTATAGAGAAGCGTGGAGCCGGAGTGAGTGGTAGGCGTCCATGAAATTCTCCGCAAATATCTTCCAGTTGAAAGGCATCGGGAGGATCTCTGGCTCCGTTGTCACCATCTCGTCGAGGTGATAGGACGCCAGCATCTTTTCGAATGGGGCGAGTCGAGGGCCCAGCGGTGTTGGATCATTCGCGAAAGAACAAAACACGAAACCCTGCCATTCTTCGACAGCCAGATGGGCAAGGCTTATCTCGGAGCGAACGAAACCGGGGCGTTTGTTCATCTCGGGAGCCCCGATTAGTACACCGTCGAGGTCGTAGGTCCACCAATGGTAAGGGCATCGAAAGTTACGGGTTGAGCCCGAGCACTCGGGCGGGTCGGCGAACCACTCGTCTCGGTTTCGTTCCGACGGCGCCGTGATGCACATCGCTCGATGCTGGCAGATTGACGACATCACGTTGATCCGCCCGTCTTTATTGCGCACTACCACCACTGGTTCGTCACCTACGAGAGTGGTCGTGAAATAGTCGCCGGGTTCTGGGATCTGGCTGGCACGGCCCACGCACAACCACTCAGTATCGAAAACAGCGGTTTTCTCAAATTCGTAGAACTCTGGATCGACGTAACAGCGTGGCGGCAGGCCAACAGCGGTGTCTACGTGTTGAGCTGCGACCTCGAGCTCCTCGATCGGAATCGGACATCTAACAGGCGGCACGCAATCTTCTCCTTACTTCTCTTATGACCTAATTGGCTGGCAGCCTTGCAGTTGAATGCCGCCTCCGCTAGCGAGATCGCCGTCGATATCCCTCAGGACCGCGAGAGACAGCTGACCCAATGGCAGGCTATGGTCTGCTCAGGCTATGGTCTGACCGTCAGGCCACCGCGTGATGTTGGCCCACACCGAGTCCACATTTTTGGAGGGGAAGAATGAAGCGACAGCCACTATTCCTAATCGTCGCATTGCTTACTGTGGTCGGCTTGATAGCTGCTGCCTGCGGAAGCGACGATGCTGCGCCGGCGGCTACTACGGCTGCGCCGGCGGCTACTACGGCTGCGCCGGCGGCTACTACGGCTGCGCCGGCGGCTACTAC
>ENA-UPTF01002216-UPTF01002216.1-marine-metagenome-genome-assembly--contig:-NODE-2216-length-11374-cov-3.223688_pt1 | contig 11374 bp, 10 predicted proteins | sample MGYA00238166_ERZ767019 | MGnify/ENA primary metagenome ERZ767019 (study PRJEB28930, sample SAMN06266391) | marine metagenome | isolation source: Sea water from 250 m depth | place: Atlantic Ocean... | reverse complement strand
CTTTCTTAATTCTTTTGAAATTTTTTCTTCTTCCTCTTTACTAAGTGTGTTATCTAATTCCAAAGCATCATTTTGCATATTCTGCAACAATTTTTCCATTTTTTCAATTATGGGAAGGTTATTTTTTAAAATATTATTGTTTTCGTATATGTCATTTTCAAGATCATACAAATGAATATCCTTTTTTGGGTTTTTAGAGTTTCTAAAATATTTGTATTTGTTTGTTCGTATTCCAATCCGATCCGATGTTGATTCTTTTTGAAAAGGCATTGTATGCAAATAGCTGTATTCTTCCTCTTCCGAGATTTCGTTAGTGGCTGAAACCAAACTTTTACCACTAATTTTTATATCTAATGGAATATCAATTAGATCAAAAATCGTAGGAAAAATATCAACATGCCTAACTTGTTTTGTAATAATCCTTGGTTTGATTGAAGCGCCTACAAAAAGTAGGGGGACACGAATTAGCTCGTCATAAAGTGATAACGTAAAGTAAGGATCTCTGGAACGTTTTTGGTATGAAGTTAAATCTTTATTAGAATAATTTAGTTTGGCCTTTCCAATTGTGCCTTTAACTTTTCCTGAAAATTTTCCGCCTACTTTATGGAGTGAATGTGGCAAATATTTTCTACCTGCTTTTACAGCAGTATCAAATCTAGGCTGAAAATCTAAATGATTTTTATTTTCAAATGGAATTCTTTCCCCGTGATCTGACGTAATAACTAAAATGGTTTTTTCAAGATCAATTTTTTTTAAGATTTTTCCCAGCCAATGATCTATTGAAGAAACAGTTTTAGCATACATACTTGAGCCTGATTTTTCATTATCAAATTCTTCAATTCCGATTGGTTTCTTTCCTTCACGATGTAGATGTAGATCAAATATATGAAAATAGTAAAAGTATGGTTCCTGTTTTTCTTTAGATTCCAATAGTTGTATAACCCTTTTAGTTAATCCTGTGGGTAAAGTTTCAGGTGGGGTAAGAGGTTCGATCCAATCATAGCTATTATTTTCATTTTCAAAACGTTCCCGTAATGAATTGAAAGAGACAAAATTGGGAAAAGTTCCATAGATGTGATATCCATTTTTTTTTAAAATATCAATTAAGTTATCTTCATTTAAAACTATTTTTTGATATCTGGCAGCATGGGCAACTTGAAAATTTGAGCTAAATATTGTATTAAGTGAAATAATAGTCCCGTCTGCAGATGATATTGCTTGTTCAAAATACATTCCTTTGCGAACCAACGAATCAATGTTTGGTGTTTTACAAGTTCTATTATTTCCATAGAATTGCTCTGATCTTAATCCATCAATCAGAATAAATATTATGTTTGGACGCATTGATTATCTGTTTTACTTTGAATATTTATTCTCTACACCATATAATCTGATTTTGTTCTTATTTTTTTATTAATATAATCTATGTCAAGATTATTAAAAAGAGAACGGTTTTTAACAAGTTCAATAATTTCATTTTTAATATTTTCAATGTCCTTGAGTTCCTCCTTACTTATTGTATCTTTTGATAGTTTTAGAATAAGATCAATCAATTTTAGGTTAAACCTGAGATTTATATCCGTGTTAACAGTGTTTCGTCTTAGAAATGGATTACTTTCTACAAGTACATCCATTTCAGATCTGAACGCTTTAGTTTTTTTAAAATGAATATATCCTACCAAAATTAGTAAAGGAGTCCCAATAGTTGTAACTATCAAAATATAAATCTCAAAAGATGGAAAAACAGTCTTTAATACTGGATAATTATCAACTGCAAGAAAATATGTCACTGTAAGTGTATTGATTGCTGCTAAAATGAACGCAAAATATGTTGACCATCCCATTCTGAAATAATACCAGCCTCGAAAACCTGTACTCGTCTTCACGTATTCCAATTTTTTATGCACGTATATCAATATCACTAGCTACTAATTCCTAATTAGATAATCATAAGAGTTTGATGCAAATCATCGACTCATTTTAAATTAAGTTAAATGTTCATTATTTGTAATTATGTGGAAAATTCTGCAGCCATCTTCCATTCATTTCGGTGCCGAAGTTGCACGTAATTACCATTATCCATCTAACTGTTTGATAATTACTTCAAAAGGTGCAATCTCTAGAGGATGGATCGATTATCTGAAAATAAAAAATTCAAATGTATTTGATAAGGTTGAACCAAATCCTTCTATCAAAACTGTTGAAAAAATTATGAGCGAATATAAAAATGAAAATTTTTCTAGTATAATTGGTTTAGGAGGAGGTAGTTCGTTAGACGTGGCTAAATTTGTGGCGTTTAAAATGAGAAAAAAGAAAATTATGATACCAACTACATTTGGTTCTGGTAGTGAAGTTACCAGAATTTCCGTGCTTAATGTTGATGGGAAAAAAACTAGTTTTCATGATGAAAAAATATTGGCAGATGTTGCAATAGTTGATCCTACTTTTATTGAAGGCACTCCTATTGAAGTAATAAAAAATTCTGCAATAGACTCGTGTGCACAATGCTCGGAAGCATATGATAGTAAACTTGCTAATCCTTATACAAAATTCCTTTGTAATACCGCTTTCGACATACTGGAAGATGCTATTCTTAATGATAAATTTGAGAAATTAGCTTTAGGCTCATTACTTACCGGTTTGGGATTTGGAAATAGTTCTACCACATTAGGTCATGCGTTATCGTATGTTTATTCAAATGAAGGAATTATGCATGGTCATGCATTGTCATTTACTACCTTGGTTGCTCATAAATTTAATAATTCAGTTTTCTACAATCGATTTGAAAATATTGTAAAAAAACTGAATTTTAAAAAGATCTCATTAAATTTAGATCTTAATACGGCGAGTGAATTAATTTTAGAAGATAAAAAACATTTAGATAATAACCCCATACCGGTAACAAAAAATGAAATAATTAATTTATTAAAAGAAATTAATTGAAATAGCCAGTAATAAACAGCTAGTCATCATTTTTTTGAGATAACTTTAGCTTTAATTTAGTCCAGTATAGTTTTAGAGTCATGCCAATACCAGCAATAGCACCCATAAGCATTGTAAGAATAGCCATTCCGCTATTTGGATCAATATAACCAGGTATGTCCAATAAAAAGTAATGGACAATTGGATCAATGCTTAAGAACAATTCAACTATCAACATACCTACGAATTATTACTGTTTAATTAATTTCACTGTACATTCCGATTTAAAATTAACACAAATTTTTTAGCTATACTATCCCAATTGAAATTTTCTTGCATAGTTTCTTTACCTTTAGAGCCCATATCACTAGCTGCAATAGGTTGATCAAAAACTTGATTAATTTTTTTAATTAAATCGTTGTGATTGCCTGCTTCTATTAAAAAACCAGTTTTCCCATCTTCAATTAATTCTGGAATACCACCGATATTTGTTGCGATAACGGGTTTTTCCATTAGAAGTGCTTCAATAATTGTTTGACCTAACCCTTCCATCCCACTTAACAATAAATAGATATCAATTTCAGAAAGAAATTTTTTTACCTCAATGGGATATTCTAAATTTCCTAGCCAAACAAAATTTTTAAAATTTTTTAATTTTGGAATGATTTTGTCTTTGTAGAGTCCATCCCCTGCAAAATAAAACATTACCCCTGGTAACTCTTTCATTACTTTTGTTAATGTCAAAAGCTCACGTGTTTTTCCCCATACATTCATTCCTTGTAATAATCCTACACTTGGATGTTTCAAACTCATTCCTGACGTATGATTCCATTCTGATGGATCTCGTCCGTCTACTGGAAGTAATTCAATCTTTTTTCCAGGAATATTTTTCTTTACTACATTTTCAAGATATTTTGAAATTGGTAAAATTACTGATGCATTATTAAAACATTTTTTAGCAAAACGTTGATTTTTTAAAAATGATAATCGTTTCTGGGGAGATGTGTAAATAGTTTCTTTGGCCCACTTTAATTCTTCCCAAACATTTCCTCTGAGAAGGATGAAAAATGGAATGCCTGCTTTAGTTATTTCTGTTGCTGTGCCTGATAATCTGTCTAATAATACAACATCTGGTCCAAACTCATCTAATAGTTTCTTAAGTTTTTTTTGTTTTCCTAATCTATTTTTAATATTAATATCAAAAAATTTGTTAGAATATTCTATATCATAAATTAATTTACATTTTATGTCATTTTTTTGAAGCGCATTCATAAACCCCTCTAAATGATAAAATCTTGTTTTGTCACCTGCAATTAATAATTTCAAGTTAAAACAATGGTAATTGTTAAGAATTAATTATATTTTCTATTTTATGACTAATAACTATGAAATTTGGATTGGGCTATGACTGGAAAGAACTGAAGAGATTTGAGAAATTAGATAAAAAAGACCGCTCAATTGTTTTTTATTTAGAAAATGAATATTCTTTTATCTATTTTCAGCCTATTGTGGAAAAATTGACACAAAAATATGACATGAAAATTTGCTATATTACATCAAGTAAGACTGATCCAATGTTAACTTGTAAGGACAAAAATATTCTTCCATTCTATATTGGAGATGGTATAGCACGTTCTAATTTTTTCATAAATCTAAAAGCTACTGTTATTGTAATGACTATGCCTGACTTGGAAACATTTCATATTAAGAGATCAAAAGTATATCCAGTTCATTATGTGTATATTTTCCATTCATTAACTAGTACGCATTATATTTATGGAAAAAATGCTTTTGATAATTTCGATACTATTTTCTGTACTGGTAACTATCAAATAATTGAGATCCAAGAAAGAGAGAGAAAATTCAATCTTGGAAAAAAAAAATTAGTAAAACATGGATATGGAAGGCTTGATACTCTAATTGATGAAGCCCAAAGTACAGATATCAGAAAGAGGGCATCAAATAATAAAGTAATTCTAATAGCACCATCGTGGGGGGCTAATGGACTGATAGAAACTAGGGGTCAAGAAATTGTTCATATCTTACTTGATTCTGGATTTGATGTGATCCTACGTCCACATCCAATGACAATAAAAAAATCAAATAAAGTTATTCAAAAAATTGAAAAAGAATTTAAAGATAATTTAAATTTTAAATTAGAAACTGACATTAGAAATACAGAATCGTTTTTTTTATGTGATTGCATGATCTCTGATTGGTCTGGGGTGGCAATTGAATATGCATTTGCATTTGAAAAACCAATTTTTTACGTCGATACGCCACAAAAAAACAATAATCCTGAATATGATCAAATAGACCTCGTTCCATTAGAGGAAAAAATCAGATCCCAAATAGGTGAAGTTATTTCCTTATCTGAGCTATCTATTATTCCATCAAAAATTAACCAATTCTTGCAATCTCAAAATAAGTTTAAAGAAAAAATTCAAAAAAGTAGAGAGGAGACTGTATTTAATGTTGGAAATTCTGGTGAGCAAGGTGCAAAATATTTGCTCGAATTAAAAAAATCTCTTGAATCGTGATATGAGAGTTATAATTTTAGCGGCAGGCATGGGTTCCAGATTGAGACCATTAACAAATGACAAACCAAAATGCATGATAAAATTATTCAATGAAACCTTGATTGAAAGACAAATTAAAATTTTTCATAGTTGTAACATTAATGATATTACAATCGTTACTGGGTATAGGAACGAGATGATTGATATTCCTGATGTTAACTATGTAAAAAACGAAAATTATGAAACAACTAATATGAATGAAAGTCTTTTTTGTGCGCTTGAACCATCAAATAGCCATGTTTTAGTGACATACAGTGATATTGTTTTTGAACAAAAAATTATTCAACAAATGTTAGAAATTACTGATGGTATAAGATTAGCTGTCAATCTGAATTGGAAGAAATACTATCAAAATCGTAAAAATCATCCTTTGTCTGAGGCAGAAAATGTTTTAGTGGAAAATGAAAGAATTCTTCAAATTAGAAAAAACATTTCTAAATCTTTACAGAATCAACAAATTGGAGAATTTTTAGGAATTATGATGTTATCCTCAGATCACGTAAAAATCCTATTAGAAAGATATTCTTATCTAAAGAAAAATCATATAGGTGCATTTCATAACTCGTCCTCCTTATCTAATGCATACATAACAGATATGCTTCAAGAGATAATTAATTGCGGTATTAATGTTAATCCTGTTTTTACTGAAGGGAGATGGTTTGAAATAGATACGCCAGAAGACCTCAAAAATGTTGAAAAATTAATTAACAAATTTTAGAGTTAGGGTAAACTAGCCAACTTTTAATTTTTTCCTTTGGCGTCAAACCATTGTAGGCTATCATTGATAGCTCTTGTCGTATTTTTTTTACCCATTAAAGATAATTCACGTTGAGGTTCACCAGTTATTTTACCACTTATCCTTAGAACCAATAATTTTCCTTTACCCCTAAAGTTGTGTTCAACAAATGGTTTTAGGTAAAATGAATCTCCAGGTTTAATCACATCAGTTTTCAATCCATCATTACTTTCATAGGATATTGAAACATCTGTATTGCCTATATTGTAACCATATTGGTGCAATCCTACTTTTAGATCTAAAGTTTTATCATTTTCACTTAAAACATTAACCTCTAAAGCCTTTGAATACGGTAGAGAATTAGCATTTGCTAATTCAACTAGCTCATAATTTTCTGTATCTTCCGGATAAAACCATTTTTTTGTGTTTTTGTGAAGTCGTAGAATAACTTTGTTTGAAATTTTATCATACGAAAATAAATCTCTTATATTTACATTGAAATGTTCTGCTAAAATTGTGTATTCTGAGTAGGTTGGAATTTTTCCATTTTCAAAATCCTTCAATTTTTCAATATCCATATTGGTTCTCTTAGATAATTCATGCAAGGTAAGACTAGAATTATTTCTATGAAATTTAATCAATGATGCACTAGCATTCTCTTTTGATGAAAAATCTAATGCAAACTCCTTTCCTAATTTTTTACCTATTGAAGATAATTCGTGCTGAGAATCACCCGAAAGATTATTTCCATAAGTTAATGCCAAAATCATACCATTTTTTTTTGCATCTTTTCTTGTAGTAAAACTGTGAGGAGTGAATGGTGTAATATAATTAGAATCACCTATATTCATCACACCTACTTTTTTTTCACCATTCTCACCAATATAGTAAAAATTTACATCGCCAAGAAAATATGTAAACTGATGCATAAAATGTCCATTATTCCATTGAACCTGTTTGCTACTTGGTTCGTTATCGTCAACTACACATAACATCTCAATCCATTCTGGTCTAAATGGACCTACACTACTCATGGCTGTATCTCTATATTCATAGTATGGTTTCCCGGATCTGTGCATTATTCTACTGCTTTTAACAGAATCTTCACAACGCATTATCTTTAAGCCACTAGGACAATCATCATGCATGATGTAAAAATCACGTGCGTTCACAGGCCAGATTTTTGTAGCTTTTGATATGATTTCACTTGACAGTCTGTTCTTCCCATTAATTATATTTTCAATTTCTTCCTTAGAAACTTCTAATTCTTCTGCTGCCTCAACTGCTGTTCGTTTTATATCATTTAATATACCAAGAAAATTATTTCCCATTCTTTTATTTTCAAGAGATTCTCTGAGCTCTTTTGTAAAAGTTTTTTCGTCAGCCATAGGTTGTAATAATACCAGCCAGATTTATATCAATTACCTATATTTTCTTTTAATAAATTAATTATTTCATTTTTTGTTACTGGTTTTGAATGATAGTTATACTTAGAAATTAATCAACTTCTTTAAATTACCATTTTTAAGTCAATGATCATGGAAATTCCAAAGTTATTTCATCCATTGTTGTTTTCTTTTTTCCCCACGTTTTATGTTTATTCTCAAAATATCCACGTTTTGATGCCAACTGAATTACTCCTCCCATTATTAGTGATTTCTGGTAGTACAGTCATTGGATTCATTATTTTAGAAAAAATTCTAAAAAATAAAATCAAAGTTGCTCTCATTCTAACTCTTTTCTTAGTCTTATTTTTTTCATATGGTCATATATACAATATATTAAATGACTTTACAGCCGAAGGTTTTGATTTAGGTAAGCATAGATACTTGCTTATTCCTTTTACTGCAATTTTTGTATCAGGTATCATCTATTTTTTGAAAACAAAAAGAAAACTAGACAATGTAACAAAAATTACTAATGTTATGTCAGTAGCAATAATGTTGATAATTTCTATGACAGTTATTACAAACGTGCTTGAAGGAAATTTTTATGGAAGTCAAACATTAGGTTACGAAGAAAAAATGTTGGGAATGGGTTCAAGTCAGGAATTTAATCCAAATGATCTTTTCTCAAATCCTTCATCTAAATCTATTATTGATATTCAAAATATGTCAAGAGATAGCAATTTGCCTGATATTTACTACATTATACCTGATGAATATGGAAGTTATCAAAGTCTAAAGGAATTTTTCGACTACGATAATAGTGACTTTGTTAATTATTTGAAACAAAGGGGATTTTTTGTTAATGAAAAAAGTTTTGCAAATTATCCCCGTACGATTCAATCTGTAAGCTCTTCATTAAATATGGAATATCTCGATAAAATAACTGAACAAGCAGGAATAAATTCAAAAAGTTATCATCTTCTTAATGAGCATGTAAGTAATAACAAAGTCATGTCAAATATGAAATCAAGAGATTACATAATTGTGAATGTGGGATCCTTTTGGGGTCCAAATATGGGCTTTGCTAAATCGGATGTAAATCTCTGTGAATTCAAACAAATTAACAGTAATTCATTGATGAATGAATTACTCCTTTCATCGATGCTTGGTTACATACAGGAAAGACTTACTGAACAAGGTAGGCGTGATGCTATTTTATGTACATTTGATGAATTATACACAATAAATGAAAAAATCCCTAAACAAAAGTTCGTTTTTGGTCACATAATGCTACCACATTCACCGTTTATTTTTGGTCCAAACGGTGAACATGTTACTCCTGGAATTCCACTAAATTCTTCTAAATGGGATGAAAGAAAAGCACATGTTGATCAGATAGAATTTGCCAACAAAAAACTGAAAATCTTAATAGACAAGCTTTTAGAATCTGAGGAAAAGCCCATAATTATTCTTCAGGGCGATACTGGCTCATTATATACTGGAGACTTTAGTGAATCATCTATCATTACAATTCGTGAAAGACTGTCAAATCTTAATGCAATATACATTCCTGATGAAAAATATGACTTATTCTATGACGGGATCACGCCAGTGAATACTTTTCGAATAATTGAAAACACTGTTTTTAATGGAGATTATTTGTTACTTAAGGACAAGACATATTGGAGCATTAAAGATACCCCTAATAATTACGAAGATGTCACTAATCATCTATTGAATTAATCTAGTTTTATTGTCTTTTTATACTGACATCTAGATGTCATATTTGTAATTTTTCATTTTCATTCATTTCTTTTGTTACCAACAACCTATACCAAATTTCTAAAGCCAAAATTCCTAAAAATTTGTTAATGTATCTTGGCTCAAGATCATTTTTTGATATGTGTTTGTCAATCCAATCAGAATTAATGATTTTATCTTCAACTAATCTTGATTTATCAAAATAATGAAGGAAGATTTCCTTCCCATACTGATTCCATAGATTGGATGTGTTGACTGAAAATCCTTGTTTTTGTATAGATGTTAGATGTTTTAAATTATATTTCTCAAGTAAGTTTACAAGTATAATTTTGCCCAGATTAGATTTAAAATCATATTTCTGTTCATTTCTAAGCATACAAGAAAATTGAATCAATCCCTCATTTTGTATTGGGGTAATGTTTCTGATAGAAAAATAGTCATGAATTGATTTGTAAAGAGGTTGCATATTGTGGATTAATTTTCCGTTATAATCTGCAAGAAATACTTGCGTAAGTCTAGGTAATTTATTATCAAAATAAGGTTCTAATATTTTATAGATGTCATTCCAATTAAACTGATTCTCCCTATCGAAGATTGATTCCTGATCCGGAACCCAATCTCTTTCATGGCAATTAAGATATGCAATTATTTTTTCATTAGAAGTTGAATTTTCATTTGTTAATTTAAGGAATTTTTTATAACGAAATGTGTAACCGGCAAATAATTCATCACCGCCATCACCTGAAAGAAAAACATTTGTAAAATTCTTCATTTCTTTCACAAGATAATACCAGTGAAGGTCCCAAAAAGGCTGTTTTACAATACTAATGGCCTTTGGTAATTCTTCTAAGAAGTTATCAATTTCTAATATATGGTGATTTGTTTGAAATTTTTCTGAAATTTTTTTAGATGCGTCAGTTTCATCAGTACTTTCTCTAAATTTTACCGAGACCGATTCAATTTCATTAGATGGGTATTCTTCTCTTAATAATGCTAAAATCAAAGTAGAATCAATTCCAGAACTTAGTGATATTCCAATTTTACCTGTATTTGTTCCAATTTCATGAGAAATTTCTTCCCTTATTGATTTTTCAACAAATTCCTCAAGATTATCATCAATTTGCTTTTGATGAAAATTTTCAGGAAGTAGTTTTTGAGACAATGAATGTAGGTTAGTAGAATAACGAAGTGTGAGAATCTGCTTAATAGTTTCTAGTTCTATGTGATTAAGTTTAGTTATATGTCACCACGTCCAATTCCTCTAAAAATAAAGCCGTTTTCTTTTGCATCAAGTGGTTTTACTAGACCAGTACAATCTATCAGTATGGAGTTTTTCATTGTCTTAGAGAATTTTTTAAGATCTAAATTTTGAAATTCTTTATGACCAGTAATTAGAATTACAGCATCTGATTCAGATAGTGCATCGGAAATAGATTTTTCGACAGTCAAACCAAATACTTGCGATGTAAAATATGGATCAAAAATTTTGATTTTAGTATTTTTTTCTGTTAAAATTTTAATAATTTCTTTAGAAGGTGCAATCTGTGCATCATGTATATTTGGTTTATAAGATATTCCTAGTATTGCAATTGTTGAATTGTTTAATGATATGTTGGATTCAGATAATACATTAGAAAGTAAATCTACTACATGTTTAGGCATATTTTCATTAATTTTTCTGGCATCTTTTACAATTTTTAGAAAATCATCATCAATTTTTTTTGAAGAATTCAGATATTGATACGAATTAACAGGAAGGCATGGTCCACCAACCCCTGGTCCTGGAAAATGTGGCTGAAAGTTGTATTTTCGTTTTGCAGCTTCAATAACTGTATAAATGTCAATTCCTAATTTTTCAAAAAGTAATGCTAATTCATTGACAAAGGCAATATTGACGTCACGAAATACGTTAGTGGTTAATTTTACTGCATTTGCAGTTTTACAATTTGGCATTGGAATTATCTCTACGCTAAAAACAAGCGATTAGA
>ENA-UPTF01002215-UPTF01002215.1-marine-metagenome-genome-assembly--contig:-NODE-2215-length-11382-cov-3.235648_pt1 | contig 11382 bp, 11 predicted proteins | sample MGYA00238166_ERZ767019 | MGnify/ENA primary metagenome ERZ767019 (study PRJEB28930, sample SAMN06266391) | marine metagenome | isolation source: Sea water from 250 m depth | place: Atlantic Ocean... | reverse complement strand
GTACCATTATTCATAATTGCAATGAAATCTCCCATAAACATAGCGTCGTCAGGGTCATGAGTTATTATTAAAGCCGTTGTAAATGTTTTTTGAAGTAAATGTAACGTTATATCGCGGATTTTATTTTTTAATCTTTCATCTAAATTTGCAAAGGGTTCATCCATCATAATTAATTTTGGCTTAGTTAATAAGGATCGAGCAATAGCAACAAGCTGTTTTTGGCCTCCTGATAGCTGATGTGGATAAACATTTGCATAGTGTGGAAGGCCAATTTTCTTTAGAATCTCAAATGTTTCTTTTTGAATATCTTTATATTTTTTTTTTTTTGAACCAAAAGATACATTTTTAAAAACATTTAAATGTGGAAACAAATTTGACTCTTGAAACACTAATCCAATATTTCTATTTTCTGTTGGTACTGAATAATTTGGCTTTGAAATAATTTTATTATCAAAAGAAATTCTTCCTGAATTAAAATTATCAAGACCAGCAATAGCTCTTAATAACGATGTTTTACCACAACCAGATGGTCCAACAAGGCAAACTACTTTATTAATAGGAATGCTAAGATTAATATTATCTAATATTTTTTTATTATCTTTTGTTTGGGATAAATTCTCAATTTCTATATTTTTATCTTTTACCACTTTTTAATAAATGATCATTAATTCTAGATATAAATATTATGCCTATAACACATAAAACAACAATAATTAATGACGGTATAGTAGATTCAATAATTTTCTCTTCTGAAGCGTACTCATAAACTTGAATAGCTAATGTATCAAAATTAAATGGCCTTAAAATAAGAGTGGCAGATAATTCTTTTAAAATTTCAATAAATACCAAAATCAATGATAAAAATATACTTAATGACATTAAAGGAATGTGTATATTGAATAAAATAAAATATGATTTTTTTCCTAAACACTTTGCTGCGTCATCTATATTTTTTGAAGTTCTATAAAAACTACTCTCAATATTTGTTTGTGATATTGTAAAAAAACGAACAATGTAGGCAAAACAAAGAACAAAAATACTTCCTGTAAAAAAAGTATTTATATCTAAATTAAAATTATTTTTGAAAATATTTATAAAAAAATTGTCCATAAAAGTAAAAGGTACAAGTATGCCAATTGCAATAATAGAACCAGGTATCGCGTAACCAAGAGATGAAATTTTATTAAAAAATAAGTTTATTTTTGTTGGTTTAATTCTAGCCGAGTAATTAATTATTAATGACAAAAAAATTATTGTAAATGATACAAGTGTTGCAAGAAGAACTGTATTAAATGTATTAATAAGTGTGTCTTTTGATACAAAAATTTCTAAAGCCTGAATTGAATTAAATAATAAAAAAATAAATGGTATAAAAAAACCCAATATTGCTGGAAATAGACAAAAAGTAATTAAAAATATTTTTTTTAAGTTGCCTGAAGGTAATAAGCTAGTTTCTTTTCTACTACTTGTTTTTAAATTAATTTTTTCATTGGATAAAAATCTTTTTTGTAAAAATAAAATAATAAAAATAAAAAATAAAAAGAAAATTGATATTTGTGCAGCTAAATTTATATCGCCTAATCCTATCCAGGTTTTATATATACCAGTTGTAAATGTATCGACTCCGTAATACTGTACAGTCCCGAAATCATTTAAAGATTCTAAAATTGATAGAATTACGCCTCCAGTTATTGGAAATATTGCTAATGGTAAAAAAACTTTAAAAAAAATCTTTAATTGTTTTAATCCAAGTGTTTTTCCAATTTCATTATATGTATAAGAAATTTCTGAAAATGCAGCTCTAGAAATAATATAAACATATGGATATAAGGTTATTGTAAATATAAAAATTACACCGGGTAAAGACCTAATGTTAAAAAAATTAATATCATTTAAAAATGGAATATTTTCTCTAACAAAAATTTGAAAGTAACTAGAATAATCAAAAAGTTCCCCATAAGCTATTGCAGCTATATATGGAGGTATACTTAAAGGTAACAGTAAAAAAAGATCAACAACTTTTCTAAAAGGAAAATCATACGTTGTTATTAGCCATGCCGAAGATACTCCAAAAACAACTACAAATATTGATTGGAAAAAAACTATGCAAACAGAATTAAATAAATAATCCCAAATTTCAATATTAAGTACTATATTCCAATCGCTATTATAATTTAAGAGAACATTGAAAATTAATGAAATAATAGGAAATGACAGAAAAAATGTAATAAACAAAGAAATAAAGATCCAAGAGTTAAAAGATTTATTAACAAAAAAATCTTTAAATGAATTCAAATTAACCACTTTTTTTTTCGCTAATACCTAATTGATTGATTTCTTTTATACTTGGAAGTTCTTTTAAATCAGCAAGATTAAAATGTTCAAGAAATTTATCTGTAGTCCCCCAAGTTAGTGGTTTGCCTGGTGTTTTTCTTCTTCCCTTTAATTCAATCCATCCTCTTTCTAATAAAATATCTAAAGTTCCTTGGCTTATATGCCTAGCTCTAACTTTTTCTATTTCGCCTTTAGTTACTGGCTGATAATAAGCTATTATTGCAAGAGTTTCTACTCCAGCTTTTGATAATTTTCGTTTTAAATTTTTTTCTATTTTAAGATAGTTTGCCATGCTTGGAGCTGTTCTAAAGCCCCATTTATTTTTCACATTATATATATTTATCCCTCGTCCTTTATATGTGTTTCTTAATTCTTCAAGAAGTTTTTTTAAATTTAAACTTTTAGGAATATTTTTAAGTAAATCTTTTTCATTAACTAGATCGGAATTTGCAAATAAAATCGCTTCTATGACTTTTAGAGCAGTGTTTTTATCGTGTGTCATTTTTTAACTGCTTTTTTTTTAATATAAATAGGTGCAAATGGTGCGTGTTGCCTTATATTAATAAGGCCTTCTTTTGCTAATTCCAAGGATGCGGTAAAATGAGATGCTGTATATGATTTTTTAATAAAAGTATCAGTTTCTTTATTTTTTATAATACTTTCTAATGGTAACCATTCATCTTTTTTTAGCTCAAAAAATTTTTTTAAATTTTTTATAGCTTCTTCTACTGAACAAACTTTTTTTAAAGCTAATTTAAAATTCTTTAATTTTTTTCTAGTATCAACATCAACAATATTTCTTAATAAATCGTACAATGTGCAATCAAATGTATATTTATTTTCCACAAATGTGTTCTTTCCGAGCCCGTTTTTAAAAAAATCTTTATCAAGCTGCGGACGTGATAATATTTTTACACCCGCTCTTCGCATTTCATCTAATTTAATTAATTGTTCTTTTAAATTTTGTGCAAGAGTTTCTGCTGGTATTTCCTCATTTTTTTTTTCTGGCAAAAGTAATCTAGACTTCAAATATGTTAACCAAGAAGCTATAACTAAATAATCTGCAACTAATGTTAAATTAGTGGTTTTAATTTTATTTTTAACATAATTGGAATACTGATCAGCAAGCTCTAAAATTGATATATGTTTTAAATCAACCTCCTGCTTTTTTGCAAGATCTAATAATAATTCCATTGGACCTTCGTAGCCATCTATGTTTAATAAAAAATCATTCATTTTAAAAATATTAGATTTGTATAATTTGAAAACATATTCATTTAATTATAAGAATTAATAATTACTTTTTCTATACTATAACAACTATAATTTCCTTTTATAAATTTATCTTAAGTTACTTAATTTACTGATTTTTTTTAATGTTGTATTTTTTATTAAAGGAATCGATGAATGAATCTGAGTCATTTCTTTCATATTACCATTGCAGTGTAGTATTACTTCACAACCGGACTTTAATATCGATAGTACTTTATCTTTAATTGTTCCTTTTAAAGCTTTCATATTTATATCATCTGATATTAATAGCCCCTTGAAACCTATTTTTTTTCTTATTATTTTTTCAATAACTTTTTTTGAATAACATGCTATTTCTTTATCTATCTTGCTATAAATAATATGAGCAACCATAGCAACAGATTCATTATTTAACTTTTTAAAAGGAAAAAAATCTACTTTATTTAATGAAATTATATCCATATTTATATTTGGCGTTGTTTTGTGACTATCTTTTCTTGAAGCTCCATGTCCTGGAATATGTTTAATTACAGGGATAACTCCGGCTTTTTTGTGAGCATTACAAAATGATTTTCCTAATTCACTAACAATTTTTGGTTTTGTAGAAAAAGATCTATCTCCTATAACGTTATTTGTAAAATCATATTTAACATCTAAAACTGGAGCACAATTCATATTAATACCTAGCCTCTTTAAATCTTTTGCTATTTCTAAAGAGTTTATAAATGTAAGTTTTTTTCCTAAATTTAAATTTTTCTCCGCTGTTTTACCAAATGTCTCAGCGCTTGGATACAATTTCCAGTCTGGTTTTTTCAGTCTTGCCACTCTCCCTCCTTCCTGATCTATCATAATAATAGTATTTTTATGAGACGTAGTTTTTTTTAAATCTTTAATAAGTGATTTTGTTTGGTTAAAAGTTTTGCAATTTCTTTCAAAAAGAATAAATCCTAAGGGGTTAGATTTTTTAAAGAATTCTTTTTCTTTATTATTGAGTTTATGATTTTTTAGTCCAAAAACTACTGGAATTGGTTTTTTTAAAATATTATTTCTAGCATTCATCGTTTAGACTGCAAGAATTTTGTAAAGGGTTATTTAAATCTTCTGGTGGAGGCAAGATTTTATAAGGCTTATTATCTGCTTCAATTATTGGAATTTTATTTTCATCTTTATTATTTTTATAATTTTCAAGATTATTGTAATGCTTAATGAGAAAAAAAAATCCAAACAAAACAAATGATATTAATAAAAATTTAATTAAATTCATTTTTTTTATTTCATTATGTTTAATGGTTTTACACCAAGTAAATTTAAACCGTTACTTAATATGATTCTAACAGCATAAATCAAACTTAATCTTGAGAGCGTTAAACTTTTATTATCAATGTTTATAAATCTTTTACTAGGATCCATTTTTCCATAATTCCAGAAACTATGAAATTTTGACGATAATGATTGTAGAAAAAATGTAATTCTATGAGGTTCGTGGTAATGTACAGAATCTTCTATAATTTTTGGCCACTTAACAACTTCTTTAATTAATAAAATTTCGTTTTTATCATTAAGGTTTTTTAAATCGTTTTTTTTTATTTCATTTAAACTAATTTCTTTTGGATTAAAATAATTTTTTGCTTCTCTTAAAACTGAACAACATCTAGCATGCGCATACTGTACGTAAAAAACAGGATTATCTTTACTTTCTTCAGTTATTTTCTCTAAATCAAAATCTATATCCTCATTATTTTTTCTCAATAACATAATAAATCTTGTTACATCTTTCCCTACATTGTCCAAAACTTTTTTTAAAGAAATAAATTTTCCTTCTCTTTTAGACATTTTTAGTGCTTTTTTTTTATCTATAACTCTTACAAGTTGACATGTCTTGATGATAATATTTACTTTATTATTTGTTATTGCCTTAACAGCGCTTGAAAGTCTTTTAATATAACCTCCGTGATCAGCTCCCCAAACATTTATCATAAAACTAAAACCTCTTTTATACTTATCCCAATGATAAGCTATGTCCTTTGCAAAATAAGTGTAATCACCATCTGATTTCTGTAATGCCCTATCTGCGTCATCGCCAAAATTAGTTGATTTAAACAAAGACTGTTTTCTAGGTTCCCATTCATCCAAATCACCGCCTTTAGGTTTTTCTGGTATTCCTTCATAAATTAATTTATTTTTTTTTAATGTATCTAGGCAAATTGAAATTTTATTTTTTTTTATCAAATTATTTTCAGAATAAAATAAATCAAAATTCACGCCTAATAAATTTAAATCATTCTTTATTAAATTTAGAATCCATTTAAGAGAAAAATCTTTTATTGTTAAATTGTTTTTTTTGTTCTTTTCTAATAATTTTGATCCATATTTTTTCTTTAGATCTTGAGCAAGATTAATTAAATACTCTCCTGGATACAAATTTTCATCAATATTTTTTTTGTTTTTATTAAAGAGTTCGTTATATCTGTATATTACAGAGTTTGTTAACTTATCTATTTGAGAGCCGGTATCGTTAATATAATATTCTTTAAAAACTTTATAGCCAAGTTTCTTCATAATATTTGAAAGAACATCTCCATATACTGCTCCTCTGCAATGACCAATATGTAAAGGCCCTGTTGGATTTGCAGAAACAAATTCTATAATTACTTTTTCTGATTTTCCAATATTACTTTCTCCATATTTATCATTTTTTAATAAAACTTCTTTAAGTTCTGATAACCAAAAATCTTTTTTTAATGACAAATTTATAAAACCAGGACCTTCAACTTTAGCGTCTTCTATATATTTAATTTTTTTTAATTCCTTAATAAGTAAATCGGCAAAATTATTAGGAGAAATTTTTAAAAATTTAGATAAGACTAACGCGGCATTTGTAGACACATCTCCAAATTTATCTTTTGGAGGCTCGCTGACTTGAAACATATTTAACACTTCTTTTTTATAGACTTTTTTAAGAATATCTTTATTAAGTATTGCATTAATATCTTTTTTTAAGGTATTGTAAAAACTCATTTTTTTATTTTCTATTATAAATTTTAAGAATATATCTATCAGTCATCCCGGATATATAATCAATTATCATTTGTTTTTTATTTGTTTCATAGTCAGTTGGGATCCTGCCATATGTTTCATTAATCCATTTTGATGGAATATCTACTTTATTTGCTGAATATTGTTGATACAAAATTTCTATTATTTTTTTATATTTTTTTGTTTTATCACTGACTGTTTTATGATTATACATTTTCTTGTTCAAAAAAAATCTTATTTCCGAAATATTTTTTTTCATTTTCGTAGAAAAAGAAGCAATATTAAAACCTGCATTTCTTATATGATTAACATTTTTTGGTTTAATTTTCTGTAAGTTTTTTTCTGTTTGTACAATTAAATCTACAACCATCTTATTTATTAAATTTCTTACTAATTCTTTTTTGAATCTACTACTATTAGGCTCTAATCCATATTTTTTAATAAATTCTTTATAAAAACTTAATTTAGTTAAGTCTTTTAAACTAAACAAACCAGCTCTAAATCCATCATCTAAATCGTGGTTCATATAAGCAATATCATCTGATATAGATGCAATTTGTGCTTCCAGAGATGGGAATATTCTTAGATCTAGATCCATCGAATTTTCATTAAAGAAAAAAATAGTACTATTTTTATTTATATTTTTTAATGGTCCATTATGCTTAGCCAGTCCTTCTAGTGTTTCCCAAGTTAAATTAAGTCCGTCAAACGTTGAATATGCCTTTTCTAAAAATGTAACAATTCTAAAAGACTGGTCGTTGTGATTAAAGTAAGAACCTGATGCTTTAACAAGTGCATCTTCACCAGCGTGTCCAAATGGGGTATGTCCTAAATCATGTGCAAGAGCTATTGCTTCAGTTAAATCTTCATTTAATTTAAAATATCTACTTATAGATCTGGCTATTTGTGAAACTTCCAAGGTATGTGTTAATCTTGTTCTAAAATGATCTCCTTCATGATTAACAAAAACTTGAGTTTTATATTTTAACCTTCTAAAGGCTGTAGAGTGAATAATTCTACCGACATCCCTTTGATAATTGTTTCTAAATTTATCATTCTCTGTTTCATAAACTCTACCTAATGTTTTATCAGGTCTAATTCCAAATTTAGAAACATTTAACATGTTTAATTTTCAAAAAAATATACTATTTTAATAATAACCTTAATAAAATAAGATTATAAAATTATTATTTTTAAAAATTATGGATAATTTAGTAATAACAAATAACGCTGCAAAAAAAATCATTGAGCTTTCTAAAAAAAAAGAAAAAAAAATGTTGAGAATTACTGTTACTGGAGGTGGTTGCCAGGGTTTTCAATATAACTTAGATATGGAAAATAGTTCTAAAGAAAAAGATATTATTATAAAAAAAAACAGCGCTATAGTAGTTGTTGATAAAAATTCTCTAAATTTAATAAGAGGATCCGAAATAGATTTTGTTGAAGACTTAATTGGTTCGCGTTTTAAAATTAACAATCCAAAAGCCTCGTCTTCTTGTGGCTGTGGTACTTCATTCTCATTATAATTAAAAATGTCTAATATCAGAATCGCTTCATGGAATGTAAATTCTATAAGAGCTAGGTTCGATGTGTTATCTAAATGGCTGAAAAAAAAACAATACGAAATTGTCTTTGTTCAAGAAACGAAAGTTCAAGATCATGAATTTCCAATAGATGATATTAAAAGTATTGGTTATGAAGCAATTTTTTTAGGTCAAAAATCCTATAACGGTGTTGCTATTCTCTCCAAAGAAAAGATTAATACTCTTAATAAAAATTTGCCAGGAGATAAAAATGATGATCAGGCAAGGTTTCTTACATCTAAAATAAAAGATATTGAATTAATTTGTATTTATTTACCAAATGGAAATCCTATAGATACTGATAAGTTTCCTTATAAATTAAAATGGATGGATAGATTAACGAACTACATAAAAAAAAATTTAAATGAAAATAAAAAATTTATCTTAGCTGGTGATTTTAATGTTATTCCAAAAGAAATTGATGTTCACAATCCTGAATCTTGGACAAATGATGCTCTTTTTCACGAAGATACTTTAAAAAAATTCTGGTCCATGATGAATTTAGGATTAACCGATGCGTACAGAGCGATTAATGGTGAGAAGATAGAATATACTTTCTTTGATTATAAAAGAAAAACAAATTTTGAAAATAATAAAGGTCTTAGAATAGATCATTTTCTTCTTCCCCCTTCCATGGTAGATAAATTAGATAAATGTTATATCGATAGTAAGTTAAGAGGTTTAGAAAAACCATCTGATCATGTGCCAATAATTTGTGAATTTAATTTATAATGGATTTATCACTAGAAAAATTATTATGGTTTTTAGTTTTTATAGATAGTATTTCAACAAATCTAATAGTTTGGTTCTTTCCAGATTGGTATGAAAAAAAATTCAGTAAAATGTCTAAGCACTTTCCAGCTACTAAGGGTTGGAGCTCATGGTATTTAATATTAGTTTTATGGATTGGTTATGCCTTATTCAGAATTTAAATCTCTGAAAAAGTATGAGTTTCTGTTTTGGCACCAGGGTGCGTTACAGCTCCTTTATATGCATCTCCAACATTTTTTGCATAACGCCACAAAGAACCAGATTGAAAATAATTTTTTCTAGCTTTCCATTTCTTTTTTCTTTTAGCCAGTTCCTTTTTATTAACCAATAAATTTATTATTCCTTTATTAGCATCTAAATGGATACTATCGCCATTTTTTATAAGTGCTATTGGTCCTCCAACAGCTGCTTCTGGTCCAACATGACCTACACAAAACCCTCTGGTTGCTCCTGAAAATCTTCCATCTGTAATTAATGCGACTTTATCACCCATGCCTTGGCCATATATTGCTGCAGTTGTAGATAGCATTTCTCTCATACCAGGACCTCCTCTTGGTCCTTCATAACGTATAACTATTACATCGCCTGCTTTATATTTTTTCTTTTGTACTGCTTTAAAAGCATCTTCTTCGCAATCAAAACATCTGGCTTTTCCAATAAATTCTAAATTTTCCATTCCAGCAACCTTTACAACGGCACCTTGTGATGCAAGCGATCCTTTTAAAACTACAACTCCGCTGGTTTTACTAATAGGGTTTTTTGTTTCTAGAACAACATCTTGATTTTTTGGAAATCTTATACCTTTTAAATTCTGCGCTATTGTTTTTCCTGTAACCGTTATACAATTTTTATGTAAATAGCCTCCATCTAACAATGCTTTCATTAATATAGGAACCCCTCCTACATCGTATAAATCTTTTGCAACATATTTTCCACTTGGTTTCATGCTTGCTATATAAGGTGTCGTTTTAAATACTTTCATTACATCAAATAAATCAAAATCAATTCCAGCCTCGTGTGCTATAGCTGGTAAATGCAGTGCGGCATTAGTTGAACCACCTGATGCCGCAACAACTCTTGTTGCGTTTTCTAAGGATTTTCTTGTAATTATATCTCTTGGTTTAGGGCCATTTTTAATTAATTGCATAATTGTTTTACCAGCCTGTTTTGCAGTTTTTTCTCTTTCTTTAAAAGTTGCTGGTATTGCAGATGTGCCTGGTAATGCCAGTCCTATTGCTTCTGCTACACATGCCATTGTATTTGCGGTAAATTGCCCCCCGCATGATCCTGCTGATGGACAAGCAACTTTTTCTAGTGCATATAAATCTTCTTTTTTTATTTTTCCTGAAGCATATTCTCCAACAGCTTCAAACAAATCTTGAACTGTTACTTGTTTTCCTTTAAATTTTCCAGGCAAGATTGATCCACCATACATAAAAATTGACGGTAAATTTAATCTTGCCATTACCATCATAAGTCCTGGTAATGATTTATCGCAGCCTGCTACGCCGACAATAGCATCATAACAATGCCCTCTAACTGTTAGTTCAACTGAATCTGCTATTACTTCCCTACTTACTAATGAGGATTTCATTCCAGGATGTCCCATAGCTATTCCGTCAGTAACTGTTATTGTTGTAAATTCTCTTGGAGTACCCCCTGCTTCTGTAACTCCTTTTTTTACAAATTTTGTCTGGCCCATTAAAGATATATTGCAAGGTGCTGCTTCATTCCATGTTGATACAACACCAACGAACGGTCTGTTTATTTCTTTTTCTTTTAAACCCATTGCGTAGTAATAGGATCTATGAGGTGCTCTTTCCGGTCCTTTAGAAACCAATCTACTAACTAAATTATTTTTTTTATATTTTGTTTTCATTTAATTAGTTGAAATATTTTTTTTTGCTTCTTCTAACTTTGTTAAGGTTTTTTTATAATTCATAAAACTTTCCTTTTGTTTTTTTACCACTTCATCAGGTGCATTTTTAATAAAATCACTATTTTTTAACATTTTATTTATTTTGTTAATTTCAATTCTTATTTTTTCCATTTCATCAGTTATTCTTTTTCCTTCATCTTTTAAATCAATTGTATTTGCAACATCTAGAAAAAAAGTTGTTTTATCACAAACAAACTGAAGGATGTTTTTACTTTTTACTTCTTTTATCTCCACTCTTGCTAACCTTTCTAAAAAAGAACTGTATTTATTTAAAACATTTACCTTATCTTTTTTTAAATCTTTAAATGATAAATTAAGTATAGCCTTTGCTGGTATTCTTACACTTGTTCTAACAGTTCTAATTTGAGAAATTAATTCTACTATCCAGTCTATTTCTTTTTTCGCATCGTCGGACTTTTTTAAATTTTTAAAATCAGGCCATTTATATTCTATTTCTGTATCATGAAT
>ENA-UPTF01002214-UPTF01002214.1-marine-metagenome-genome-assembly--contig:-NODE-2214-length-11384-cov-2.165473_pt1 | contig 11384 bp, 4 predicted proteins | sample MGYA00238166_ERZ767019 | MGnify/ENA primary metagenome ERZ767019 (study PRJEB28930, sample SAMN06266391) | marine metagenome | isolation source: Sea water from 250 m depth | place: Atlantic Ocean | study... | reverse complement strand
AAGCTTTTGTCTCGGCAGTATTATCTTCAATATTCTAAGTGTATTATGAGTGAAACAGAAGAAAAACAAAAATTGCCTACACACCTAGAATATATCTTGAATAATACAGCCATTATTCCTATATTATTCGTGTTATGGCTCTTCAGGCCTAGTGGAGGTTATATTTTTCAGATAGAATTCCTTCTCTTCCTTATAGAAAAAGGCGTCCTCCTTGAAAATATTTATCAAATTACTTCATTACTGCCCCTTCTCATAATCATACCTTTGATGTTTTATCGTGAGCGAGCGAGTGCCGGCATGAATAATTTCCTTAGATCTCAGATAGCTAAAGAAGTGATTAAAGAATTTGATGAAGATAGTGACGAAAAACTGACTAAGGAAGAGTCTCAAGGTTTCTTCAGTACGATAATGGAAGACCTTGATGAAGAAGAGAAGAAAGACTTCGATTCAGATGCTTTGTTTGATAAGTATGATTCCGACAGAGACGGGAAACTAGATGGAGATGAAATATCGTCTCTGATACTTGAATTATTTGCTCAGAAACTCGCCTACCCTAATCAGGAATCACCATCTGCGGATGAACCAGTTAAAGTAGATTCGGGCGAAGATGAAATGCAAAAATTAGATAGATTGTATAGCGAGGGATATTTGTCTAAGGAGCGTTACGAGCGCCTTAAGCAGGATCTAAGTCGTTAAGTTTTCCCTAATTTCCAAAGTTTGTTTTTACAATCCTCAGTTTCACCACATATTTCGAATTCAAATTCTTTTGTTCCCATTTCAGGTTCAAATTCTTTACTACAAACCTTACAGGTTATTGATTCTTCATTAAGAGCTCTCAAAGCATCTTCAGCTTTTACAAATCCATCTTTATCAACATCTAACCTTTCAAATTTTAAGCGGAACTTTTCTTTCTCTTTCTTTGGAATATTGAGTTCTCCCGTTGCCCTCAAAACTTCTTGAAATGTAACTTTTCCATCTCCATCTTTATCTACATAATCTATAGCCATTTTTGTCCAGGTAGCCATCATGGCTGAATCTTTTCTAAATCTAAAGTCATACCCTCCATTTACTTGTTTAACAAGAATAGCATTCTTCCATGAATCATCATAGAGCTGTTTTTTGAACATTGAAATTGGTAGCAATGATGCCAATACAATCGTTATTATCAAAGGATATTTGGGTGGTAAGAAAAACAATACAGCATTTACAATGAAGAAAAGTATTATGCCAAAAACAGCTGAGAAAAGTAGAGGTACTACTATGCCGTATATTCTTTGAAAATTTTCGGAAACTGGTTTGTCTCCCCACTTATAATTGTAATTGGCTTTGAGCTCTTTTAATCTATTCAAGATTAAGCCCCAGATCTAACGCCTAGAACGATAACTGACGTAGGCCAATCCAGCTACGAGTCCAACAACTACCAATGCAGCCATCCGGAGTGTTGAATTCGTATCTTCCTCAGGTGCACTCTGCACGGACACGCTTATGGCCCGAACATTGTTTTCAGAATCAGCTTCATCAATCGCATTATCAGGGTCTATCTCAACTTTCAATGCATGACTTCCTGCAGTAGCTGTCCAAGTTGCATTAACGGTGACATCGTTACCACTACCATCGAAAACAGCGGTGGTCAGATTTATCGCCTCTCCATCAGCATAGAAGACCACTGGAACATAGTGTTGACCAGAATGGTTGACCAGGTTTGTTATTGTCGCAGTGAGAGTAACCTCCGTTCCAGCTGAAGGAACTTCTGGATTCCATGTTATTTCACTTATTTCAAAGTCGGGTTCTGGTTGTTCAATGGGTGTAACCGTGACTGCAAATGGATGTGAGATATCATCCAGTTCGTTATTGCTACCATCAGACCAGGAAATATCAACATAGAAGACCTCCCAGACCTTGGGCACGACTCCCTCGTTGGGTGTGATAGATAGTACAGTATCTATTTCAGTGCCGTTGGATATACTGAGTTTGTTCGGTTCAAAGAAGGCGGTCCAGTTCTGAGGCACATTATCGATAGTGGGTTCGAATATGGCATTCAAATGTCCCGTTCCCGTCACACTGAACGTGAATATGGCTGCCTGATCAATAGGAATTTCCTCAGAGACCTTATCCAATGAGACCATTATTCCTCTCATCAGTTTCTTTTCCATTAGTTCAGTCTGGTCTACTCCATCCATATCGTCAGTAATATTGGCATTCTTGTCAAGGGTATAGATATAATCATCAGTGCCTGCTAAATCCTGGTATTCAGCCTTGAAACTATATTCTCCTGCAGGCATCCAGATATTGATACCATCATCAACCACATCTATTTCGAAGCTAAAATTCGCACCATCAATCTCGACTTTGCCCAAGTCAACAGGTTCTAAAGTCCCTTTAGAGAGATAATCTACATTGTAATTCACGCCACGAGTAAGTGATGGATTCAGACTGATGGCCTCATCAAGTTCCAAGGCCTCGATGTTGACATAGCTGGTACCTTCGGTAGTATATGCCCATGTCTTGTAAGCTCCAGTTTCCAAGTAGATCTGGTAGCTACCATCAATCTCAGAGGTGGTGCTTGATTCGATTCTACTACCATCCACACTCCAGATCTCCAATTGCGAATCAGGCAGAAGTTCGTTTGCGTCAGCCTCACCGTCAAAATCACGGTCATAGAATATTGTCCCAGAGACCCTGACCTTCCAGGTAAGATCCGGATGTTCGCTTCCAGTTCCACGCTTGAAAAGCTGATCTCCTTCACCGGCCTTTACATACACGTTCTGTTTTGGCAGTTTGAATTGATCGGCACCTTCATTCTGTGTCTCATCGATTTCAATTTCATAGGTTTTCGGTACCATATCTAATATGATAATTCTTCCTTCTTCATCAGTAACATGGGCAAAGCTTCCTCCAGTGGTGGAAGTGAATACCACCGTTGCTCCAGTCAATGGAACAATGCTACCAGTTGCGTTCTGATAGGTTATCTCCAAAGTTATATTGACCATTTTGGGGATTAATTTAATTTCACCATCGTAATCTTCCTGACCATTAATCTCAACAGTATCAGTGAATTTCTCATAACCCTCTTGGTCCACGATGATATCATACGTTCCATATGGAAGGTCCAGTGTCCCATACTCACCTGTTCCGAACTCGCCATTGTCTTCAATGGTATCCTCGACAAACGTAATACCTTCTTCAGATACGAATTGAATCCTGATCGAACGATCGTTGATTACGCTATTGTCTGCGTCAGATCTCACATCTCCTTTAATGGACCCCTCATCCTTCAGATTGAGGTTGAAGACGGTAGCCTCGTCAAGCTCTAAGAGTCCTCCGAAACTGAAGTGTTGGCTACTCATTCCATCTTGGAATGTAACATAGTAATCTCCGGCTTCCAAATAACCTGAATATCCTTCGAATGTGTTTGAGTCAAGGACAGTTATATTGTCAAAATCATCAACTGGTCTAAGTACGACCATACCAGCCTTGGGAGTTCCATCCACCAATTCACTTACACCTGATACTCTGTAGGTCAGCTCAGTGTCCACATCTCCCATATCAAACGTAGAGGCACCCAATGTGAGGGTCATTTGACCCTGTACCCAGTATCGACTTCCTTCCTCTTCGTACGAGAAGGCGTAGATGTAGTCCTCAGGAGGCAAGCTGACATCGAAGTATCCGTCTGAATCTGTCTGGAAGGTCAGATTGTATAATGGATTCAACTTTGGGGAGAAAGACAAATCAGCATTGGCGATTCCTTCCCCATCATTAACCAGTCTTCCGGATACATCAACTGGTATTCTTTCCACTTCCAATAATATTTCCTGAAGGTTGTTCAGGCTCAATTTATCGGTTTCTACTTTATCATCATCTGGACCATAATACATAGTATCCAGAGTGTATCCAAATTTGTTTATTTCGATTTGATAATCACCAAGAGGTAGAGGTACTTGCGTAATTTGCCTTGAAACCCAGAAATTTCTTTCACCAGCTGCCGAACTGAATTTTACAGTTCCCTCCAGTGTCAAAATTTCACCCATGTGGTCCTCGTAAAGAATAACCATAGCATCCTGTCCCATTACTGCAGGCAGGTCAATCCCTTCTGCATTTCTATTTACTTGAATTCTTTTCAGAGCCACCAGATTCTGATTTTCAGCCAAAGAGGCTTGTGACCATGCACTATAATCACCTTCAGGAAGTATAATCTCATACCTTCCATCATAGGAAGTAGTCGTTGAGGTACTTCCGCTTCCTGAATCAAATACAACATATGTCTCACCATATCCTTTTTCACCAGCATCAGGTTCGAATGTGCCGTTTCCATTCAAATCACCGAATAAGGTTCCTTCTATGGTATGTCCTGGACTCATTTCGGCATCAATCGGTTCAGCATAGGTCTCACTGTCTACCAGGCCTAGATAGGCAAGCGTTGTTTGGTTAGTCTGATGAATGGTATAGAGATCGTAAGTTCCCCTTGGTAGGACAGTTGCAAAGTACCCATCTTCTGTAGCGAAGACGTTATCACTGTATTGTCCATCAATATTACGGATTGACACTTGTTCATTACCAATTGGATTATTGTTATGTGACAAGATTCCTTCAAGTCTGAAACCGGGCTTCAAAGAACCATTGAAGCTCCTGGTCTCGCCTTTGTCGATTTCTGCGACCATAGTATTGTTGGTCCATCCTGTGAATACGTTTTCTGAATCCATTCTCAGAGTATATTCTCCAGGAAGGAGATTGTTGAAACAGAAGGATATCACATCATCGATATAATCACTTATACACTCCGAGGTATGGTACGAGTTACTCAAGAATGTATTCTCGCTGATGCTGTTGTTTGTATGGTCGTACAGAGATACAGTGACTAACTCTGATCCAAGTCCGTCATCCGTGAATTTACCCCAGATTGACCCAGGTTCCAAGCCATCATCAACCGTAACATCTTGGCCTGCTTGTATGGCAGCAGTTCCAAGATATGATTTCAAGTCCAGATGATGTCCATCGATTACTGCAGTAACTTTGTATTCACCAGGTGCCAGACCTTCGAATTCGTAATTTCCGTTGGCGTCCGTTGTGACGGAGTTGACAATATCAGAACGAATATTCCTAGCTTCTACTGTAATAAGTGGAATGGCAACCTCATCAGCCCCGTATTCCCCATTTTTGTCAGTATCCCAGTACAATCTGCTGGAGATAGATGCCGCTTCAACTTCCAGATCGAGGTTAATATCAGATGGTGCCTGACGCATTGCCTGTTCCTCTGAGATAATTATATTCCCTTTCTCGAGCAATTTGTTGTTAGAGGTCTTCATTAGTTTCATCATATCAGTTTCTGGATATCCCAATGAAACAATTAGAGTCAGGTTCCCAGCAGGTACCAGTATACTGTATTTTCCGTCAGCCTCAGTCGTAACTGTGGCATGTGGAATCCCGTTCTCATCGTAGACCGTCACATTGGCATTCGCAACGGGGTCTCCGTTTGGAGTAGCTATTGTCCCATAAATGGTTGCACAGTCATAGTATTTCAGAATTCTGAGACCAGCATTACTGTGCACCATCTTGAAGTGAGTCATATTCCATCCAAATAGAGGTGGAAGGCTCTGATCCTTCCCAATTGTGCCATAGACACCCGGTATCCCGTCGCTGATATCTCTGCCGATATCAGGTGCTGACCAGCCTATGAATGCCCGGAAGAATGTTGAATTAAGGAATTTGTCCTTGTAAACCAGAGTCTGGTCAGTGACCTGAATACTAGGATTCTCTGTTACTATATCGACAGCTTCCGAAAAGGGTACAGTTCGGCCATCAGATAGAACTGCCTGAACGTCAAAGAAATTACTGATGTCATAATCTGCCAGAGTTACCGGAGCGTACAGAATACCTGTATTGTCAGCTGAATAGGGCATTAATCTTGTATCTGCAGCGAAGTAACGGATGGAATTACCTGTGGCCTGTTCAACCTCCCACATCAGGTCCGCAACTTGGCTCTTTTCCATAGTCATGAGAATTGGTTTTCCAGCTCTTATCGCTGCATTTTTCTTGTGAACGTCCTGATCACTCCCATCAGCCTTCTTGGGGATATAATCCTCAGGATTCATAATGATGGTCTCAAATTCAGTTATGTTGGCTTCAGACAAATGCCCTAGGAGAATATTACGGATTTCAGCATTGAATTTCCCAGTTTCCCGGTCAACTTCAGGTTCCAATAGCCTGTACAATAGTAGGGCCATGGCTTCATGTTCGGACTGCGATGCGATGAAATTACCCGCTATCTGATACCCAAACTGGAAATTATCAGCTACCGTTGGATGCTCACCGATATCAATTGCCCAGAACCCGTAATCCCACCATGAGATGAAACCAGGGCGTTCTTCAGGTTTTAGATTGGTATCCTGTTTAGATAGCCACCCCAAACCATCAATCCAATAGTTTGAAGGGAAGGAAGGTCCAGTATTACCCATGTACCAGAGCTGATTATTGGTCTTGTTGTACATCCCGATGACTCCGCCTGGGTAGAGACTAGTGTTAGTCTTCTCATCATTCATATATTCGTCGGGTCTCAGGAAATCATAACTCAGGAAATCATAAACTGCAACATCATGGCCTTTCTTGTCTTCGAAGGGCACACCAGCATCATATCCATAGAAAGTGTTAGGAAGGAAAATAAAGAGTCCGACAAACATCACAACCAGAGGTCTTCTGACTTCAAAGGCTTTTCTCAGGCCGCTTAACCTGTCACGGAAGCGGTATTGGTCCTCTCCCTGAGCATCCATATGCCCGATTACCATGACCAATGCTAGTAAGATAAGAGTGGACACTATTCCAATCCATATGCCTACAGTGAAGAATAACCACACACCAGCTACCATAGAAGTCAATGCTAGCCAAAAGAACACATCTCCACGCTTACCCCAGAAAGACTTCCAGGTAATTATTACGGACGGAAAATCGGCCCATTGAATAATCAACCAAGTCATCCATCCACTGATAAGTGAAACAACAGGCGTTGCATTGAAAATAAATCGAACCGCAGATTGAGCCATATAGATTGAGACCAAGGCCCAAATCATTACGAACAAGTAATCTTTCTTCCAGATACTCTGATTGAAAAGCTGGTAAGCCATCCAGATTATACCAAAAATGGCAAGCCAGATCGACACAGGACCAAAAGCAAAGACAAAGTCAGCAAATTCTGGTGGCTGAGCCTCTGCAATCGTATTGAACAATTTAGTCCTTACGAAATACCCCTGTCCGCTGAACAGAAGGAATCCAAGTTCCTTAAACACATATGTCAGAAGAAGGTAAATTGCAGCAGCCATTCCGATTGAGGAACCTATTACCAGAAGCCACGGTAGATCTCTGGTCACGACCATCAGCACTGATAGCATGATGTATCCAAGTAGGATATAGGCTGGCGCTTCCCACCAGGTTCCAACAAATCCCATTGTATGGTAGTAGGGGTAGGAAAGGAGGACAGGCATTGCCATTGTCACTAAACCTACTGATGCAGTTGCCAGACTATCAATTCTTTGGAAAGCATTGATCAGCATCTGAAAGCCAAGATAGATTGCAATAATTCCCATGATGTATGGGAAACCTTTCCAACTCAGTGCAATCATGGTAATCGTAATTCCAGAAAGTCCAGCATATCCCAAGGCCAGCCTTTCAGTCTCAACAAAGCTCAAGATTCCTTTCTTGATTTCTTCCCAATCAGACCAGTTGGAGACCCATTTCCGATCATTGGCTACAGTCAAGGCCCTCATGAAGAAGAAAAACGCAGTCGTACCTAGCAATATGACATACGAATCGTGGTCAGCTAAGGCCAGACTTGAGTGACTTACGTGACCTGAGTTGACCCCGATTAGGAAAGCCCCAACTAATCCCGCTTCTTTTCCGAACTGGGCTCTACCAATGGCATATACTGGGAAGACAATCAAAGCCCCGTAGATCGCCGGTAGAACTGCCATGGCCCACCACACAGATTCTTCCGTAGATTCGAAGAATGGTGATATTACCAATCCAATAATAGCAATAGACCAATCAAACAGAGGAGGCCGGTTGTTATTGGCCCCATAGGGATAGTTCAACATAGGGTCTCTTTGGAGATGTTCGCCATTCTCCACTACATAATCCACGACTCGTTTGTGATAGTAGGGGTCACTACCTCCCGTTAGTTCGAAACCCTCATCCAAAATAGTGTTAGTGGCAGGTTCCAGTGTCCAAGCTGTCCTGATGTAAAGGGAGAAAAGGAATATTGCAAGCAATGCCAAAACTGTAGACCAGTTTACTTTCTCAACTTTACGGGGTTGAACCTCTTTTTCTTCAGAGCCAGCTCTTCCAAAAGCTGAAGAGAAGCGAGGGCGAAAGCGACTTTTTGACTTAGAGTCACGTCTACGACGTGTTTGTCTTGCCATTGATGTTGTGTCCTTTTTGTCTCAATATGATTCTGAGACGGATTGGGCGCCACTCGGATGGTTATATAAGCTCTACTCTAAAAATCGTGCTTAATTCGAAGACAGAAGTTTACCTACACAGTCGCCAAAACCTATCTGATAACCTTCACCTTGACACCATCCCTTCAACATCACAGTGTCTCCATCTTCCAGTGCCAGCCTCTCTTCACCACTAGACAGTTTTATCGGTTTAGTCCATCCCCAAGTGAGTTCTAACATGGACCCTCGATTATTCTTTTCAGGTCCAGAGATTGTTCCACTCGCTAATAGATCTCCTGTTCTAAGATTACATCCAGTTATAGTATGGTGTGCCAATTGCTGACACATATCCCAGTAAAGATAGTTGTAGTTGCTTGTAGATATACAATCATAAGAATCCATCTTCTCAGTCTTTAGATAGATGCCAAGATTGATGTCAAAGGTACTGTCTTTGGTGTTAACCAGATATTCAAGAGGTTCAGGATCCTGTTCGGGGCCCTTACATCGGAATGGTTCTAGTGCTTCTAGCGTTATTATCCACGGTGACACAGTCGTTGCAAAATTCTTGGCCAAGAACGGTCCAAGAGGTTGATATTCCCAAGCTTGAATGTCTCTAGCTGACCAATCATTTACGAGTGCTAAACCGAATATGTGTTCTTCAGCACTATCTACGGATACAGTTTCACCAAGATTATTTCCAGTCCCTACAAATACTCCCATTTCAAGTTCAAAATCCATCCTTTTACTGTTACCAAAAGAAGGCGCAGACTTGTCAGGGGCTTTAGACTGGCCTTTTGGGCGTACGACATCAGTTCCATTCAGGACAACAGAGGATGCACGACCGTGATACCCCACAGGTAAGTGCAACCAGTTTGGCATCAGCGCATTCTCTGGCCCTCTGAATATAGTTCCAACATTTGATGCGTGTTCCCGTGAAGAGTAGAAATCCGTGTAATCCCCAATATCTATGGGAAGTTGCATTTCGACATCATCCATAGGAATCAAAACTTTGCTTCTAAGTTCATCATTATCTCTGAGATCACCATTTTCTTGACTTAGCAGTTTGCTTATGACCAATCTGGTCTCTTTCCATGCCTTTCTACCCATTGACATGAAAGCATTCAATGTAGGTTCATGAAATACCTCAGTCCCTTCTACTTCTGAACCACTGAATGCTCCGGCCTCATCAAGTAGTGCAAGGTCTACAACATGATTACCAATCGCTGTCGCAACATGTAGATCCCCTCCTCCTTTTGGACAGAAGATACCAAATGGAATATTTTGTATTGGAAAATCTGAGTTTTCCTCTATTTTCACCCATGATTTGAGCTTCGGGTCGTGTGTTTCGTCCATTACATCCATCCCAGTTGTTTCAAGTCATCTATGGGCTCTTGAAAAGAGCAACTGCCGTAAGATATCATTCTTTTCCTTCGACAATCATCAACATTTTCATTGTCAAATTCGAATACCGTGTCCCTGTCATCTCCGACTTTCCAAATCATTTTTTCATCAGTGAATTCAAAATTTTTGGAGTTTTTTTCATCAATCATGTGAGACAAGAGCATAAACATCCGGAATTTTTCTTCAGAATTCCTAGGTTCGGGGAATTTTGAAGTAAATACACCGGCACCAAAAGTGTTGATGAAACCATGCATATAGGAATCATACCTGTCTGCAAAATGGCGGATTGGATGATGCAAACCTGCAGTACATTTCATAGAGATACCAGTCAAAGCACAGGTTTGAATCATTGCTGCAACTTGCTCAATACTTGGAAAAGCTTCCTTCACAATTCCTCCACATCTGAGTTTGATACCTGCTCCCTCAAAACCAGATATCATCTTTACCGTAGGAAGAACAGCCTCGTCCCATGAACTTTCATCTTCTTCGGTTGAGTAATTGATTCCAACATCAGGTAACTTTGGAAATTCATGATAATGTGAAAGATTATTCCCATTCAAAAGATCGGTTGCGTCCTTCATTGTCTTTTCAGAGGGTGAATTTGAAGGTAATTTACATTCATAGACATCAATTTTCACTTTTCCGCTGTGTTTTTTTCTGTAATCATTAATTTTTGCAATATCCTGCCTAATATTATTTAAATACTCATCGTCTGAAATTCCACCACTTCCCAAAACAGCTAGTTTCAAACCACCAATGTTATCAAAAAGAGCTACAAAATCATCCAGATCATCTAATCTTGCAACCTGTATGATGAATCTTCCAAGCATCCAAGAATTTTCTCCCTTAAGATGTTTGATATAATCCTCAATTGCTTCATTAAGAGGTAAGTTCGCAGGAGGAAAAAGTCCAGCATAATCAATCAAACCGTGCATGAAAGTTCTAAGACTTTCTTTCATCAAACTTATTCGCCTAGAGCTTCCCTGTATCCTTCGCCATCCAACCAGGATTTACTGTAATCCGGATCTTCTACTCCTAGTGCATTCTTAGCGACCTTTAGAGGATAATGAGTATCGACCATAACAGCTAACTCATCAGTTTTTTTAGCTCCAATCGATCCCTCATACTTTCCAGGATGCGGTCCATGTGTAAGTCCATCAGGATGCAGTGTCATTGAACCAAATTCAACACCTTTACGTGACATAAATTCTTTAGAATCGTAATAGATAACTTCATCAGACATAACATTTGAATGGTTGTATGGTGCAGGTATTGCATTCTCATCGAAATCAAATGGCCTTGGGCAAAATGAACAAAGTACGAACCTATCACCTGCAAATGTCTGGTGTACTGGTGGTGGTTCGTGTATTCTCCCTACAATTGGTTCAAAGTCATGAATACTGAATGCATATGGATAGTAGAATCCATCCCATCCGACAACATCACAAGGATGGTGGCCTAATGTTACTTCAGTAAATATATTCCTTTGTTTAACAACTACTTTGAATTTGCCTTTTTTATCATGTGTTATTAACTCATCAGGTCCTCTGAAATCTCTTT
>ENA-UPTF01002213-UPTF01002213.1-marine-metagenome-genome-assembly--contig:-NODE-2213-length-11384-cov-3.016096_pt1 | contig 11384 bp, 8 predicted proteins | sample MGYA00238166_ERZ767019 | MGnify/ENA primary metagenome ERZ767019 (study PRJEB28930, sample SAMN06266391) | marine metagenome | isolation source: Sea water from 250 m depth | place: Atlantic Ocean | study... | reverse complement strand
CAAGTGCCCGATCAACTAAACCATTCACCATAGAATGTGAATGTCATTTAGGGTATCCATATTGAACTTACACACATCGCTGATGATAAAACACAAATAGGTTGAACATTTTAAGAAATGTCCAATGCCAGTATCGATCGCTCATAATCTACAAGAATTTTTGGTAGTTAATCGGACAATAACGCTTTGTGTGCATAGGGAATTAAATGAAATCGGCTCTGGGGGTGATAGAGGTCGTTACCAGGCACCAGAGCCAATTTCGAGCGAGATTGTTTCACTCACCCAAGTTGATTGATCCATTGTTGCCATTGAAAAGCAGCAAACAACACAACCACGCTGAAAAATTTAACATATACCTGCAAGAGTAAAGAGCAGGAGAATTTATCAGATAACTATATATTTATATATAGCGGATATGTTTTACTCGCATTGCCTATTGGCCTATGGCCTGAACCAGACGCTCAGCTACGACCTGCTCTTGACCAGGTGTCAGATTAACCATATTGGCCGCCAGTCCTCCATCAATCCTTGCGATGTAAACACGCGGATCACCTTTGTGAAGTTCTTCCCAAACGCGATCAGCTTCACTTGAACCATTCTTGAACTTGATCACGCAATTCGGAACATGGTACTGCAAGTAATCGTGTTCTACAGAAACCGTAACCTTGGAATTATCTTTCAGAGCATCATGTATATGCTCGGCTTGCGTTCTCATTGTCGCCATACGAGCATCATCGTCTGACTCTATAAACAATTGCAATGCTGTAGCCATTCCAATCATTTCTTCCCGTCCAACTTTGGCAGGGCGCCCAACAGCCATTTCGGGACCACTATTTAATAATGCGGCTTCGATCAGGTCTTTACGGCCTGCGAGAAGACCTGCCGATTGTGGACCGCCTATGTATTTTCCACCGGAAAATGTGACTAGATCGGCACCCTCATCGATGTATCGAGTTAAGTTAGATTTAGGTGGCAGCATTGCAGCTCCATCAACAATGACGGGAACATCATTGTTATTAGCGATTTCAACGACCTCTTCCAGTGACAAACCATTTCTTGGTGGGCCGTATGCGAATGTGTAAAGAATCCCAGCTGTTTTTTCTGTTATTGAGTTCGTAAATTGGTTAGCAGACGCCCCGTTTCCATCCCCGGACAATTTAATTTCAGCACCTGCATATTCGTGACATTTCATGTAGCCAGCAGGGTTATTGTGCTGAGTGAGGATTTCATTCTTGAGGCCCGTTGTATCTGGAAGTTGAGCAATCTTTTTTGAATCCGTTCCTGTAATAACCGCAGCGGTTGCTAGCACAAGACCACCTGCCGCTCCTGAGCAAATGAGTCCACTATCAGCTCCTGTCACTTCAGCGACAAAATCTCCGGTTGCTCTTTTCAACTCAACAAGGTTGACATAAGACTCGGATGCCAGGCTCATTGCCTCACGAACCTCCGGGCTCATCATCGATCCACCGTGAGTGGTGTGGGTTCCTCCAGCATTTATCAAAGGTGTTACACCAAATCTGGCATATACCGGGTTATTAAGAGGGTCGGTGGACATTGTTCGAATCCTTTAACCGTTCTGGAAGGTTTTAGAGGCTAATTATGGTCAGATAAACAATTTTTATTTGGTCAACTTGTGATAGAAATACGCTTCGACGAAATAAAACTCAATTTCATGGACATAATGACATACACCAAGTGACAAAGGTTCGCTATGGAGGCGACGGTGACAGGAATATATGAACAATTTGGCGTCACGCCAGGCATTAATGCGCGTGGCAATCAAACCCTACTCGGCGGCTCTACTCCTCCTCCAGAAATCCAGGAGGCGATGGATGAAGCTATGAATTCAGGATATGTCGTATTTGAGGACTTACTAAGGAAAACTGGTGACTTCATTGCTGAAACACTAGGGACTGAATCTGCATTTGTAACATCTGGTGCTGCCGCTGCCATTTCGTTAGGAAGTGCAGCCGCACTGGCCGGTAATGATCGAGATAAGATGGGTAAGCTACCCGATACCTCATCCTTCGACAGAAATGAACTTGTTTTCCAAAAAGGTCAAGACTACACCTACAAACGTTGCTTCACATTAGCTGGGGCCAAGCTTAAAGAAGTCGGACGTGAAGATGGTTGTACTGTAGAGGAAATGGAGGCTGGTATAGGCCCTAAAACAGCAGGGATTGCCTTCTACGAAAGTGGGCTTTGGGGCGACGAGTGGGTTTCCATAGAGGAGGCCCGGGCACTGGCAGACAAACATGATATCCGTCTCATAGTAGATGCGGCTGGACAGATTTATCCGCTTGATCAATTCACAAAAGTTGCTCAAACAGGAGATGTAGTAGCGTTTGGAGCCAAATACATTGGTTCACCGCATTCGACCGGAATATGCACCGGACGAGCTGAATGGGTTGAATCTGCGTTTCAACAGAACTTTATTGGGGTAGAAGTGGCAGGTATGAAGGGACTGCCTCGTGGTTACGGACGACCCTACAAGACGGACCGAGGAGAAGTTGTAGGAGTGGCTGCTGCCTTACGCAGATGGTTCTCAATCGACCATGAAGAGCGCCTCGCAATTGAAGAGGCAAAACGGACGGCATTCCATCGCGGTCTAAATGATGTCAATGGAATAGACGTAACAATACCGAATACACCTCAGCTAGGCCCGAATACAACCGTTTTCATACGGTTCGATCCTGAGGTCACCGGGGTAGATGTAAATGAAGTCATTAAACGTCTTGAACAAGGAGATCCACCAATTTGGACCCGTGTTGGCGGTGAGGAAGGATCGATTGGCATTGGGGTTCAAATGTTGACCGACGAACAGGTTGAAACCGTAATACAAAGGATCAAGGAAGTTATCTCCTAACCCTTCAAACAACACACGTGCTCTAGAGAGGAATTAACAGCGATATGCAATGGAGCATCCTGATTACAGGTGGACGAGTGATCGATACCTTCTCGGGTATTGACGAAGTCAAGGACGTCGCTATCTCAGGAAAAACCATCGACGAAATCGGAACAAACCTTCCGAAGGAAAACGCAGACCTCCATATAGATGCTCGAGGAAAAATTGTCACCCCCGGGTTTATCGATCTTCACGTGCACAATTACACTTCTCGTGGGAACCAACCAAGCGTTGATTCTGACACGACTAACCTCGCATTCGGAGTAACGACTGCGCTCGATGCAGGAACCGCTACGCCGGGAGAGTACCCGCACTACTGGGAATCAGACATCCAGAACACCAAAGTTAGGCTGTACTCCCTCGTGCGGATGCCAGATCCATATGGACCAACCCCGTCATCGGTCGGAGAAGTTCAAGATCTCATCACCAGCTACGACACGCTGCTAGGCGTGAAATTCCACCATTCGCAGAAATTCTCTTCATTGCCTTTGGCTAGAGAAGCGGCGGATTTCGGCGGAGGAATATTGATGTGTGAAGCATACGGTGCGCCGATTCCGCAGCTTCTTGATTGGATGAACCCGGGTGATATCCTCACACACACTTTTCATGCCGCATTCCGCTTCCCTATCTTCGACCACCGAGGGCAACTCTGGTCCAAAATATGGGACGCCAAAGAGCGGGGTGTATACCTAGATATCGGACACGGTGCTAGAGGATTCGCTTTCCGAACTCTTGAGCAAGCTGTCGCACAAGGATTTAAACCCGATACGATTAGCACTGACGTGCATGTCGGGAACATAGATGGACCTGTATTCGACATGCCCACAACCATGTCTAAGATGTTCACTGTCGGTCTATCGCTGAACGAGATAATAGACATGTCAACACGCATCCCAGCCCGAGCGCTAGACCAAGAGCGTGAACTCGGTTCACTCGCTGTCGGCACAGTGGCTGACGTGGTAATCAGCTCGATCGATCAGGGCGAGTACACCTATATGGATGTGCTGCACGAAACACGGACTTCGCGTGAAAAAATCGTTGCAGAAACAATTGTGTACTCGGGTAATGTCTATGACGGCAGCCATTACCATCCCGTGGAGATGTCCCATAAACATGACGCACCACCAGGATTCATTCTTACTGAGACATAATCCGAGAACAGTCTATTGCCGCTATGGTTTAGGCGGGTCGGCAGTTGGTTCGTAAAAATAACCTGCCGTTGAGTAGTAAGGACCTGCATTTTCAGGTGGGTTTGCATCCAGTATTGCAGTCACTTCCTGACGTTCCTCTGAAGTGATTTTCCATTCAGCTGCAGACGCATTTTGTCGAATCTGCTCCGGAGAACTTGCCCCTGCTATCACAGTGGACACAATCGGCTCGGCCAGAAGCCATGCAAACGCCAGTTCTAAAACGGAATGCCCACGTTCATTTGCCCAGTTATCCAGTAAAGATACGATTTTTAGATTCTGAGGAGTAATCCAACGTTCACTTGATTGTTGTTCGATAGCAAGTCGTGTGCCGGCCGGAGGTAACCCATCACCACTTATTTTGCCTGAAAGTAAGCCGGCAGCGAGCGGTAAGTACGGTATTACTGCAACTCCCAGCGCTCTGCATGCAGGAATCATTTCGGATTCTGCTGAGCGAGCCATCATCGAGTAGGCGAATTGAGAAGCTGAAAAACTTACAAGATTGTTCGCTTTCGACCTCCAGAATCCATCTACAAAACGCCAGGACTCGAAATTACAGCCGGCAGTGTAAAGAATCTTTCCCTGTGTAACTAGATCATCGAGTGCCCGCAGTGTTTCTTCCATTGGCATGCGCGGATCAGGTCGATGAATCATGTATACGTCAATGTAGTCGGTCTGTAGTCGCTGGAGACTTTCTTCAACCGACCTCATGATGAATTTACGCGATCCACCGAAATTGTTAGGTCCCTGCCGACGCATGCTACCGAATTTAGTTCCTATCAGCATTTCACCGCGTCGACCCTTTAGTGCATCTCCTACGTACTGTTCAGAGACACCCTGCGCATAGACATTCGAAGTATCTATGAAGTTTATTCCGTGATCAATGGCGGCGTGAATTATGTCTGCTGCTTCAGCACGGTCGCGCCGGCCCGGTTCTCCGAAACTGTTTGCTCCAAGACCTATTTCAGATACTTCTAAACCAGAATTGCCCAGGTGCCTATATTGCATCAAGATTCATCCCATTATTTTTATTTATTACTTGAGTTCTGCGTGTCGCCAGAAGATTATAATCCCGTACATTTTTGGAATAGCAAGATCGTTTGAATCAACGGACACTAAATGACACGAAAAAACCAACCGAATCTAGTCTATATTTTCACTGATCAGCAACGAGCTGACACCATGTCAGCCTACGGTAACAACTGGATCCAGACTCCAAATTTGAATCGTCTTTCTGACGATAGCATCGTGTTTGAAAACGCATATGTTAGCGCTCCAATATGCACTCCCTCTAGAGCTACCCAGATGACAGGACTATGGCCTCATACAAACGGGTGCACAAAAAACAATATCCCTTTGGCCGACGACATCAAAACTTTTGCTGAGTTTTTCCCGGATGATTACCACACTGCTTATTACGGTAAGTGGCATCTGGGAGACGAAGTCATAAAACGAAGAGGATGGGATGAATGGCATTCGATTGAGGATCAATACAGGGTCTGGTCGACCAAAGAAGATAATAATGAAATCCTGAGTGATTACCATCACTATCTGATATCTCAAGGGTACAAGCCTGATAAGGAATCCAGCGGTAAAATGGTTTTCTCAAGATCCTTTGCCGCCCAGTTACCTGAGGAACATACCAAGGCCTCATATCTAGGTCGCAAAGTCAGCGAATTTATAGATCACAACAAAGCAAATCCGTTCGCTATATGTGTCAATTTTTTTGAGCCACATCCTCCATACACGGGACCATTTGACGATCTTTATGAACCTGATGATATTCCTCAAACTCCGGTTTTCAGAGTAGATCCTCCAGATAACGCTTCGAGAATGTCCACCCTTATGGCGGATGACCAAGCTAAAAAGAGATTAGCTATTAACCAGGATCAGGAGAAATCGATACTTGAAACCGATGATGAATTTAACGGGCCAAAGACTAATTCCGAGAAAGAATTCCGAGAGGTTCAAGCAAAGTACTACGGTCTCGTAACACTCATGGACAAGGCAGTTGGACAAATATTGGATGCAATAGAAAAAGCCGGAATCAGTGAAGAAACTATCGTGGTTTTCACCTCTGAACACGGAGATCAGATGGGAGACCACAACTTTTTTCACAAGATAGTCATGTACGAACAGTCGGCCAAAGTACCGATGTTGGTTAGCGTCCCATGGTTAGAAAGTTACCGGATCAAGGGACGGTACTCTCATATCGACACAATCCCAACTTTGCTGGAATTGATGGGGCAGAAAATTCCTGACCATTTACAGGGCCAATCCCGCATGAAAGATCTGGAAACGAAAAAATCTCTCGAAGAAAACGACGTATACCTAGATTGGAATGGAAGAAGCGTTGATCAGACATTCCCCTTAAGTGAGTTAGAACGAATGAGAGAGATACCACACCGTTGTGTAATAACGGGGGATGGCTGGAAATTGAATTTATCAGTGGGAGATCAGTCAGAACTATATGATTTGAACACTGACCCTTACGAACAGGTGAATCTTTACGACAACGTTAAGTTTTCTGGCAAAGTCCTCGAGTTAGCACACAAAATAAGGAATTGGCAGCTTGAGACCGGTGACACCGCATTAATTCCGGAGGTCTATCCTGGTGTGGGTTTCGTTGAAGGTATGCGCTAGGGCGGAACTATCCGAAATCAATAACTAAGGGATATCTAAATCCGTTTCAGGAGTTGCAGACCAGTCATCCTTAGATAAACCATCGTAATCGAACTTGACTACACCATCTTTGATGGTCAACTGGTTTATAAGACGGCCATCCGCTTGCATAATACGATAACCAGTCGGGCCTGAATCTGAAAGCCCGGACGGGCGGTCCTGAAATTCCAAAACCGAAATATCGGCTGATGCTCCAGGTGTGAGAGTGCCGATTTCAGTGTGGTTTATCCACTTTGCAGGTTCCCAAGTAGAACGGGCGATTACTTCCTGCATGGGCATTCCCATGGCAAGAAATTTGCTCATAACTTCTGTCATCTGCGCTCTAGAAGTGTGCAGGCTCATTCGATGCATGTCTGTTGAAATAGTATCCGGAGGGAACCCCTGGTCTAAGGCAGGTTTAGCCATCGAAAATGAGAATGAGTTATTGCCGTGTCCGACATCGAACTTGACACCACGTGCTCGAGCATCGATGTAAGACTGTTTGACCTTGCCATCATTTCCTATCATCGGTTTCCCGTACCCAAAGCAATGCGTCGTACCATCCCCGGGTCGTAGCCGTTCGAGCATTTCGTCGAATGGGCGGGTTGGCTTGCTGTTTTGATCAACAAGGCAGAAAGATCCAGATAATCGTGCCGCTTCAACTCCTCTGTCTATGGATTCCCATCCGCGTCCACCAAAATGCGCCACTTTTACACCGACCAAAATATCAGACCGCTGCTTGATTTTTGCTGCAGTCAACTCAGCGTCCATATCGTCTATATCCTGTTCAACATCACCTTCCATTCCCTGACCGACAATGTTGAGAAGTGCAAACACCCTGACAGCTGACTTCTGAATCACATCACGATTGAACGCGTCAAATGTCCTCCATCCAGATCCTCCACAATCAACCATCGTGGTAACACCATACGGAAAACACATTTCTTCAGGGAACATTGCACCAGAAAATCCAGTGCAGTGTGCGTGGATATCGATCAAACCAGGCGTTACCCACATCCCCGTCGCGTCTATCACACGGCGACCCTGGGATTCTGGAATATTCGCTTCTACGGCACCGACAACCCGTCCTGCAACCCCTACGTCCATTAATGAGTCAACATTATTGGCAGCATCTATGACGTGACCGCCTTTTATGACGAGATCGAAGGTTGGCATATCTACAAAATCCTTTTCAAGAATGTGGAAAGTTATTTATGTCGAGTTGCAAAAACCAATTCCTATAAAAAGAAAACAGTTTAATCAGTCACGCAATTGTCGTAGACGCGGATCGGTTCGATCACGGATCCAATCTCCAAGGAAGTTCATCGCCATAACAGTCAGGAAAATACCAAGACCAGGAAAAAACGACACCCACCAGGCATCATCCAGAGTGTCCCGTCCGTCACTGATCATCTGACCCCAGGACGGAACGTTAGCAGGAATACCGACTCCGAGGAAACTTAATGATGCTTCTGTCAGTATCAGGCCACCAACCCTCAAACTGGCCAAAACCAGTAAAAGATTACTCACACCTGGGAATATATGTTTGTACATTAAACGTATATCTGATGCGCCGGCTACACGGGCTGCCAGTACATAGTCCCGAGTCTTCAAGCTAAGAACCTCAGCTCTGACATTTCGGACAAGACCTACCCAAGTCAACATGATAAGGAGGATCATCATAATGAACACTCCCTGTCCAATTGTTATTGAGACCACAAGTGCAATGAGTAAGAACGGAAGGGCATTCCAGACATCAACAAACCTCGTCATCAGTTCGTCGAACAATCCGCCGTAAAAACCGGTTGTTATGCCAGCCCAAGCCCCCAGAATAGTGCCACTGATCATTGAGACCAGTGCTACTGAAAGCGAAATGCGTGCCCCGTAAACGACTCTACTGAACACATCCCGACCATATTTATCCGCACCGAGGATATGTGGTTTTTCGATCTTGCTGCCTACGCGGTCGTTTTCGTAATAATCTGTGTACCAGAAGGGTTTCGCAAGACTGCTTCTAAGGGCCTGATCGTTAGGATCGTCAGGCGCAATCAACGGCGAAAACAACGCGAATACAGCCAGCACAAATAGCACAACCGCTGGAATTACTGGCCAACGCCTCACGAAGTCCCATGATCTAGAAAAAGGACGAATGAACGATCTCACTGTCGTGCGGGAAGTATGTATAGATTCGGTTTGACCGGTCATGAGTAACGAATCCTTGGGTCGACTATTGCATACATCAAGTCAGCCACCAGACTCATAAACAGATAAAGGAATGTAAACAAGAAAACAGTGCCGGTGATCATCATGAAATCATTTTGATTAACGGCTTCAACAGCCACACGACCTACCCCAGGCCATGCAAAGATAACTTCGACTAGAACCGCACCGTCCATGAATCCTGCGAGCAATAGGGCTGCAATGGTAAGTGGCTGAATCAACGCATTTCTCAACGCATGTTTCCAGACTACCATCCTGTTAGATACGCCCTTAGCTCTAGCTAGCTTTATATATTCGGAGTCCAATACTTCCAACATGGCTGACCGGGTGATACGCATGTATCCGGCCATAGGTCCCCAACCCAGTACCAAAGTCGGCAGTACGTAATGTTTCGCTTGTTCGAAGAATGGAAGGTTGTGGCCTTTTCCGAACACCGGCAGCCACCCTAGGTAAACCGCAAATATCCATATGCCCACCAATCCTATCCAGAAAGCCGGCAAGGATTGCCCGGCTAATGCCAGACCACGGGCTGAATAATCAAGGAGAGATCCTCGCTTTAACGCTGAGAGGATACCCAGCGGTACACCCGTTATGGTTCCAAAAATCCACGCGATGCCGGCCAATTGAGCTGTAGCCGCCCATTTCTCTCCCACGATAGTAACTACCGGGCGTTGTTGCTGAACACTGTCTCCAAGGTCACCTCGCAGCATATTGCCAGCCCAGGTGAGGTATTGCATTACCAGAGGTTTATCTAGACCCCATTTTGCTTTCAGCGCTTCAAGAGTTTCGGGAGAAACAAAGTAACCCGGTTGAATAAAGAGGTTTATAGGATCCTCTTTTGCATGAGCCAGACCAAAAACAGCCATTGAAGCAATTATCAACGACAGTATTGCGAATAACAGACGGCGAGCTAAAAAATTTTTCATCTAAAGGGTTCCGATAGCCCTGTTTGATTCGTGTAAAAAATGGGGTGTGGGAGGTTTTTAATCTTCCCACACCCCAAATTTACTTACTTTGAATTCAACTACTTGAGTTTGATGAATTCGGGGTGGTGCAATGCAGCTTCTCTAACAGCAAGCGGCATGTCCCAGCTAGCGATCTTGTTCGGGTTAGCCAGCGCAACGTTCGGTCGGGCAACAGTACCTATGACAGGCATGTTTTCCGCAAGGAACTCTACATTGGCGTTTCGAAGTTCGATTCGCGCGGCTTTATCGGATTCAGCGTTCATGTCATCCATAAACTTACAAAGTTCATAGATTTCAATTCCTATATTGAAACCACCACGTCCACGAGAACACTCGGAGTTACCCATAACCGCCCAGTCCCAGGGGTTATGAGGAGCTTCAGCACCTGCGGAGTGAATCCACGGGGCGATTGCTGTCCGACCAATCAAGTTTGGACGATAGGTCTGGTACTGGGCTTTCCAGTACTGAACGTCGATACCAATTTCTCCCCACATACCGGATACAGCGACTCCAATGTCTTCGTCACCGCGACCAATTCGAATGAAGAACGGCATTTCGAATCGAATACCTTTGTCATTCTTTTCGTAACCAGCCTCATCTAACAGAGCTTCAGCAGCAGCCACGTCATACGGGGTTGCCCACTTATCCTGCCAGTTGGGGTTGTTGATGTCAGCACCGTATACGTAGTTCGGCCATGCTGCATTTGCAAACAGAACTTCTGAAATCAAGTCACGATCGATTGCCCAGGAAAGGGCAGTTCGAACTTTCTGTGCTCGTTCCATGTTGGTCATACCTGCGGGCGGGCTTCCGAAGTCAGGTCGCTCAGGGTCTCCAACCCATGGCATGTGGTGGCGAACCGTGAAGTTCGTACCAAGGTCTACGGGGTCACATTCTCCACCGTCAGCAATGGCTGTACCGGCTGCACAGTACTTAGTGCGTTCCCAGTAGTTACCTGAGAAGGAGATCGAGTGGAAGCTACCTGCGCCAGCGCTTAGAACCTCAAACCCAGCTTTCTGGAGAGAGGTCATCTCGTCCAGCGCCACGTCAGAAACGTCTACTGTCCCTGTCTGAAGTGCTGCCTTTGCAGTGTCATCATCAGGAATAGCTCGCAGGATGTAGGTCTTTACCTCAGGTGTAATCCTGTGGTGACCCTCAACCGCAGTAAGTTCCAAAACATCATCACGAGAGTAGTTCTTGACCTCGAAAGGACCAGTACCAATCACGTTATCTCGAACCCAGGATTCGCCCTTGGTGTCAAAAGCGTTTTTACTGGTGATACTAAGACCCAATCCGGACTGACCGAGAATAAAGGTAGGCCAGCGGATATCAAAGTTGTCAATCGGAATCTCCACAGTGTATGTGTCGATTGCGAGGACTTCATTGGAGCCAATGAATCCAACCCAGTTAGAGCCACCGTCAGTAGCAGACTCTGGGTTGTAACCAGGG
>ENA-UPTF01002212-UPTF01002212.1-marine-metagenome-genome-assembly--contig:-NODE-2212-length-11385-cov-3.469933_pt1 | contig 11385 bp, 8 predicted proteins | sample MGYA00238166_ERZ767019 | MGnify/ENA primary metagenome ERZ767019 (study PRJEB28930, sample SAMN06266391) | marine metagenome | isolation source: Sea water from 250 m depth | place: Atlantic Ocean | study... | reverse complement strand
CATCTTCCAGAGTTACCGGCTCGAAATAGAGGCGATCCGACGTGTCATAGTCAGTCGAAACGGTCTCAGGGTTACAATTCACCATAATCGTTTCGTATCCGTCCTCGCGCATGGCCATAGCCGCGTGAACACAACAATAGTCAAACTCGATCCCCTGACCGATCCGGTTGGGACCTCCACCCAAAACCATGATCTTTCGTTCATTCGTAGGCTCTGCCTCACACTCCTCTTCGTAAGTCGAATACATGTATGCCGTCGCGGCCTCGAACTCCGCAGCACATGTATCAACTCGTTTAAAGACGGGGTGGACACCCAACGATTTACGATACTGTCTAAACTCTTCTTCGGAACATCCCAATAACGATGCGAGACGGGCGTCAGCAAAGCCATCTCGCTTCAAAAGACGAACACGGGTTTCCGTAAGACTTCTCAAATCTTGACCAACAAGCGACTCCTCGGCTCGAACAAGATCTTCAATTTGAGACAAAAACCACTTATCGATACCCGAAGCTTCAGCAATTTCGTCGATCGACATTCCCTCCCGAAAGGCGTCCGCAACAAACCAAATTCGCTCGGCTCCTGCCTGCCGCATTTCGAGAGTAAGCGTCGATACCCGATCTTCTTCGATAGAAGAAAGAACCGAATCTAAGCCCATCACCCCGGTCTCGAGACCTCTCAATGCTTTTTGGAAAGATTCTTTGAACGTACGCCCAATCGCCATGACTTCGCCCACGGATTTCATCTGCGTCGTTAGTCGATTCTCGGCTTGACTGAACTTCTCGAAGGTAAACCGTGGCACCTTGGTCACGACATAATCGATCGAAGGTTCAAACGAAGCTGGCGTCACACCAGTGATATCGTTAGTCAGCTCATCCAGGGTATAACCGACCGCCAACTTGGCGGCGATTTTGGCGATAGGAAATCCCGTCGCTTTGGAAGCAAGCGCCGACGATCGCGACACGCGAGGGTTCATTTCAATAACAACCATGCGTCCCGTATCTGGATCGAGCGCAAATTGGACATTCGAACCGCCTGTGTCTACACCGATTTCTCGTAACACTGCAATCGACGCGTTACGCATCAATTGATATTCCTTATCAGTCAGCGTTTGTGCAGGGGCTACCGTAATCGAATCTCCGGTGTGAATTCCCATTGGATCAACGTTTTCGATTGAGCAAACGATGATGCAATTGTCGGCACGATCACGAACAACCTCCATCTCGAATTCTTTCCAGCCCAGCAACGATTCATCGATCAACAGCTCACTGGTGGGCGAAAGATCCAACCCCCTGGTACATATGTCGATAAATTCCTCGCGGTTGTACGCGACACCGCCACCACTACCACCCAGAGTGAAAGAAGGTCTGATAATGCACGGGAAACCGAGCTGGCTCTGGACCTGTCGAGCTTCTTCCAAGCTGTGTGCGATCGCGGAGCGCGGGGTCTCTAACCCAATCCGTCGCATGGCCTGATCAAAGCGTTCTCTATCTTCCGCTTTGTCGATTGCATCTTGGCTGGCTCCAATAAGTTCAACATTGTGCGCTGCAAGGACTCCTTCACGTACAAGATCCAGCGCACAGTTGAGGCCAGTTTGGCCACCCATCGTGGGCAGCAGGGCTTCCGGTTTTTCCCGGGCAATAATCTGTGCAACTGTCTTCCACTCCACCGGTTCAACGTACGTCGCATCAGCCATCGCGGGATCCGTCATGATGGTCGCCGGATTGGAATTAACCAACACGACCCGATACCCCTCGCTACGAAGAGCCTTACATGCCTGTGCGCCCGAATAATCAAATTCGCAAGCCTGCCCTATGACAATAGGTCCAGCGCCGATGATTAGCACAGTCTCTATATCATCGCGCCTAGGCATGCCGGCTCTCATCCCTATAAGCAGACATCATTTGGATAAATCGATCGAAAAGATACGAGCAATCCTGTGGCCCTGGGCTTGCCTCGGGATGTCCTTGAAAACCAAACGCCGGTTTATCCGTTCTCGCCAACCCTTGAACAGAGCCATCAAAGAGAGAGATATGTGTAAGTTCAACATTCTTCGGCAAAGACTCGCCGTCAACCGCAAAACCGTGGTTCTGGCTGGTGATGATGACGCGACCCGTCGATAAATCCTGAACTGGATGATTTGCACCGTGATGGCCATGGGCCATCTTGACCGTCTTTGCTTCGCTCGCCAAAGCCAGTAATTGACACCCGAGACAAATACCAAACAACGGAAGGCCCGCCTCCAAAAATTCGCGTATCGTAGTAATCGCATAATCGCAGGGATCTGGATCGCCCGGGCCGTTAGATAGAAAAACCCCGTCGGGATCCATCGCCATCACGATTTCGGCGGGCGTCGTTGCGGGTACCAGCGTCACGTCGCATCCTCGATCGATCAAAAGCCGCAATATCGCGTGTTTTACGCCGAAGTCATAGGCAACGACCTTATGGCTATACGCGGGCGGTTCGGCATAACCGGTACCCAAACGCCAACTCCCAGTCGTCCATTTAACAACGTCTTGACGGCTTACCACTTTTGCTAAGTCCATCCCCGACAGTCCCGGAAACGCGAGCGCTTGAGCGAGGGCTTCATCCTCAGACGCTTCTTCGCCAGCGATCAAGCAACCTGCTAAAGACCCTTTCCGCCGCAGAATTCGAGTTAGCCTCCGGGTATCTATACCATCGATAGCGACGACCTCCTTGTCGGATAGAAAATCCGTCAACGAGTGACTAGCCCTCCAACTACTAGCCTCTTGCGGAAGATCCCGTATCACCAATCCATCGGCCCATACCCGATCGGACTCAACGTCCTCTGCATTCGTGCCGGTATTTCCTACATGAGGATAGGTGAGCGTAATAATTTGCCGGGCATAGGACGGGTCGGTAAGAATTTCTTGATAACCGGTCATCGCCGTGTTGAAGACGACCTCTCCGGTTGCCATACCAGGAACACCAATGGAGCGCCCGCGAAAAACGCTACCGTCTTCAAGTACCAGTATGGCGGGCTTCACTTGCTTCCTATAAAAAGACGGGAAAGACTTCGACCTTCCCGCGATAGCTTCGTATCACCCGACCGGAAATCGAGCGCCGGAATTCTAGCGTCAAACTGAAATAATTGCTCGGCTCATGGGCCTTGCGAACGAAAAAAATGGTTCAGAGCTCGAGCACGTGCTCCATACCAAAAAGGCCCTTATCCTTCATCGCTAACTTGTTCGCGACAAATCGAACGGCGCGAATGGCGCCGGCCGCGAAATTCGACCGACTTTGCGCTCTGTGCGTAATTTCTATTCGTTCGCCCTTTCCTGCAAAGGTCACAGTATGATCCCCGACAACATCTCCGCCGCGAGCAGAGTGAAAACCAATGGCTTGTTGCGTGCGCTCCCCGGTTTCACCCACCCTCCCGTATTCTGCCTCTTGTTCGAGATCACGCCCCAAAGTTCGTGCAACAATTTCGCCCATACGAACGGCGGTTCCCGAGGGCGCATCAATCTTTTGTCGATGGTGCATTTCGTGTATTTCGATATCGACGGAATCCCCCAAAATAGCGGCCGCGGTTTCGATCAGGCGAAATGCGACGTTGACTCCAACGCTCATGTTAGGCGCCATCACGATGGGTACCGTTTCAGCCGCAGCCTCGATGTCGCGGAGCCCGGCAGCATCAAAGCCGGTGGTTCCGATAACCATCCCGAAACCTTCAATTACAGCCTTCTCAAGAACGTTGAGGGTTGCCGCAGGAACGCTAAAATCGACGAGCACGTCAACGGTTGTTTTGTCCACCTGCGTTACTAATGGCACATTGACTTCGCCAATCCCGGCTAGCAATCCAGCATCTTGACCCAAGAATTCTGAATCCGAACGTTCAAGCGCGAGCACCAGCGATAGATCATTTTCGTCGGCGATCGCATGGGCCACCATGCGACCCATGCGACCTGCAGCACCATTGATTGCAACACCGATAGGCATTCTTAGGTACCCGTCAACCGCTCCACGAAATCCCGCACCGCCGCAAACCAGGTTGTCTCCTTCGGCGAATGCTGACCTCCATCACTCGCGAGACTGTCCTGGAGTTCTTTCAATAACGTCGCTTGTTGTTCAGACAAACGCACGGGTGTTTCGACCACCACCCGACAAAGCAGATCTCCGATTGCACCCCCGCGAACCGGACGCACGCCCTTTCCCCGCAACCGAAACAGCTTACCTGTTTGGGTTTCCACTGGGATTCGTAGCTTCACTTTACCGTCCAGCGTCGGGACCTCCAACTCACCACCAAGTGCCGCTTGCGTGAACGAGATTGGGACTTGACAGTGCAAATGACTGCCCTCACGTTCAAATATCGCGTGATCCCTGACATTGATTTGGACATATAAATCGCCGGCAGGTCCGGCGTTTGGACCCGCCTCGCCTTCGCCAGAAAGTCGGATCCGGTCATCATTGTCGACGCCTGGAGGTACTTCAACTCGTAGCGTCTTTTGTTGTTCCACACGACCGCCGCCACGACAAATCGGGCACGGATCAGCAATCACCTTTCCAACACCACCACACCTTGGACACGTCTGCTGGACAGCGAAAAATCCGCGAGCAATTCTGACTTGACCTGCCCCTGAACATTCGGGACACGTACTTGCTGTCGAACCCGGAGCCGCACCAGAACCTCCACAATCGTCACAAGCGGACATTACCGGTATGCGAACTTCCACCGAATCACCGGCCACGGCTTGTTCTAAATCAAGATCAAGGAGGTAGCGTAAGTCAGCACCCCTTTGAGCACTGCTTCTACCCCGCCTACTTTGGCCCCCACCAAAGATGTCACCGAAAACATCGCCAAAAATATCGCCAAAATTTCCCTCAAACCCCGCACCCATTCCGCCGTTTCTTCCTTCGACGCCGGCATGACCGAATTGGTCGTAGGCTTGACGCTTTTCTGAGTCGGCTAGGACCTCGTATGCCTCGGAGGCCTCCTTGAAACGAGCGTCCGCGTCCTTCGCGTCTGGATTTCGATCGGGATGGTACTTCATCGCCAAACGGCGATACGCTTTTTTGATATCGCCGTCGCCCGCGCCTCGGTCTACCCCAAGCACTTCGTAGTAATCGCGTTTAGCCATGATTCCCCTGACCGCGCCCAGCCGAGACCAGCGGCCCCTGAACGGTTAAGACTACCCTTTCAATTACTTTTCGTCGTCCTTAACTTCTTCGTACTCAGCATCGACCACATCGTCTGCTGCTGACGAACCTCCGTCTTCGCCAGCACCCCCGGTTTCTGCAGACGCTGATTCGTTCGCATACATCTTCTGCGCTAACCCGCTCGTGGCTTCGGACAACGCCTGTATCGCGGCTTCGATCCGCTCTTTGTCATCGGTCTTACTCGCTTCGTCCAGCGATGTTGCCGCAGATTCGATTGCCTCTTTCTCTTCGTCCGTTACCTGATCCGCGGCATCGGTAACCATCTTGCGAGCCGCATGAGATAGTCCGTTGGCTTGATTCCGCAAATTAACTAATTCCTCGAATTTTGCGTCCTCTTCCGAGTGCGCTTCCGCGTCCCTCACCATGTCATCGATCTCTTCGTCGGAGAGGCCACCCGAAGCCTTGATGACTATCGATTGTTCTTTGCTTGTTGCAACGTCTTTGGCAGATACGTTCAGAATTCCATTTGCATCCATATCGAAGCTAACTTCAATTTGCGGTATGCCACGGGGAGCTGGAGGAATGTCCGAAAGGTCAAATCGACCAAGGGATTTATTCTGGGCAACTTGTTTCCTTTCCCCCTGTAAGACGTGAATGGTTACCGCAGTTTGGTTGTCATCTGCGGTCGAGAATACTTGCTGCTTCTTCGCGGGAATGGTGGTGTTCTTGTCGATGAGCGTACTCATGACGCCTCCCAGTGTCTCGATACCCAGCGATAGCGGCGTTACGTCAAGTAGCAGAACGTCTTTAACGTCACCGGATAGCACGGCCCCTTGGATTGCCGCGCCTACGGCAACGGCTTCATCAGGATTCACGTCCTTTCTTGGTTCTTTTCCAAAGAATCCACTAACTTTTTGTTGAACCAGTGGCATACGGGTTTGCCCGCCAACCAAGATCACGTCATCAATATCCCCAACCTTCAAACCCGCATCGTCAATGGCCGTCCGGCACGGCCCGATGGTTCGTTCCACTAGACCCTCAACCAATGCCTCCAATTTGGCCCTGGTGACTTTGACCACGAGGTGTTTTGGACCAGTATTGTCCGCTGTTATATACGGCAGGTTGACCTCTGTTTCTTGACTGGTCGAAAGTTCGATCTTGGCTTTTTCCGCCGCTTCTTTGAGTCGTTGTAATGCTAACGGGTCGCTGTGCAGGTCTATCCCATTTTGTTCTTTGAATTCATCGGCCAGATAATCAATCAACGTGAGATCGAAATCTTCACCCCCGAGGAACGTATCACCGTTCGTTGAAAGCACTTCAAACTGATGTTCACCGTCGATTTCGGCGATCTCTATCACCGAAACGTCGAACGTCCCGCCGCCGAGGTCGTAAACCGCTATTTTTGAATCCCCGCGTTGCTTGTCCATACCGTACGCGAGCGCGGCTGCGGTTGGCTCATTGATAATACGACGAACTTCCAGTCCAGCGATCTTGCCGGCGTCCTTGGTAGCCTGCCTTTGCGAATCATTGAAGTAGGCCGGCACAGTAATGACCGCTTCGGTGACCGTATCACCCAGAAATTCTTCTGCCGTCTTTTTCATTTTTTTGAGAACTTCGGCAGAAACCTGCGGGGGCGCAAGTTGGTCGTCTTTTGCTTGCACCCAAGCGTCACCATTGCTGGCTTTAACAATTTGATATGGGACCATCTTGATGTCCCGCTGCACGACTTCGTCGTCGAATTTACGACCAATCAATCGTTTAACAGCAAACAGCGTGTGGTCCGGGTTGGTTACGGCCTGTCGTTTGGCACTTTGGCCAACAAGAACCTCTCCTTTATCCGAATACGCGACGATAGAGGGTGTCGTCCGGTCCCCTTCCGCATTCTCGATCACCCGAGAGTCAGCACCGTCTACTACAGCGACGCACGAATTTGTCGTCCCAAGGTCTATTCCTATAATTTTTGCCATGTTTAACCTATTACCGGCGCCGCCTTTTCAGCGTAACGCCCACGCTTTTTCTAGAACTAAGATGTTGGTCCAATTCCCCGCGTTTCAAGGGTCACGGTGTCTTTTTTGGCTCCGAAGTGTCTTTTGCCACCAATACTCGTGCTGGACGAACAAGGCGGTCATTGAGCGTATAGCCTTTTTGAACGACCTCTAGGACCGACCCAGGTTCCGCATCAGGGTTTTCTAGCATGCTCATCGCTTCATGGTACTCGGGGTCAAATGGCTCACCGGTTGGATCAATCGACTTGATTCCCGTTTTTTGCAGCACGTCGATAAAAAGTCGGTAGGAAAGTTCAACACCGTCCAGCGTCGCTTGAACCGAGTTATCGTTTTCTCCGCCGTTATCGGCAGCCATCTCAACCGCCTTTTCAAAACTATCAAGTACCGGCAAAAGCTTCTCCGTCAAACTCTCAAGTGCGTATTTATGCGCACTCTCAACAGCTTTATCAGCGCGCTTTCGCACGTTTTCGGCCTCCGCTACAGCCCTCAGGGCTCGATCTTCTGCCTCAGCCAACTGCGTCAACGCTTCCTCGAGCGCTTCATCGGGCGAAATTTCCACAGGTTCATCGGTGGCATCCTCATTGTCCGACACAGAGCGCTCTACACCCTCAGACGATTCCTCGAGATTTACTTCGGAGTTCAAAGAGTTTTCTTCGGAAGCTGAGATCGGTGGCTCCTCCCGAGTCTCCATATCCGATTCGTTTTCTTCTGCCATACCCGTCTTTATCCGTTGTCGAACACGACATATGCGGTCGACCGACCTAAAAATCAATGCCTTCCGTAATCTAACGCCGATCCCAAAAGACGAGCGGTCAAGTCCACCAACGGAATCACCTTTTGATAAGACATCCGAGTAGGCCCTATCACACCAAGCACACCCGCAATCTCACCATTAACCTCATACGGGGCCGAGATAAGACTGTATTCGTCCAGTGGCCCATAGCCAGACTCTTCGCCAATGAACAGCTGGACACCGTCCGTTTCCAAACAACGATCTAGCAAATGCACAATCGCGTTTTTCTCTTTGAAGGCATCCAGCAAGTGCTGAACTTCTTCGGAGGAATTAAGGAACCCCATTAAATTGCGTTCACCGGATACCACATAATCGTGCTCGTCATCTCCTACGAACGTTTTTGACGCCATATCAAGCGCGGTCTGCATGAGTTCATCCATCCGGTCTTTGTCATCGCTCATGCTTTCGAGGACGCCACTCCGTATCGACATTAACGACCGACCACCAAATTGCCGATTGATAAAATTCGCCGCCTGGGTCAACTCAACATCTGAATATTCACGATCAGTCTCGACCACGCGATTCTGCACCTCGCGCTCGTTCACGACTAGGATCGCCAAAACTCTGTTACCTGAAAGGGGTAGAAACTCGACTTGCCTAAGTTCCACCTGCTCGGGGCGCGGCATGGTAACTACGCCAGCGAGTCTCGAAATTTGCGAAAGGATATTTGACGCTGACTCCACAAGTTCGTTCGGGGACATGCGCGTTTGGAGACCATCGCGTAAGTACTGAATAGACGCAGCTTCCAATGGCTGTACCGAGATCAGGCTATCAACGAATAATCGCAGCCCCTGGTGCGTCGGCACCTTTCCCGCCGAAGTGTGCGGAGAACGAACCAGCCCACGCAATTCAAGATCAGACATGATATTGCGTACCGTTGCAGGGCTGACCGCAATCGCAGTTGTTTCAGACAACGTCTTCGAACCAACAGGCGTGCCTTGCTCCAGATACTCTTCGACCAGAAGTTTGAACAGGTGCTGCTCGCGATCCGCGATCGCGAAGTTATCCCGGACTCCATCTTTCGATCGTTGATATTTTTCTACGCGGGTCATGGCTACGGGGGATTAATGTAAATCCTGGGGAACGTCGGCTACTCTAGCACAGTAGAAACCGGTCATTGCTACGTGCTGACGCAACTCAACATCTGTAACTTTGTCCTTGTCGAAAACCTCGAAATCGCCTTCGATCCGGGCATGACGGTGTTGACGGGCGAGTCTGGTGCAGGCAAATCGATCCTCCTCGGGGCCCTGGGCTTAGTCTTGGGAGCGCGATCAACGAAGCGCGACATTCGAACCGGCGCTAATCGCTGCGAAGTCAGTGCAGAATTTTCCATCGGCGACAACGAAGCCGCGCAATCCTATCTTGAGCAACTCGATCTCGCCGACACCAATACGCCCCAACGCTGTATTGTCCGACGCGTGGTACGAACGGACGGTCGTTCGCAGGCGTATATCAACACGTCGCCCGTGAATTTGAATGTCTTAGCGGAATTCTGTTCTCCCTTGATCGATATACACGGCCAGCATGAGCACCAGCGACTTCTTGATAGTCGAACGCAACTCGCTTGGCTCGACGACTACAGCGCCAATAATGAGATTCGCGAAACCGTTGCCAACGCCTTTTCACTGTGGCGCACCGCCAAGGCGGAACTGGAACACCTGCAGTTGGACTCGCAGGCAAGAACGGAGCGATCCGACTTACTTCAATACCAAGTCGCGGAACTCAAGTCTCTTGGCCTCAACGAAGGTGAAGTCGAAAACCTCGATACAACCTATAAGCGTCTCACGCAGGCCAAAGAGATCAGATCAACAATTGAGAAGATTGACCAATCCATCCGAGATCGCCTACTGCCCGAAACCGTTCAGTGGAACCGCGATTTGCAGGAAATTAGAGATGACCACAACGCTCTCACGGCCGCACGTGAACTCCTTAATTCATCGGAAATCCAGCTGCTCGAGGCAGAGAGCGAGCTACGTGGGTACGCAGAAACGCTCGAAATCGACGAGCAAGGACTCACCGACCTAGAACAGCGTCTCACCGCGATACACGATGTCTCGCGCAAACATCGAGTTAAAGCGAACGAATTGGTACGTCATCAAAAGGAGTTAGAGGACGAGCTCGCTTCGATGTCAATCGACCAACAACAATTGAGTACGCTCACCGAAGAGGTGGAACAGCACGAAACCCTGTTTCGACAAGAAGCAGCGAAACTTTCCTCAGCCCGCAAAAAACATGCCATCGAATTCGAGCGGGACGTTTGCAGCACCCTCGCCAGACTGAGTTTGCCTGGAGTCCGATTAACACTCGCCTTTGATGAAGCAGAATCCGATACCGGGCTCGAAACTGTTGAATATTTGATTGCGACCAATCACCCAAACCCACCCGGTCGGCTTCAGGATATTGCCTCAGGCGGCGAGCTGGCACGTATCAGTTTGGCGATTCAAGTGGTGGCGGCCGAACGTTCGATGCTGCCGTGTTTGATACTCGACGAAGCCGACATTGGAATCGGTGGTACGACCGCCGACATCGTCGGCCGGATGCTTCAAAAACTCGCCTCACACACGCAGGTCGTTTGTATAACGCACGCTCCCCAGGTCGCAGCTTTAGCTAGTGTCCATATGAAGGTCGAAAAATTGAAGCATCAAGACACGTCGGTGGAAAAGCTCTCTGGCAACGGACGTGTTGACGAGCTCGCCCGCATGCTGGGTGGTCGAACAATTACCGACGAGACAAGAGATTTTGCAAGAACATTACTTGCCGACACGCATACCTAAAGCGTCGGCTTATCAAGCTACCCCAGCCAAAATACGCATCATTGGCCTTTAACCTCCCCCCTTGATGCTTTAACGTTCGCGCTGAATCGTCAACACACCTCATCGACATGGTTCTGAAACGCATTTCTTGGCTCTTGTTCGTTACCGCGATTGTCGGTTGTTCAATTTCAATGCCGCGCGTCCATAAAGTCGCTGTTCAACAGGGGAATATTCTCAACCAGTCGATGATCGACCAACTGAAACCAGGCATGACCCAGGCTCAGGTGGCCTACATTATGGGCCGGCCAGTATTAGCTAACACTTTCGTTCCCAATCGCTGGGACTACGTCTTTACTCTCGAAGTGCCGGGTCAATTCAATGAAACAACGCGCATGTCGCTATTTTTTGAAAACGACCTGTTGACCCACTTCGTGGGTGACATGGCACCCTCGTCTGCAAAGTCCAGCGGCGCCGAGGAAGACAACGAATAACGCCCGCCCTCGGGGTCATGAGCGCTTGAGGCCAGCGGACCGCCAAGTCCATCGTCCCGACGATTTCTTGGAGGAAGCGGTTCCTACTTAATCCAAAGATTCCTCGACTAAAACGTCCCGGGCGCGTCTAGAAAAAGCATCGACTAAACCATCAACGATCTTCGGGACCAATGGTCCCAACAGACGATCAATGATTGCGTTTTTTGTGCGGAACGATATTTCTAGGA
>ENA-UPTF01002211-UPTF01002211.1-marine-metagenome-genome-assembly--contig:-NODE-2211-length-11392-cov-3.655502_pt1 | contig 11392 bp, 10 predicted proteins | sample MGYA00238166_ERZ767019 | MGnify/ENA primary metagenome ERZ767019 (study PRJEB28930, sample SAMN06266391) | marine metagenome | isolation source: Sea water from 250 m depth | place: Atlantic Ocean... | reverse complement strand
GCTTTTATCTGTATATACTATACCATTTTGTAAGCTAAAAAGTTTATTATCATTTTGCCCAGTGTTGACAAAACTATATTTAAATTCATCATTTCCATCAGGATCAATTGTTGACAATTCTCCAATTTTTGTATTGGTTAAAATATTTTCTGGAACAGTATTATCAAGCAATTGAATCTTGACTGGAGGGTCATTTACCTCAGTTATTCTTATAACAACCTTAGCTGTATCAATTGAAAACCCTGTGTCTACTATATAGACCAGCTCATCAATCCCGTTTTGGTCTTGGTTTGGGGTATAATAAATATTATTACCTCTTAAAACGGATGTTCCTCTAGTGGGATTTTGAATTATTGTTATTTCAAGGTCTTGTCTATTTGTGACTTTATCATTCTTCAAAACGTCAATTAATTGAGGAGTATCTTCTTTAATTCTTACATTGTCATTGACAGCGCTTAATGATTGAGCAACAATAGATGATGCTATTAAAACAATGCTTACAGTTAATATTTTATATTTATTCATTATTATTTCTTTAGTTAAAAGTGGACAGAAAAATATAATTCAGGTATAAAAATACCATCTTTACCACCAGGATACCATGTCCATGGCTTTGACTTAGTAGATCGACTTGATTGAAATTCTATACCACTATTACCCGGTATGTATACAAAGTTAGTGCCTACATTAAACATGCCCCATACATTGTGCTCAGCGCCTAAACCCAATGTGGTTAGTCCTGTTACAGAGGTGTTGATTTGTGCATAGCCCTTAGATTTTTTGTTATCAGTAACAACTTCAGCTTTTACAAAAACTCCCAATGCATCTATATTATTGATACGATCTGAAATTTCAAGATTTTGTTTTTCACTAGCACTCTGTGTGCTGTCAATAGATCCATGAATGAACTCCACAAGCGATAATCCAACTTTTAATCTCAATGAAGCAAAAGGCTTACTGACTTTCATTCCTTTGGAATCCATCGTTTCCGAAATTTCTTGATTTGATAAACGGATCAGTCTTTTATCTTCGCTACTTAGGTTTTCAAAATCAATTATTTTTTCAGTATTCCCATCCCAGGTAAGACTTTCAATAAATTCTTGGTCATAATCACTAAGACTAGAAATTTTTGTTGTTACCCTTTTGTCATCACTTTGTCTTAACAAAACAACTTCCTGTTTATTTACAGTAACTACAGAGGCCCGAATAGATTTATCATCTTTTGTTGTCCACAGTCTTCCTTTTTCAGCTTCTTTATGTGCTTTTTCATTTTTTTCAACAATAATTGCAACTTTATTGTTTTCTGTTGAAATCAGCTTACCTTTATAAGTTTCATTGTTTTTGGTTTTCCAAGTTCTTGTTTTATCTTTTTCCTTTTTAGCCTTTCTAATTTCTGATTTTCTAGAAGCCATTTCCTTACCCATAGAAGTTGGGATGCTTCTGTTTAATCCAAATGTATTGCTCCAATATACTAGACCGCTTGCCGTTGGGAGGACCATATGTGAAGTTTGGTATCCTTTCATGCCTTTGTTTTTAAAATTGTTTCCGGCATCCATATAGTTTACTTGGCCACCAATCGAATGTGTATCGAATTTAAAGCCAACTCCATAAGTACCGGATAATGAATGAGCATTGCTAACTATTGAACCCATATTAGTTACATTTTTGTTACCACTGGGTATAAGCACATATGCGCTAGAAATATCATTTGAAATTCCTAAAAGTAAATTTTTGAAAAATTGACGATATAAACCTAAATCCTGAATACCCATTTCCATTCGAAAGGCTTGACTACTAGATCTTCCTCGAATAAATGCGGTTCCAGTTGTGGCTATTTCTAGTTGAGACGTTGACCACCAAAAAGCATCCCGAGCACGCTTGAAACTCCTTTCCTGTAGAATATTATCAACCGTACTATATGATTCTAACTCTGACAGCTCTCTTTTTGAAACCTCACTCCATTTGTATTTGCGTTTGATTAGTTCATCCATCAATTTTGGATCCATCAGCTCCACTTGATCCATCAGAAACCTACGAAATTCACCTGAATCATAGTTTTTTGCTCTCAATCTTTTTAAGACTAATCCTGCCTCGGTATTTTCCATTTGGATCATTATAACATCTGATGCCTGAATACTGTTATCATCAAACTTATCATTTGCAATGATTTTGTTAAGATATGTTTCGATAAATTTTCTGTTTAACGCAGGATCAGCAACTTCCCAGCTAATTAGAGTTTGCTGAGAAAATAAGAATCCAATTAGTAAAGCTGTTCTTATTAGATATAGATAGAAATTATTGAAAATATTCAAATTCATTTTCTGAGTCTTTCATTAAACCATTAGCATCTCTTATTTTTATCTTTACAGACTGTATGCCTCCGAAAGCTGGCCTAGAAATTTCAACACGATATCGTGTTACTTTTCTGTTTCCATACTTTCTGCTGTCAATTTCAAAAGGTTTGCCACTTATTCCACCAATTGGGAAAACTTTATCTACAGCATTATTTTTACCATAAGTAATCACTTCAAGAGTTAGTTCATTTGTTCCAGGTCTACGTTTATATGTGATTGAAGGGGGTGGTAGTTCTTTGACCTCTATTGAATGTGTAAGGTTTTTTAGAACAGTACCATCTACTAAAGTTTCTAGTTTTAGGTTACCCGTTTTCTTGTATGGGCCAACGCTAATCTCTGAGTTATCAACATTTTTGGGTGTCCTTTGCAATGACCCACTTAGTCTAACAGATACCCTGTCTCTAGATAATGATTTTACACGAAGATCAAATTTATAGCTCTCGCCAGTATAAATTTCAGATATATCTGGTGCAGAGGCCCATTGGGGTTCTACTACAGCAATTTTGGTTTCCGCAGTTACGACCTTACTATCCCGCTTCCGTACTCCTGTGACTTCAATAGAGCCTCCGTTATTTGCAGCAACACCAACCAAGGTAGTTCTTGGAGTCCCTTGAGTTAAACTTGATATCATATCGTTTCCACCGGTTACTGAAACCTCAAAATCTTTATTTGAAAATACGCCGCCAACGGTTACTGGGACTTCCCAAGCTAAGCCTTTTAGCACTGTGTATCTCTTTTTATCAAAAATAACAAAAAAATCAGTTTTTTGTCCTTCCATTGGCACTGGAATTATGGGAGCGTCTAAATTACGTTTTACTGTAAACGATCCTTCTCGGCTAACTTTATCCGAAATATTTTTTTCTATTTTGCTTGCAATTTTATCACTACCAAATATTACCTCCCAATTATCAAGAGTTTGTTGAGAAATATTGGGGGTAAATCCTATGCTAAGTTCAACATCAAACCTTTTGTCTTGGTAAACATCAAACTCGGACAAGGGTAATTCTGCAATATAATTACCATTAATTAATAAAGCATCAGCTAACACATCATATTCAATATCGTTTACACTAGTATCGTTTAAAGTAAATTTTGTTTTTACTTGAACAGAGTTTTTTTCATACTCACCTTGCAAGTCAAATGTAAATTTATATAATGAATCGGAATGCAACGAATTTATATTTTCAATTGTTACCATAGATTCAAGCTTATCTTTGGCAACTTCAAGCAATATGTCGTCTTGTCTACGCATATATTCACCAAGCTCTCCTTCAATTGCAAAAAGACTCAATATTGCTCCAAGGTTGATTAAAAAATAGACTTCAACTTTTTTCATAACTAATAATCTATTGTTTTATTGCTTTTGTCAATATTCTACTGACTTCACTATGGATTTCTTTTTGGACAGTGCCTTTAACAAGTCTAGTAACGCCCGAGCTTAGGGCTTCCATTCTTTCATTGTGACCTTTTAATTCTGTTTTTAATCCATTAACAGCACTAGCTAATGAAGCAACCGCATCTTTATCCATATTTGATACAGCTTTCGCAGCATCTCCACCAGAAGCTTGGCTATGTCCATCATCCTCTCCCAAGTTATAAATGCTTTGGGCATATAGAATTAATAAACAAAATTCTAAAACTAAAGCCCCAATGGATAGGTAAGTCATAAGGCCCACGTGATCAGGATCAAGTGTAGCAAAGATAGAGCGAAAACCAACAATAACTAATAAAAAAGCCGCCCCACCATAAACTAGTGCGGTTCTGGCATTAATATCTGATCTTAGTTTCATATTTAATCACCTTTTCTTATTTGAAATAATCTTAAAAAAATATTTCTGGAAAATACCTCAATAAAGAAGATAATGCGAAATTTTAATTTTCAATCTGTGTGCTGTATAATTTTCCTTTATATATAAATGTTGGTTGATTGTTTTTGCGAGCATTAGAAAACGCTTTTTTAAATCCTTCTAAGGAGTAGACAGTTTGATCTTCATCAATTTCTAATTCTAGAATTATGCTTCTACGATTTCCAGATAAAATCACACTTTTTTCATCAATTCTACTTACAGTATAGGCACCAATCTTTGATCCTATATTATATAATTTATTATTTATTATAGCGGTTTTTGGTTTTGCTAATGTTATTCTACTAAGTAAATATTCTTTTTTAAAAGACGGTTGATTGTTTCTAGAATTTTTTTTGTTTAATAATCTTGATTCAGAGAAAATATCGTTTTTCCATTTCATATTATCTGCCAACTTTTCATTAGGAACACTTGGCATTGAGTCCATTATTTTATTTATGTCAATCGAATAATTTTCTTTATTTAAATGTGGTTTAGATCGATAAACTAACAAAGATAAAGAAGCATCTACTTCATTTTTATTTATTGAATTAATTTCCATCGAATTAATTAGATATTCTTTTGATGATAAATCACTTAAAACCTTACCTATGTTTAAAAACGAACCACTGATAGACAGGCTAACAGAATGTCTTTCTATTTCAATACTTAGATCTGAAATAGGATCCTGAGGAATGTTTAGAGTATTGTCTATTTTAGGGCTGAGCTCATCAAGTCTGACATTATTATTATTACATATGCTTTTTATTTCATTTAATGAAACAATGAATTCATTTTCATTTTCATAATAAGATGCAAGTTTTGGAATATTTTTGATATAATTACTATATTGATCCAATAAACTAGTCATGGGGTCATTATTATTCCCAAACAACTCAAGCTTACTATTAATAATATCAATTTTATCATTGGCTTCTTTTTGTTCATCCATTGATAACATATTGTAAGAGTAAATACCAAAGATTAATAATGCTGTAGCGCCTATGTTATATATAGATGTTTTCATATAGTTATATCTATAGTAAACAAAAGTCTGTTTTCTTTGCCAGGTTGTTGATTTATTAGAAATGCATCTTTAATTAGCCTTTGATTTTTTAAATCCGTTAACATTTTTGTTAATATGCGCCTTCCGCCTGCTCCTGCAATACCAATTTTTCCATATAAGGATAAAGTAAAAGGCCCATTGTTTTTAGATTGATTGATCACAAGACGATTAATGTTTGCCGCTTCAGGTATTACCGATGAAAGCAATTTTGTTATGATAATACCTTTTTTAGAAAAATGCTCATCAAATGCTTTTGTTTTTATCAACTTTTCACCAATAGCATTACTTGTAATTAGGGCCAATTTTTTTTCTTTAATAGGAAGTTGATATTTTAAACCTCTTAATAAAATATAATTATTTGAAGAAAAATAGATGATTGCGATAATAAGAGAAGTCTGCAGAATAACCCCAAGGCCAATTTTAAATATAGGAGATATGGTTTCAGCAGGTTCGTGCTTCGGAATAATATTTTCCACTTTAACCTTAGTTTCATTATCAGCGCCATCATCTTTTCCTTGTTCTATATCATTAATGTCATCCTTTTCTTCTTCGTCTTCTTGCTCAACAATATTGCTTTCATCTTTTTTGTTATCCCATGGGATTTCATCGAACTGATCTTTTTCTTTATCTTCTATGTTGTCCCATAATTCATTTTCTTGAGCCATGTCATCACCTGCGCGGCGATTAATATACTCATATAAGCTTTCTTCATCAGAATCGGTAGCAGCTGCACGGCGTTCCTTATCTAAATCGGATTCTTTTTTTAGTTTATCTAATCCTTTTTTTACGGAAGGTTTAGTCTCTTCGACAATTTTGCGATGCTTTTCAATATCAATTTTTAGCTGAACATCTTCAATTTCTCTTTTATACTCAGTTATTTTAGACTTCTGATAATCTAAATATTCACTATACTTTTCATCTTTTTTCCCAGTTAAGCCGGCTTCATCTATAACCAATTCCAATTTTTTTAAAGATTTTTTTGTATAAGTAACATCGGTTGTCACTAATGAATCTGCTGCTTTATTTAATTTGTTTTGATATTCTGACTTTGCTGTTTCAACTCTGTTTTTGCTAGCGATTACTGAACAATGAATTTTTTTTGTCTTAAGCTCATCAAAATAATTTGCTGTATTATTATTGTGCTCATCCCATAATAATTTATATTCCTCTGATAATTCGGATTCAGACTCCAAAGATTGAATCAATTTTTCATATTTTTTTATTTCTCTTTCTAAAACAATGAAATCATTTGCAGTTGAGTTATCATGTATGTTTAATAGAAGATTAATAATATTCGATTCTCCGCTGGTTAGTTTTAAATAAAAAAGCTGAAACTTTTGCTCATCCAGATCATTTTTAATTGACAACAAATAACTGTTATACTCTTCATCACGATCAGCGAGCGTTTGTCCCTTGTCTAATATTTTTTCGAATTTCGTTATCGTGTCGGAGACACTTTTGAAATCTTTTATTGTAGTACTGATTTTAGAATCTATATCTTTATCAATTTTATATTTATCAGCTAATTTATCATGAACTGAAGCGAGATCAATATGGCCTTTTTTTTCTTTGCTCATTAATTTAAAATATTTTCATTAGGGTTAATGACTGCTAATAAATCTTCCAACAGCTAAAGCAACTTTATCATAACTCTCTGAAATTGGATGATTGGGAGAATATTCATCAATAGTCTTACGATTGCTATGAGATTTTGCTATAATATTTGAATAAGGAATTGAAGTTCTAAAAATCCCAGAATCAAATGCTTTTGCTGCTACTTTCTTCATTTCTTCAGATTGTGGAGAATTATTTACATATTTTGTTAATAAAACAGGCAAGGCACCAATTTTAGGATTTAATTTTTTAACATCTTCAATTATTTTTTTTATAACAATTCGCGCATCTAAAGACCATTGGTCTTCAGCACTTAAAATATACCAGTACCAGTCACTTGTTAATAAAGCATTTAATGTGAGTATTGAGGATTTTTGTGGTGGCGTATCAAAAATTATATAATCAAAGTTAGACTTTATCTTTCTGTTGAAAAAATGATTGAAAAGTCTAAAAATATTAATATCCAATAGCGACTTCATTTCTCCCTCTGTGCTATCAAGCATAAGGGTGGATGCTAATAATTTTATTTTTGGATTTCGAGTATCAACAATGTAATCGAAAGCACCATCACCTGAAGATTTTAATAGATTTGTAATGTTTCTGCCGTTTTCAACAACATCTCCATTATAGTTTTCCGCTAATGTAGATGAGGAGTTTGCCTGCGCATCAAGATCACAAACAAGAACCTTTTTACGTTTTCTAGCCAAGCTCCACGCAAAGTTAATACAGGTTGTTGATCTGCCAACTCCTCCCTTGTTGCAAACTATAGTTATAATCTGTGGTTTTTTAATTGCCATTTAGTATTTGATGTATATTTATTTAATAATGGATACATTTTTAGATAATACACTTATGTCGCCGTCTACTACAACTAATTCTGTGTTTAATCTTAAGTCATTTCCAATTTCAAATCGGTTGGTATCATTACCACCGTCCCACTTCATTTTTTCTTTGAAAAACCGACTTTCCAGATAAACACTAATTTCATATGAATTTGTTTTATTATCAGCTTTATAGGCAATAACACATTCTAGTGGAATACCATTAGAATCAAGAAAATTATTAGATACACCATGTTTGTTATCTGGGATATGAGATACCTTAGACGAATCCACCCAACTTTCTAAACCCTGCTTTCGATTTTGATCTGATGAAGGGGCAATATCTATTTTCGTATCATTATTAAGGTTCAGGTAATAACTTATTTTAGCTTTGATACTTTCTTTTATTTGCTTTGAATCAAAGTCAGATAAGGATCGTTTTGCTGTATTATAAAAGTTTATCAAATAATAATAATAATAATTAACAGATAGTGTAGCGCTTGTATATGCTGGGTCCCTTACAGGTTTGCTTATTAACCCCTCAGCAAATAATAGTTCACTTATATTATTTTCAATATTTGACTCGGGATATACACCGTTTAAAGTGTGGTAATGTTGAATCGATTTAGAAAGTGATCTAGAGTTTATAAGTCGTAATTGATCTCTTGAGGCTTTGATTGCTTCAACACAAACAAGAAGCATTAAGGCGGTTAATGAAAGAAAAACAAAAAATTTAGTTAGGTAATTCATTAGCTTAAGATCATTAATTAACTATTTCTAAATTGTTACCTCGTGTTTTAGCAATGTTTTGATTTAAATCATAAGCTATTAATGCAACGACCATTAGTCCGAGCACCAATACTAATTTTACTGATTCCTTAAATAACGATGAGACTTCAATATTTGCAACATTTAAGCTAGAACTATGTTTCTTACTCTTATATTTCTTATGTGGTATGTGTTTGGCTTTTTTAATTGTAATAAAACTATTATCAGTACCATTTATGGAATTATTTGGCACCGGTGAAGCGGATTTTTTAACCATACCATGAATATTTAAATTGCAAATATCGCATGCAGTATCATTTAATTGTAATCTTTCGTTACAATTAGAGCAAATATAGGTATCGGAAAATGGATATGCGGGATCTCTTGGGTCTGCTAATCTATGAACGAGGTTTTTCACAGTAAAACTTACAAACATTTAACAAGAGGGATATAAAAAAATATCTAAAACAGAAGAAAGATTATATTAATATCAAAAAATAGCATAGAATACATCAAAATATGATACATCATTATGAATAATGATTAAAAGTGCCATATAAAGCAAATATGGGATGATTGTATAAAATAATTATATAAGGTCGTTAAATAAAGCATACTAATTTTGTATTCATGGAATATATATAAGAACATAAAAATTGGGATAGAGGGTAATAGAATTGATTATACGATAAAAATAGCGGTTAGAGAGGATAATGCTTCTATAATAAGTATGATATATATGTATAATAGAACTATATTTGGTATAAATTATTAAATTTCCTAGTTATTATAATATATTTTAGATTAATTGTTCAAAAAATAAAATAATTAAAGAAAGATACAACAGGTGAATTTATGAGTGATATATTGATACTACATAACTCTAGATGAGGTAAAAGTAGAGCAACATTGCAATTGCTGCGGGACAGCAATATAGAGCCAATAATTATAAATTATTTACTATCGGTACCTGGTATAGATGAATTAAGATCTATATCCAAAAAGTTAAACTTGCATCCATCACGATGGATCAGAAAGTCAGAAAAAGACTATAAAAATAACAATTTAGGTAAATATTTGAATGATGAAGATAAATTGTATGACGCGATGATTAAATATCCTAAAATTATAGAACGACCAATAGTAATAAAAGGTGATAAAGCAATTATAGGCAGACCACCTGAGAATGTATTTACGCTTATTAAGTAATTATATACTATTTTAATAGCGAAACATTAAATAGTATTACGACGGTAATGTTTAGAGGATATATGTATAATATACATATATATAATGAAATCATCACATTTTTAACATTTAATTAACTATTTTATTATTAATGGGTTATTTTGTTAAATAAAATAGCATGTAGATAAATACATAAATTATAATCGTATAACATCTATGATGATTTTATATCAATAATTGCAAAATGTTGATAATTAAAGAAGAATATGCAATTTTGCAGTATCATTCCCTAAATATATGATTGTTTGTTATAAATATTGATGTTGATAATGCTATATTGATAATAATAATATTTATAGCATTAAATGCACTTTATATAAATACCTTCATCCCTTCTTTATCTATTTTTAAATCATTATATATAATGCCATAATTTTTGTTTACATATTTTTCTATCTTAGTTGATTTTTATTAAAAATATATTTTATTTAATCATTTAATTTGTGATTAATATTCTCAATTACAATTTTGATGATTATTAATAATTGCAATAATTATTTCATAGAATTCAATTATTATTATTCCCAATAATAATAAATTTCCCTAATTTATATTTATAATTTCATTTATCCGATATTATATTGACTAATATTAATATTATTCCGATATTCCGATTAATAAATAAGTGAAATACGAAATATGCCTAATATAGATATTTACAAATTAATCACACAAATAATTGATGATAATCAATCAAAAAGATTTACAACCCCTAGATCAATGATCAAATATTTGGTACCTATAGAAAAAGCATATGGATACTATACTGGTAATAAAGCTGAGTTTTATGATCCTCAAGAAAATCAAATATTTTATAGAAATTTTAGTTCTGATGATGAAAAATCAAGATTAGAATCAATATCATATATTAATGGAAGAATTGATTATTATAATAGACATACGGAAGAAAAAGTTAAAAAAAATATTATAAGTGCTGGTGATTATGAAAAGATACCTCACTTAATGGAATATGCGTTAAAAATCCGATTATCTATCCCAATAATTGCTGAAACACAAGAATATATGAGCAAAAATACAATATCACTTATTCGAGTCATTAATGAAGAATCAATATATAAAGCTGCTCTCAAGCTTGATAATCACACTTTTGTACCAAGATTCAATAAAATGATTTATGATTATTTAAAATCTATAACTAGTGGTAAAAAATTAGTTCCACAAAATACATTGTATAATCCTATTCTAGAATTTGAAGATTGGTTTATGTCATGTGGTATAGATATAGATTCAACTGCAAGTTTGGTTAAGGGTGCTAAAGGTGCAAAAAATATAGGTACACCTGTTACACTAGAGGTGGATGATAAAACAACATCAATTCATCTTAAACCAACCGTTCGAGCAAATCCCGATAGTTCTATATGGTATAAGAGTCCTGTTGAAGCTAAATTAATAAATCTTATAGAAAACGAATCATTAGATGATTTTATTAAAGACTGCAGATTTAAACATGTAGATAAGATTAATATAAAAAAGTTATCTAAAAAATTGAATTGTAGTGATAAAACTGCAAAAAAATTGGTTCTTTTGCATGCTCCATATATACTAGAGTAAGGTTATATGCCAATACAAATTTTTATAACAGGTGGTACATTTGATAAAGAGTATAATGAAATAACCGGCAAATTATATTTTAAAGACACTCATTTGAAAGAAATG
>ENA-UPTF01002210-UPTF01002210.1-marine-metagenome-genome-assembly--contig:-NODE-2210-length-11395-cov-2.338841_pt1 | contig 11395 bp, 10 predicted proteins | sample MGYA00238166_ERZ767019 | MGnify/ENA primary metagenome ERZ767019 (study PRJEB28930, sample SAMN06266391) | marine metagenome | isolation source: Sea water from 250 m depth | place: Atlantic Ocean... | reverse complement strand
GCACGGCCCCGTTGGCGAAAGTCATTCGGCTGCTTGCCTTGTGGGTAATCTCAACTCGCTCACCCAAACTGGCAAAAGTAGCTGTATGGTCACCAACAATATCTCCCGCCCTTATGGTGGAAAACCCTATTGTTGAGCGCTCACGTTCTTCCCCAATTCCTTCCCGGCCATAAACAGCAACTTCTTTTAGATCTCGCCCTAAACTTTCAGCAATCACCTGTCCCATTTTGAGCGCTGTGCCAGAGGGAGCATCTTTCTTGTACCGATGGTGAGCTTCGGTAATCTCGATATCAACTTCATCACCCATTACTCGAGCCGCCTGTTCTAATAAATTGAAGCAAAGATTTACACCGACACTCATGTTTGGGGCAAAGACTATTGGACTTACTTCTCCAACATTTTTAATTTGCTGCTGTGCATCCTCGGACATTCCTGTAGTTCCAATTACCATTGCTTTTTTATGTTGGCGACAAACTTCCAAATGAGAAATAGTTGAAGCAGGCTCAGTGAAATCGATAAGAACGTCAAACTCATCGACATGGAATGCAAGGTCACTCACTGCGACGACACCATTGCTTGCTCCCATAGCTATCAGGCCGCAGTCTACGTTAAGGCAGGGGTCGTCTGCGAGAACTGTGGCTACGGTTACCTGTATATCGGCATCACTGCGGCTAACAGCTTCGACCAGGGTTCTGCCCATACGTCCGGCGGCGCCAGCAATTGCTACTCTTATCATCTCTCTTTCACCATTTAAATTGTGGTGCAAGTATACAGGTGCGGGCAAAAATCCAGAACTGACACTTAATCCCGATTCAGCCGCAATTATAAGTGAAGGTCACTGCGCCCGGTACTCCTGACTGGAAATGCTTAGCGAAATCTTTAACCTTGACTAAACTTTGACCTTTCGAAAGATAACTGGCACTTCTAATCGCTATGGCACTTCGATTTCTATTTTCGGTAGAAGATCTATCAATTCGATTTCGGTCACTGGTTTCAAGCCCATGCATAGATTATGCAAAAAACTGTCACGAGATTATTAGCTTCTGTGATTATTACATACGGTTTAGGTAGGCGGTCCCAAGCGAAGTACTTAGAGCAGACCTTTAACCCCGGAAGATTCGAGTTTTTTATCTCGCGAAAAGTGATGTCACATTGGCGTCGACGCCAACGCATTAAAACGAAAAAGTATAGAACTCTAGAATTGGTACTTGATGGAACCGTATGCTACACGGCCATTTTGATCGAGTATGCGAGTATTCGAATTGAGAATCTGTGCAGTTCTCTCGTTGAATATATTGCGAATTCCGAATGAAATGATAGCGCGATCATTGTTTCCAGTTTCAACGCTATAACCGTATTGAAGATCAACTGTGATTATATCATCTACTAAGGCATTTATTTCATCTAAGTCTAATTCGCTAATATCTTTAAACGAATCAAAGTAATTAGTAATCGCAGTTGTTGTGTGATTGCCAAACTCCCAAGTCAGCATCAAGCTGCTTTGCAATTCCGGACTAACAACTCGATCTGCAGGATCCCCCAGCTCAATGTTTATTAACTCAAGAAGCGAATCGTTGTTTTGGAAGTCCTGAACATAAGTTGTTTTAGTGCTCAACGTGAATTGGCCGAAGCGATTAGTATCCCAAACATAAGAAGCGCCAATATCAAAACCGTTGCTTTTCAGATTCGACCCAATAAATGGATTTTCAATGTTGAATTCATTGATCGCCGAATCTTCGATATAGAGCTGAGGTAGATTACTTTCTGGATCCCGCGTGGTATTACCTGGTACTTCATTGATTTCTTGTCGCCAGGCATCAGCACGTATGTTGAGACCCTCGATAGGCGTAATCTCCAGACCGAGATTAAAATTCAAGGCATCTTCAACCACGTGACCTTGAATATCTCTCGCTTCCAAATTGCGCTGAATTTCAAACAATGGTGCAGCCGCTTCGCTCAGAACAGAAGTGGGTACAATGCGGAAACTAGCAAAAGTATCGGAATCTGCTGTGGCCGAATTGTCGACGCCATCTTGCTGAGCGAATACAAGCTGCACATGGCAGCCAAAGGCTGCAAGTGTCGCGATCGCTAGTTTTGAATTTACGCGGTCCATATAGATCGGTTTCTTTCTTTTCTCTTTTTAACGCACTGTGAGTTTATCTCTCACGGTTCCCTGGCGACTTTATTCAGCAGCCAGCAAACCCCGATAGCTCTGTTGTAGGCAGTAAAAATTTGGAATCAAGCACGCACCAAACAACTCTCGGATCCTACCACTATCATTGACCAATTGATAACTATTTCATAAGCCCATTCGCCCTATTTCTCTAGCCTCTAGGCGCTAACTGCATGGTAATTAGAGCTATTCGGGATGTGCCTGCAATGCAAACATTTACCGTCTATTTAATAGGATAAATCGTGATCAGTGGAGCTTAGTCACCTTAGGGCATATAGGCAGTGTTTCCAAGAGCGCCTGCACTGACACAGATTGACCGGGAAGCACCAAATTCGGTGCTATTTCCGTCAGTGGCTCTATAACAAAACGCCGCTGTGCAGCCCTCGGATGGGGAATTTCCATTTGGTGTGAGGTAAACAGCTGATTACCAAAGTAAAGAACATCAAGATCCAGGTTACGGGGTGAGTTTTTTACTACGTCATGTGAGCGGCCGAATTCTTTTTCCAGCTCCTGCAGGAAATCAAGCAACTCACTTGCCGTAATCGACTTCGGCAGTGGAACCGCCACAACAGCATTGATGAAATCGGGAGTTTCAGGCGGGCAATCAACTGCTTCAGTCTGATAAAAAGAAGAGGCAAATAATTCTCCATTACCAAAGCCTGCGATGCTTGCTATAGCAGCAGATAGAGTTTGTACTGGCGTGCCGAATCTGGAGGGTAAATTAGCACCGAGAGAGATCAGTGCAGTTATCGAATCTTTAGACTCAAGAGTGATATTGTTCTGAGAGCTCATGCACCGCATCAACGAACGCACTGACATTGTCAGGATTTACCTCTGGGGTAATACCGTGGCCCAGATTAAAGACGTGGCCATTACCATTTCCGAAACTGGCAAGAATGTTCCCAACCTCGGCTTGAATTACTTGAGGGGAAGCATAGAGGATTGAAGGATCCATATTGCCCTGTAAAGCACAGCGTTCTCCTATCCGTTCTCTGGCCTTGCCGATTTCAATCGTCCAATCCAATCCGACTGCGTTTGCTCCAGAGTCTGCTATCGACTCTAGCCAGAGGCCACCATTTTTTGTAAACAAAATTATTGGTACAGGCCTGCCTTCATTTTCGTTTATCAGGTTGGCGACGATTTTCTTCATATAGGCCAAGGAATAATCGAGATAATTTGTAGTTGTTAAAATCCCACCCCAGGTATCGAAGATTTGCACTGCCTGGGCACCAGCCGTGATTTGAGAGTTCAAGTAGTCGATCACAGCATCTGCAAGTTTGTCGAGCAATAAATGCATCGCCTCAGGATTGTTATACATAAATTCTTTAGCAACTCGGAAATCCTTACTTCCTCCACCTTCAATCATATAAGTTGCTAGAGTCCACGGGCTTCCAGAAAATCCAATTAACGGCACTGATCCGTTTAGTTCTCGCCTAATCAATGCAACCGTATCGGTGACATAAGTTAGATCGTTTTCGGTTTTGATTTCCGGTAACTGCTCAACATCTGCCGCACTGCGAATGACTTTCCTAAAGCGAGGCCCTTCTCCTTCTTCAAAATAGAGACCCTGCCCCATAGCATCGGGGATGGTAAGAATATCCGAGAAAAGAATTGCCGCATCGAATGGATAGCGACGTAAGGGTTGTAGGGTAACTTCGCATGCAAGCTCAGGAGACTGACAAAGATTCATGAAGTTACCAGCTTGTTTTCGGGTGGCTCTATATTCAGGCAGGTATCTGCCAGCCTGCCGCATCATCCAAACCGGAGTTACATCTACAGGTTCTCGCATAAGCGCTTTTAAAAATCGATCATTTTTAAGTGACACGAGAATTCCCTACCTTAATAAATGATTGCAATTGGTTTTAGGTGTTCCCCAGGATACCTAAAGACAGTTTCTACCCGCCGGCTATCTACAAGCACCCAATAAAAAAGGGGCACAATTGTACACGAGGAACAGACTGACACAAATGCGCTAGCTTTTTTGGGGGTTGAAGTTTTAGCTTAGTTTATCGAGTTAAGTTCTCGGATATCGGATTGGATATCAGCAATACTTCGAATCCAAGGTTGCAGTGATCGCAAGGGCGTAGGCAACTCTTCTATTGCCTTGGTGGCATCTGAATGGTTTTCAAATTGGCCTAACACCACTACAAACCAGGGCTTTTCCTGAAACCGAGTTTCAAAGTATCCGCGCTGGGAAGAAATTAATTGTTCTTCAATAAATCGTTGTACGTTCGTCTCCGAATGGGAGCCCATGATTTGCACAGTGTATGAAGATCCGGGATATTCCAGAAGAGATTTTTCAAAATCACTGATGCCGATCTCTGCGGTTTCTGCGGATGAAATTTCAACTTCTCCAGGGATTGCTGCGGTAATTTTCGGTTCGCTAACCTGTTCTTCAAGATTAGAGGCTTCAAAGCTATCTGCTACTGTTTCGGTTGTCAGTTCTTGAGACCGAGCGAGTGGTGATCTCTCTTCCACCATCATCGATTCTATCTCAGAGGCTAGTTCTTCCGTAATCGGACCGGGATTAGCTTGGGTGCTATTAGAAACTTCGATACTGGTTTCACCCACAGCAAGAGAGCGCTGTTGTTCTATGCGAGGATCAGGATCCAAAACTACGAATGTAAAAACCAATAGAACAGTTAAGATTGCCGCGACCGCCCAATAGTGATTTCCACTGTAAATAAAGCTTGGCAAATTATCACTAGAAGGCAAGGTTACGCTTGTTTCCTCCAGTGCGTTTGCAACCAATACGTTTATGGTTCCAGGTATCCCATTTGCAGAATTGTGAATATTACCGAGATCACTTGCTGATATTGGCAGCTCGCCGGCATATCCTGCTTCGGCTAGTTTGAACTTGACATAGTCTACGGTGTCCTCTCCTCCAAATTCGGCTATCTCAAATTCAATCAGAGATTGTTCCATCTCTGAAGTTAATGCGCCCCATAACATATTCGTAAGTTGAGTTTCTCCGAACATTAGAATATGAATGCCCGCAGTCGTGCCTGCCCTTAGGAAAGTCACGAAATCTAGCACATCGCTACCAAGCTCATGTGCATCATCGATGACTATCATCAAGGACTTGGCATCGAGATCTAATTGCGCAGCAAAGCTTTGAATACTGACTACTGCAGAATCGGTTTCCTCATCGTTTAAATCAACCGGAATCTGTTCACCCAATTTCTCTAAAAATTGGGATTTATTCATAAAAAGTGTGGCGGGTATTAGTACACAAACAGTTTCATTACCAAAACTCTGACAAAAAATATTCGCCAAGGTTGTTTTACCGCAGCCCAAACAACCCGTCACCGTCATAATGGATTGACTATATTTAGAATGTTCAATTAATTGGTCTAAAAGCAGTTGACGATCGCCGCCAGCAAAGAATTCCTTACTGTTTGTAGCAGGCTGAAATGGATCGAATGTAAGGCTTAGGGATTCAGTATAGTTATTCACAAGCAAAGCTGGCTTCCAGCCGTTAATGTTGATTCAAGTAGCTCACTCTCAACATCGCCCTCAATCACCGCTTCACCAATTGCTTTCAGTAGAATAAACCGAATCTTTCCCAGTTCGGCTTTCTTGTCGGACGACATTAAGTCAAGATACTGCTCTACTGTTATATCGGCAGGTGGCTCCACAGACATACCAAAATTTTCCTCAATCACTTGCCTAATTTGCTGTGCATCTGCGGATGATAACCAACCCAGACGTCTGGAAAGATCTGCAGCCATGACCATTCCCATAGCCACGGTTTCGCCATGAAGCCAGGCTCCATAGCCTGTCACTGTTTCGATTGCGTGACCAAAAGTATGCCCCAGATTTAACAGAGCTCTCACGCCGGCTTCCTTTTCATCTTGGGCCACAATAGCTGCCTTTGTCTCACAGCAGACCCTGACAACCTCAGACACATACTCATGATCCAGCGCAAGAATTGACTCACTATTTACGGCAAGCCATTTAAAGAATTCAGCGTTGTTTATGAGTCCATATTTCAATACTTCCGCCAGGCCGGCTTTGACTTCCCGCTCCGGCAAACTACCAAGTACTTCTGTATCTGCTATTACACATTGAGGCTGATAAAAAGAGCCGATCATGTTTTTGCCTAATGCGTGATTAACTCCTGTTTTACCGCCGACAGAAGAATCAACTTGCGCTAAAAGAGTTGTAGGAATTTGAATGAAATTAATTCCTCTTTGATAAGTTGCGGCGGCGAATCCAGTAATGTCTCCAATCACGCCACCTCCAAGTGCAACTAAGCCAGTTTTTCGATCATATTTTCCTTCGAGTAAGTGATCGTAAATTCCCGCAATCGTATCTAATGATTTAGTCTCTTCACCATCTGGTAGAATTATTACAGAACTGAACTGCTTGCCTAATAAATCCTTAACAGTTTCTAGGTAAAGAGGCGCCACTACCTCATTCGTAACCACGATAACACGGCCCTTGCCCAAATAAGGAGCAAGTATCGAATCGTCTTTAAGCAGATCCGCTCCAATAAAAATTGGATAGCTCCGATCTCCGAGATCAACATTAACTGTTTGCATTATTAAATATCTTTAGTTCTACTCTGATTGCTCTTGCAAAATCTTATTTATCTCTTGGCTAACTGAGCGAGCATTGCGTTTGTTGGTATCAATCACAATGTCAGCAATCTCTCTATATAAAGGCTCTCTTAATTCCATCAATTCACGAATCTTTTTTTCCGGATCATCCGTTTTTAAAAGCGGTCGATTCTTATCCTTGCTTGTTCGTTCTGCTTGTTGAGCGATGGAAGCTTGCAGATAAACGACTGTGCCGCGCTCTGAAAGGTACTTTCTGTTTTCTTCCGCGAGAACCGCGCCGCCGCCGGTTGCGAGCACAATGTTCGATTTGCCACTGAGCTGATCAATCATTTTTGATTCTCTGGCACGAAATCCGCTCTCTCCCTCAACATCAAAAATCCAAGGAATATCAGCCCCAGTTGAAGTTTCAATCTCCCGGTCGGAATCGAAGAACTGCAGATCCAATTGTTCTGCGAGAACTTTCCCTATAGTGGTTTTTCCAACTCCCATTGGGCCTACTAGGAAAACATTACCCAGAAATTTCATCGACCTTTCCGCAAGAAATAAGGTGGGAGCAATTGTAACCGCAAATTGTAGAGCGCGGTGACAATGAGATCGGTAGAAGCTAAATGATCTAATGGCGACATCAGCAATAATCTTCGGAGTAATGAAGATTAGCAATTCGGTCCGACGAGTCTCGCTGAAGCTACGCTTATACACGCTGCAGAGACAAGCAACATCGCCAAGCAATGGCGTTTTGGTTTCGGTAGTCGTATTTTCCCCACGGAACAACCCGGTTCGAAAATAATACTAGTAATAACAATAATTTAGCAAATTTCAGCCGAATTTTTCTTTTGACTGTCAGTATCGGCAAAGTATAAATTTTGCATAGTTTTTCATTAATTATCAAACTTTCAAAATAAACAACTTAGCTTTTTAATGATGAACGAATGACACGACCAATTATTCAATCAAATTACGTTTAAGACCAAGCCAAAATCTCTGGAGGCCTCGCCAACTGCACGGCAAGAGAATTTTTGACAGCAATATGAAAAATCGCAACGCAACGGTCTAAAGCTAAGCACAACTAAAGCAATAATTGTCCAAAATTGCTTAAAAATTGAACAGCATTCTTTATAAATTTTGACCTTGAATCGGCCAAAATGTCATACAAGATGGGCCTCGCTAACCGCAGGTGTATAATGTTTATTCTCCTTTCGAAGGTTTTACCATCGATTACAAGCTTTATGGTAGAAGTCCGACTAATAATAAGTGTATCTAGCGAATCTTCGAAATTTTCTTGGTGCAAACTGACAATCTGTGAAATATAAGTTAAAAATCATCTCCAAATGGACCGGGCTACTATTAGCCGCGGGCATAACCAGCGGTGTAATGGTTGCAATGGCAGCCTATTTATATCTGGCTCCTTTGCTTCCCGCCGCAGAAACCTATCGAGATGTGCAATTAGAAACCCCCCTTCGAATTTACACAGCAGACAATCGCTTGATTGACGAGCTAGGCAATCGCCGAAATCCGGTGCAATACGAAGATGTTCCGGAAGTTTTGATAAATGCCCTTATCGCCACCGAAGATGTCCGCTTCTACTCCCATCCTGGAGTTGATGTGCAAAGTCTTCTTCGAGGGTTTTATGGATTTATCACGGGTCGGCGTCTAGGTGGTGGCAGCACGATTACCATGCAATTGGCAAATAATCTCTCTTTCGATAGTGACAATGTTTATCTACGAAAGTTTAAAGAGATTCCTTTTGCCTTGCAGATTCAACGAGAACTTACCAAGGAAGAAATTCTTACCCTTTACCTGAATACAATTTATTTTGGTGCCGGAGCCGATGGTATCGGCGCTGCTTCTTTTGTTTACTATGGCAAAGATGTCAGTGAACTCACCCTGGCGGAATCAGCTATGATGATTTCTTTATTGCCCTGTCCATCCGCCTGTAATCCGTTTAGTAATCCATCGCGAGCATTAAATAGAAGAGAGACGCGTCTGCGCAATATGCTCAAGGAAAACATGATTACACAGAATGAATTCGAAGCTGCAAACAATGCACCGATCACTGCGGATCGACGTAATCGAAACATAGCAGTACCCGCTCCATATGTTGCGGAAATGGTTCGACAGACTCTTTACGACCAGTTTGGTGAAGAGACTTATACCCGTGGTTTCGAAGTCACCACCAGTATCGATGGCGACTTGCAACTAGCAGCCAATAAATCGGTGATCGATGGTTTAGAAACTTATTACGATAAGCGTCATGGCTATCGAGGCCCCGATGCAAACTACCCTCCTGATCCCGATGACCCAATAGAAGGCTGGTTAGAGCATCTGGGGCCTATTCCAACATACGGCAATCAAATGCCAGCGATAGTTACCGATGTTCAAAACCAATCTTTTGATGCACTCCTTAAGACTGGCGAAAAAATAACAGTTCCGTGGGAAGGAATGACCTGGGCGTATACATTTCGCAGCAGAAACGAAGCTTGGCCCCCTCCGTCTAGCGCCTCGGATGCAGTTGAAGTTGGCGACTTGATTCGAGTTAAAAGTGATGAAGAGGAATGGGAACTAGGCCAGGTTCCAGATATTCAAGGTGCCTTAGTTTCAATGTCTCCTAATAATGGAGAAATCCTCGCACTAGTGGGCGGCTACGATTTTCGTCGCAGCCAGGTTAATCGTGCAATCACGCCTCGCCCGCCTGGATCAAACTTTAAACCATTTCTTTATGGTGCGGCTTTAGAACACGGCTATTCACCGTCCAGCATAATAAATGACGCACCAATTACTCGCGGCGACTATCGGCCTAATAATTACGAAAATAATTTTCTCGGTCCGATTACTTTGCGCTTCGCGCTAAAAGAATCTCGCAACGTTCCAGCAGTGCGCCTTTATGACGAGCTAGGCTCTGACAAAGTACTCCCCTTCGCTGCTAAGTTCGGTTTTCAAACTCAGAATTTTCCAAACAATGATTTAACAGTCGCGTTGGGAAGCAGAGATGTTCAACCGCTCGAAATTGTAACGGGTTACTCAGCTATAGCGAATGGTGGCTACAAAATCGATCCCTGGTATATCAAAGAAATTTCTACAGAGATAGACGGATTACTTTATCAATCAAACCCTCTCGTGGTTTGTGAAGATTGTAGTCAACAGGCTAATGAAGGCGGCAATCCAATAATTCCAGCACCACGGATCATTGATGAACGGATCGCCTATATTCTGAACTCTATGTTGGAATCAGTTATTACCGAAGGAAGCGGCAACAGGGTTTTTCGCGAACTCAGACGTGGAGATCTACGCGGTAAAACAGGTACTACGAATGGTCCAACAGAACTCTGGTTCTCCGGCTTCAATAAAGACATAGCCACAACCGTGTTCGTTGGTTTCGATCGCCCCGAGCCGTTGGGTGAGCGCGAACAAGGCGCAACAGTAGCCGTACCAATCTGGATCGATTTCATGCGCGAAGCACTTGAAGATGCACCAGAAAATACCATGAGTCGACCAGATGGAATTGTCGACCGTCTAATCGATGAGATCAGTGGACAACCCGCAACCCCTGGTGATCCAAACGCCATCTTCGAATACTTTCGCAGCGAAAACGCTCCAGAGCTCATCGACACACAACTTCCTGGGCTTGAAATTAACGAGGAAGACGAGGAAGAACTCTCCACTGAGATAATCTTCTAATTAGGGTTTCTCCGAAGTTCTCCACGGCCAAAATTTTAAAGATCGAAAGATTGCTTAAGTAAGATGGGATGCAGTCGTCTCGAAGCGAAATTCGAGACATACCTTTTGGATAGGCGAGGATTAAGCGAGGACAAAAAGCAGAAGACCGCTTTCTTAAGCGATCCGCAAATTTGGAACGATATCCGATGAAAACTAGATTAGAGTTTTCTATTGCCGAAGCGGCGCTTAAATCTGTCCACCCGACCACCGGAGTCTAGGATTTTCTGCTTGCCGGTATAGAACGGATGACACTCTGAGCAAACTTCAATAAGAATGTCTTTGCCCAGGGTAGACTTGGTTTCTATGACATTGCCGCAACTACAGGTAGCCTTAATAGGGCCGTAATTAGGGTGAATATCTGTTTTCATGATACTTCCTCTTAGTTGACGTCGCTACCTGGATTGGTTCTCTACCAGGCACCACATCTACTTTTGTCCCACCTCACTATCAGTGGGGGCGTGCATTCTAACAGAGATATGCCGATTGGCAAGCGCCCAAAGGGCAGTTGAGATTAAATGTCCTTTAACTTGTTATGGTTTTTAACTACTTCTTCCATGATGCGTTTAAATAGTTCGGTAATGAGTTCTGGATCAAGATCCTGCTCCTGGCAAAGTTCTCTCAACTCATCCAGCTTTTGGGCCTCACGGGATTCATCGAAGGCCGCGAGCCCTTGGTCCGCTTTTAGTAAACCCACTTTAAGAGTCAGCTGGAATCGAGCAGCAAGCAGCTCGACCAATTGGTGATCAATTTGGTCTATCTTGTTTCGCGCTTGAAGTAATTCGGCAGGCACCTGCTCTGACATTTCTGCTCCCTTGTTTTCTGCTTACGACACCGCAGACTGGAGTATAAACCAACACTTTTTTCTGACCCAGCCCTGAGCCCACCATTGAAGAGTTGCAGACACTCAAATTTACGTATAATTCCATTTCTATTTAGTATGATGACA
>ENA-UPTF01002209-UPTF01002209.1-marine-metagenome-genome-assembly--contig:-NODE-2209-length-11400-cov-11.110660_pt1 | contig 11400 bp, 8 predicted proteins | sample MGYA00238166_ERZ767019 | MGnify/ENA primary metagenome ERZ767019 (study PRJEB28930, sample SAMN06266391) | marine metagenome | isolation source: Sea water from 250 m depth | place: Atlantic Ocean... | reverse complement strand
CCCGCTTCTCATAATGATGCGAACAACATCTGGAAGCTTATTCGATCTTGCACCAGGTGGGGTTTACAAGCTCTCCCAGTTTCCTATGAGACTGGTGGTCTCTTACACCACCCTTTCAGCCTTACTTGTGATTTGCTTTAGCAAATCCATTAGCGGTTTACTTTCTGTTGCACTTTCCATATCCTTGTGGATTCCTCCTGTTAGGAGGCACCTTGTCCTGCGGTGCTCGGACTTTCCTCTCTGAAATTCAGAGCAACCACTCAATTAACTCAGACTGTCAAAAAGCCGCGAAGATTAAAGGGCTTGGTTGAAAAAACCAAGGAAGAAATATTTACAATTAATATAATGGTTATTTATTTATCAAAATAAAGGAAGCGACTGCAAACATCGCAATTATATATCAAAGTTTTTTTCCGGATAACGGACACAGTTTGAGGAGGTACTACAAATCCACATGCACTACATGAATTCCCATTTATCGACACTACTGCAAGACCATCTCGAGCATCTCTAATGGTTACATATCTATCCAAAACAGATGGGTCAAAATGTATTGATTTTTTCTTTCGCTCTTTTTCCAACTCAGATTTTTTTTCCGCCGACTCAGCAATTAAATTCTCGAGTCTGATCCTGCGTGTTTTCAAATCCTCACTAAGTAACTCAAGATTATTTTCTTTTTCCTGAACATCATTCTGCAATGTTTCTTTTTCTTCTTCCAATTCAAGATCTTCAAGTTCAACTTCATCCATTTCTTGCTTAAGATATTCTATTTCCTGAGTTAGAGCATCGTACTGCTTATTGGATGTGACCAGGGATAACTGATCTTTCAATTTATCGATCTTTTGTTTTATATCAGCCAAACGGTGTTCAGCTTTATTTAATGCCAGTTCAATTTCCTTTAGTCGATTTTTTCCATTATCCACCGCTTTAATCAGCGATTCTTCTCCCTGGTGCAATTTGTCTACCTTTTTCGGCAAATCGCCTAATAATTCATTTAAATCACTCAGTTGTGTGTCCACAGCCTGAAGATCCACTAAATGGGAAACCTCAACCATTTATTATCTTTCCATATAATAATAAAAATGCACCTAAAAAGGTGCATTCGCTATTTTTATAGTTAATACTTATAATACAACAAGTAAATCGAGGGACGTTATCCATAAATTAAAAATCGATTTTCTGGACTATATTGGATCATAACGGCGCTGAATCTACATTAAACCGATCATACATAAAAGCACAGTGCTACATCATGATTTATCCCTGATTAGGATGGTTTTTTGTCGTTTAACATTAGAAGTTATAATTAAATACAATTGTTGATAAATTATTAGAACTCATCAAAGAACCTTATATTCCACTAGAAATAACATTATGGTACAAGCTTTAAATTATTGAAATGGAATTATGATTAGATTAATAAGAAATACCATCCTTATACCGGGTATTTTATTTACTACACTTCAGGCAAAGGAAACTTTCATTCAGCTTCCAATGGATATTGCTGAGACTACATTTAATGAGGCTATACCACTGCCGAAAGAAGTATTTGGTCATAGTATTGGCGAACAGCACACAAGGACAGATCAAATTATTGATTACTTTGAAGCAGTAGCTGCTACTAGCGAAAGGGTTATTATTAATGAGCATGGCCGCACCCACGAAGGTCGGCGATTGATCCATGCCATTGTAACTAGTGCTGACAACCAGAATAAACTAGATGAAATTCAGGCCAATAACCAAAAACTTTCATCCGATCCGAAAAAAGTATCCAATAAGAAAATCAAAAAAATGCCCGTTATCGCTTATTTCGGCTATTCCATACATGGTGACGAAGCCAGTGGAGGTGAAGCCGCGATGTTATTATTATACCATCTCAGTGCTGGTTCCAGTATTGCTATAAGAAATTATCTTGAAAATATTGTATTAATTATTGACCCAATGTTGAACCCGGATGGACGAGATCGTTTTGCTAATTGGGCCAATGGTAACCGTGGCCATGTGGCAACAATTGATTTGAATGATCGGGAACATAACCAGCCATGGCCAGGGGGAAGAACAAACCATTACCTTTACGATCTGAATAGGGATTGGCTGCCGGCAACCCAACCCGAGTCTCAAGGAAGATTAAAATTATACTATAACTGGCGCCCACAAGTGGTGGTGGACTTCCATGAAATGGGTAGAGACAGAACATATTTTTTTCAACCAGGTATTCCCAGCCGTAATAACCCCAATACACCTGAAAATGTATTTAATCTCACAAACAAACTAGCGACTTACCATGCCGAAGCGTTGAACAACATTGGTGCATTGTATTATTCTAAGGAACGTTTTGATGATTTCTACTATGGAAAAGGATCTACTTTCCCAGATATAACTGGTGCGGTTGGTATTTTGTTTGAACAGGCATCGTCCAGAGGCCTAGCAACCTCTACAACCAGCGGAGAACTTTCTTATACATTTTCTATAAAAAATCATTTTAACGCATCGCTGGGAACTTTGAAAGGAATGTGGGAAATGCGGGATGAATTTTTAGAGCACCAGCGAAATTTTTACCGCGATGCCAGTAAAGCTGCAATTCAATTTCCTACCAAGGCCTATTTGATAAGTACTGAGTATAAAAAAACCCATGTAGGATTATTACTCAATAATCTATCGCAACACCAGGTCAAATTGCATTCATTAAAAAAACCATATGCTGCAAACAATATGAAATTTCAACCGGGTAAGGCAGTACTAGTCCCTGTGAGCCAGCCACAGTCACGTTTCATTAAAGCAATTATGGAAAAAGTGATTTCTTTTAAAGATTCGTTATTCTACGATGTATCAGCTTGGTCATTACCACTGGCAGCGGGTGTAGATTATATCGAACTGAAACAAAATCCCAGTGCCATAATTGGCGATGAACTGCCTGATGGATACTTTACTCCTGGGGTAAAGATTGGTGGTAGAGCAACCTACGCTTATATTATGGAATGGGGTGATTATTATGCCCCGCGAGCACTTTACCGCATTCTGGATTTAGGAATAATTCCACGGTTAGCATTGAAACCATTCAGTATAACAATTAATGGGCGGCCAGTAAATTTTAAACGGGGTTCAATAATCATACCACTGGTCCAACGTGATAAAACGTTAAATATATCCAATGATGATGTACACGAAGTGGTACGCACTATTGCTTCAGAGGATTTTGTAAATATATATGCCGTAAACACTGGTCTTGCGGATGATGGCCCTGATCTTGGGGGGCTTCATGCTGTTCTGAAAAAACCGAAAGTTGCCCTGCTCGCAGGTAATGGAACAAGCGCTTACAGCGTAGGTCAGGTCTGGCACTTATTGAATGAAAGAATGCATATTCCAGTATCCTTAATCAATACAGACCAAATTAACAGAACGCTTTTAGATAAATATAATGTTCTAGTCATGACAGATGGATATTTTGGACCCATCGATTCAACAGATATTAAAACCATTAAATCCTGGGTCAGCCGAGGCGGCTGTATTATTACGACCAGTAGTGGGTCAAACTGGGCAGTAAGAAATGAAATTGTAAAAGAACAGATCAAGGATTCAAAAATGGACACCTTAGATATCGCTTATGAAAAAGTTAGGACTACCAGGGGTGCGCAACAAATTGGCGGATCAATCTTTGAACTGGCCCTTGACACAACTCATCCAATTGCTTTTGGATATAAAAAAATGATACCAGTTTTTCGAAACAACGAATACTTTTACGAACTATCTATAGCGGACGCAGCTAATGTAGGTCGTTATACGGAAGCACCCCTTTTAAGTGGGTATATATCTGATAGATTACTGGCAAATATGAAAAACACCGCGGCTATTATTGCCCGCAAGGTTAATGGTGGTTATGCAGTGTTGTTCGCTGATAATCCGCACTTCCGTGCATTTTGGTATGGTACAGATGGTTTATTATTAAACGCAGTATTTTTTGGACGATCTTTTTAGCAGACTCCGCATAATCCCTGTATCAATTAAGACTATTAACAGTGCGATAATGGGCACTGCTAATTTCGTTGCGCCTTTTTAGATGAAAACCTAAAACGGCTTAGGAATAAGCATGCCACTCTGCCTTTTATATTCTTTCCATTCTTGGTATCGAGACATAGAAGCCTCTTTTTGAAGTATATTAACCAGAAATACTCCAATCCATACCCATGCTAGAATAGCCCAAGGAATCCAATGTTGGACAATCATAGCATACGATGCATAGAGCATGATCTCTCCCAGATAATTTGGGTGTCGGATATATTTGAATAGCCCTTCACGAATGAGTCCTTTTTGGTACTTCAGAGTGAAATATTTTTGGCAGTCGGCAGTCATCATGATAACCACGCCTAACGTGTGCACTGAAATAGCCACAGTTAAAACAGTTAAACTAGCCATTTTCTGATCAGGACCTAATATCCCGGAAATTAGTAGATATGGAAAAACCCAGTAAAGCCCTAGTACTAACACAAACGCCATCAGTCCACCGCCAATGGTGACTTTTTTCTCCCAGTTTCTATCTGGAAATGCGAAATGTTTAAGCATCCAACAAAAGCCATACATACCATGCAAAGCTAGATACACATAGGCAGCTAGAGAAAAATTCTGATAATAATTCATCAATAATAATATGTAGAAAAAAGTTCCTGTTTTTTGAAAATTGATTACCCAGGCAAGTTTCAATATCTGAGGTCCACCCAAAAAACGCTCTGTCATGAAAGCGGTAAAACGGGCCCAATGGGTCCATAGCGGTACATTTGCTTGTTGATCACTCATACTATCCCTCCTTTTATTGAATTACAACGATACTAATTTATGAAAATGTTTTGAATCATTCAGTTTAGATCTTCTTCTACAATAGGGCTACTGGGATGGACCATGGGAACGAAACGCACCGGAATTATAGACTTTTCATCTATATCTGATGTACTGACTTTGGTAATAACTTTTAGTTCCTGCCAATATTTTCCTACGGGAATTACAAGTTTTCCCCCAGTGCGCAATTGATCAATAAGAGCTGATGGTACCTCATCCGGCGCAGCCGTCACAATTATACGGTCAAATGGTGCTTTATCAGGCCAGCCTTTGTATCCGTCTCCCCAACGGACATGAACATTTTTTATTCTCAATTCTTTCAGTGTTGTCTGAGCGCGCAAGGCCAGTTTTTTGACAATTTCTATTGTATATACTTCAGCAACAAGAGGAGATAATACAGCGGCTTGGTAGCCGGATCCTGTGCCGATCTCCAGTACTTTTTCTGTACCTGATAGCTCCAATAATTCTGTCATAAGCGCTACAATATACGGCTGGGATATTGTCTGATCTTCTCCAATAGGTAAAGGCCTATCATTATAAGCATAAGGCACCATCTCAGGGGGCACGAACTTGTGGCGTGCTGTTTGGGCCAATACAGTCAATACCCTAGCATCCTTTACTCCACGTTCTACAATCTGGGTCTGCACCATTTCCTGCGCAGCAGCTTTCCAACCAGACGGGAAAATATTATCCTTATTATTCTGTGCTTGAGTAATAGGTAGAAGCAATAATAATAAAATAATCAGGTGTATAAATAATTTATCAGGGGACATTATTACCGAAAATCAATTATTTTATTAAGTCATCGATCTCATCAATAAATTTGTTCTGCAGATTTTGCATACCATCAATCCAGCCATCATAATCGGACGCCTTATACTTAATATATTCAAGTACCTCCTTATGGGGTGTTACCAAAAACTGTTCACTTTCTACCGATTCCAGCACATCATCAGCTACTACCTCAGGTTCGATCATACCATCAATACCGGCTACACCAGCACCCTCTGCAGTCATAGCTGTACGGACAGCTTGGGGGCACAAACAAGAGACACCAATGCCCATTTTTCCATAAGTGATTTTTAACCATTCCGCAAGACTTACAACAGCATGTTTTGTAACCGAATAGGTAACGGATCCAAGTTGGGATAAGAGCCCAGCCGCAGATGCAGTAAAGACTAGGTAACCTGAGCCGCGTTCCAGCATCTGAGGCAGTACGTGGCGAACGACATAAATATGAGACATCAGATTAGTATCAAACATTTTTCGCCATTCGGCGTTGGTTAGTTTCAGAAAATCCTCGTAAGCACCGATACCTACATTGGAGCAAAAAATATCTATACCACCATAATTGTCATTGCTTTCCTTGATCAGGCGAATGATATCTTCTTCATTAGTAACATCGGTAACGATACCTTCGCTCTTTATTTCAGCAGCAACAGCCTGGACCCCCGCTTTATTAATATCAGATGCTATAACTGCTGCAGCGCCAGCTGAATGGAAGGCAACCGCCAGTGCTTTCCCAATTCCGCTAGCAGCACCGGTAATAACAACTCGTTTACCTTTTACTTTCATCGAAATTTTCGTTTAATCTATAAATCGATATCTATCAAACCAGGCTAAAATATTGTCAACTTTAGCATTAAGGCGCGATGGCCTACCTGCAATCCCATGGAATGAACCAGGGACACGAATCATTATCGAATCAACCTTCCGTAATTTTAATGCCTGGTAGAATTGTTCAGTTTCAGAAATTGGAGTACGTTGATCTTCTTCTCCAGTAATTAACATCGTTGGTGTAGATACATTGCCTACCAGAGATAGTGGTGACCGTTTCCAGTAGTGCTCGTATTCATCCCATGGCATACCGGGAAACTGATACGGGATCTGATAGATATAAGAGTCTGCTGTAAGAACTTTACTCACCCAATTGATTACCGGTTTAGCAACTACTGCTGCACGAAAACGATCTGTGAGTCCAATCGCGTAGGCAGTTGCAATTCCGCCAGCAGATCCACCAGTAATGAAGAGATTATTTGAGTCCACGATACCCTGATGTATCAACTCATCTACACCAGACATATGGTCGGCAAAATCTTCTTCACTTGAATACTTATACTGTAATAACAATGCAAAGTCCTCACCATATCCGCTGCTACCACGATAATTATTATAAAAAACAACATATCCTTCTGCTGCAAAACGCTGTAATTCAGCGGTAAACTGGGGGCCATAAGAAGAGTGTGGCCCACCGTGAATTTCCAGTATTAGCGGATACATTTCACTCGGTTCATATCCAGGCGGTGTGATATACCAACCCTGAATTTCAGTACCATCAAAAGAAGAGGGATAACGGATTTCATTTATTTTACCAAGCTCACGATTAGCAAGTAAATCTTCATTGAGCGATGTTAGAACACGTGATCCGTGGAGATCTTTAATAGCGACATCGGCCGGGCGGTAAGCTGTGCCACGTGTGTATGCAATAATTTCATTTTTTGAAATGGTATAGGATCCGCTAAGATAAGGACGGCCTAAAGAGACTCCACCTATATCACTTAAAACAAATTCTATTGTCTTCTCTAAAGAGACGCGGCCAACTTTTCGTTCACCATTATCATCATACTTAAAATAAATCTTACGACTGTTCCCGGCCCATTGGATATCACTAACCGATCGGTCAAGATCTGTCGTAAGTGGTTTATCATTATAACCATCAAGATCTAAGACAGTTAAAATTTTGTTACGATATGGTACCTTACGGCCATCATCGTATGCATAAGCGATATAACGTCCATTTGGTGAAATAACCGACATACTTTCACTACCCTGTCTTTTAGTAATTCGTGATAGTTCGCCATCAACTGTTGAAACAGTATAAATATCTTTTTCTACAGATTCATATTCCCAATCTTCATTGCGGTTCGCGGAAAATAACAATCGGCTTCCATCTGGCCACCAAGATAGCGGGCCTTCATGATTAAAGTTGCCACTGGTCAACATTCGTGGTGTACCGCCATCTGATGGGACCAAAAAAATATGTGTATATGCGGTCTCAACAAATCCTGAGCCATCTCGCTTGTAACGAACTGCATCAAACACTTTAACAGGCTCGGACCATTCAGATCCCTCTGGGCCTTTACGTGGTTCCGCAAGTGGGTCTGACTCTGCCTTTACGGGCATCGTAAAGGCCAGCCAATAACCATCAGGAGACCAGGTAATTGAAGACGGGCGGATACTAAGTTTTACAATACGTGCTGTTTGCCCTGTATCCATCCATCGTACTATTATCTCGGTTCCATCTTTAGCTGTTTGTAGATAAACAATACGATCTGCGCTAGGTGACCATCGAGGTGTGGTCGCATGAGTATTTCCAGAAACAAGCGGTCGATTTTGAGTACCATCTGATTTAATAATCCAGATATTGGATCGCATTGAATCTTTCATTATATCACTAGATCGTCGTTCGTAGACTATGTATTTACCATCGGGTGAAATACGAGGATCATTAGCGTGTTCAAGTTCAAATACGTCTTCCGCCTGGAACGTCTTTGGGGGTTCACTGCTTCTAGCAGATGAGAGTAAGGTGCAGGCTAATCCAAAGATTAATATATAGGGTTTAATCATACTAACATCCCTCATTTTTCATATCTAAGATGATTATAAAAATTTTTCAATGTTGAATATTCCTAATATGGGCATCACTTAGCAAAAATCAAACCAACTTTCTGATCCAAATAATACCGAATCAACAATAATAATAAAACTTATCGACGTTCAATCCCTGTTGCAAAAAGAACTACTTTTTCCCCAGAAGCAATCCATTTCTTTTCTCTAAGTTCTTCATAAGCTGACCAAACCACGCCGATCTCTGTACTCGCATCAATTCCTGTCCTTTTTCTGAAATTCTCAGTCTTGATTTCCAAGGATGACTCTTTCGCTGCTAACGCAATTCCATTAGATTCCGATAATATCTCTAATATCCAGTAACCACCGAGAGGGCCCGGTACATTTAGCCCTAAGGCAATTGTATTACTTTTATGCCAAAAACTTGTCGCATCTTGCTTAGTTTGAAAAGCCTCTACTACTGGTGCGCATCCATCTGATTGAGCCACCACCATCCGTGGCAAGGGACCTGAAATCCAACCCATGCCCAACATTTCCTTAAACGCTTTCCACATACCGATCAAGCCAGTACCGCCACCAGTTGGATAAATAATTACATCGGGTAATGACCAGCCCAGCTGTTCCGCTATTTCATAGCCCAGTGTCTTTTTACCTTCCACCCGAAATGGTTCTTTCAATGTGGAAATATCAAACCAATTTTCATCCTTTTGATTAATCATAGCCTGTGCTGCTTCAGAAATTGTTTGACCACTTAGAACCACTTCAGATTTATAACGTTCCGTTTCCTTTTTAAATGGTTCTGGTATTGTTTCTGGCAAAAATACAAAACAATCAATTCCCGCTGCCTGGCAATAGGCAGAAGCGGATACCCCAGCATTACCCGCGGAAGGTAAACAAATTGTTTTAACATCCTGAGCCTTGGCCAACGTCACCGCCATAGCCATGCCTCTATCTTTAAAAGAGCCAGTTGGGTTCACCGTTTCATCTTTAACATAAACGCTGTTATCTATAGGAAGAAGTGGTGTCCAGCCTTCACCCAGGGATATTTTTTCTTTCGTACTTTTTGATGGTAATACGCTAGTATAGCGCCATAGGTTTTCTTTTTCTGTTTCGATCTGAATATCCCGGGGAACACCTTCCCATTTATAATGAACCGATAGAGGCTTACCACATCCACAGAGCCATACCGGCAATGGTGGATTATGAAATATCTTTCGGCAACTGGTACACTGGTAATACAATCTAGTAGGATTCTTTTTATAGGAAAAATGTACAGGGGAAAAAATTACAGCTCAAGGAATACCCTTGTTGCAAACTACCAGTTCTATATGTCTTTAAATCAAAAGCCCTGCTAATGAGCAGGGCTTGATGTATAGTTATACTTATCACAGATTTAATGTTAATGTTGCCGAACCATCATCATTTTTCTTTTAATCTATTGTTTGGACGATAACTCATATCTTTAATAGCAACACTTTTAAAACCGACCTGTGAGCCATGATTCCCTACGTTCAATCTTTCTAATGTAGGTTTAAAAGGAAATCCTTTTGCCCATGTTTTATCATATCCTTTTTCATCAGATATAATGGCCTCATCCCGTATTTCAACTCGGTATTTGTATTCGGGATTATATGATATAAGAGCAATTCTATCCTCAACACTGGATTTATTATATGTATGGAGCCCTCTGTATTTACCTAGTTTCGCTTTCCATATAAGAAATTCATTCTCGTATACATACATATAAATAGGTAATGGATTACCCGTGATATCTGAACGATTAAAATCACCATCTTTAAAAAGACAAGAAGTGATTTCAACGGAATACATTTGTTTATTCTGTAACAAATTGTCACAAGAAAACAGAATTAGAATTGATAGAATTGGTAAAATCTTACTCATCTTATTATTAAAAAAATTAAAGAATCTATTTCAACAGCACCATCTTCTTAGTGCTAATGTATTCCCCAGCCTGTATCTGATATAGGTATATACCAGCACTCACTGGTTTGCCGTAGTCATTGGTAGCATCCCAGATTACTGATCGGTAACCAGCATCTTGTGTTTGGTTAATTAGAGTTTTCACTTCCCTGCCCAGCATATCATAAATGGTAATATTAACGAAATCAGTCTCTGGTAAATCATAACGCAGGGTTGTAACTGGGTTAAAGGGATTGGGGTAATTCTGGTGAAGAGCAAATTCATCTGGTATCAATCCTTCCAGATAAGCGCTCAACGCATTAGCACCATCTATGGTTATTGAAAAAGGCGCATTGTCTGCTTCAACTGTATCGATGCCATCAGTAACATGTACAGTCCATCCCAGCGTTGCGGCTGTGACGTTATTTTCTGACATGTCTTCAATTATATCCAGGTATGCTACATCTATAGACGTAGCATTCGTATCTAAACCGTGGTCACCTATTTCAGCACTTGCGGCACGCATAAGATAATAAAGTGAATCACCATTAGCATCAGATGATGCACCCCATGTGAATGTGATAGAACCAGTATTCACGTTGGATTCATCTATCGTTATTTGAGTGTTATTACTTGGTTCTGATAGAGAAAAAGCTGCTGGGATTACATTATATGCTGTATTAGTTGTGTCTGGAGAAGGATGCATAAAATGCCAGCTATCGGATCCGTCAGGATAACGGCCATAAGAAATATCATCAAATTGCTCTGCAAATGTTAAAGTATCTATAACAGTAATCGAATCCTGCATAAATAGACCAATCTGTTCTCCAGCAACGCTTAATTTGATCTCAACATGCAATACACCTTGTTCTGAGTCCTTATCTGCCCATAAAAGTAAAAAACCTCCCGGTTCTATAATGGTGGAATCATTACCAGTTGGGATCTTGTAATAGTCATCATAATTACCAATCTCATCTGTAATTATATAACCACCAATATCTGCTGCTGCTGTACCAAAGTTAT
>ENA-UPTF01002208-UPTF01002208.1-marine-metagenome-genome-assembly--contig:-NODE-2208-length-11411-cov-2.194018_pt1 | contig 11411 bp, 6 predicted proteins | sample MGYA00238166_ERZ767019 | MGnify/ENA primary metagenome ERZ767019 (study PRJEB28930, sample SAMN06266391) | marine metagenome | isolation source: Sea water from 250 m depth | place: Atlantic Ocean | study... | reverse complement strand
GTCACTAAGCATGAGCAATTCCCATTGTCGGGAATTATCAATTTTTTCTTGGGAGTGGCCGAGGGGGGTTTCAGTGGCCCCGTAGAAATTGAATTCGCGGTTACGATTGACCCTCTCTCAAAGTCAAGACGCTTCTCATTTCTCCAAGCCCGTCCTTTGGTCTGGGAACCTATAGATATTGAGATTGATATTGGGAGTCAGGTCGGTAAGATAATTTGCCGTTCGGATAGTGCATTAGGGAACGGCTTAATCGAGGATATAAGAGATGTGCTTTACATTCATCCTCGTGATTTTGTAAGAGGTGAAACCGAAGATATTGTAGAGAAACTGGAAGAATTGAACAATAAGTTGATAAGTACAGGAAATCCATATTTGTTGATTGGACCGGGTCGCTGGGGCTCAACAGATAAGTGGCTGGGAATACCTGTCCGATGGGCTCAGATATCGGGTGCTTCCACAATTATAGAATGTGAGATGAGCGACTATCCCGTTGAAGCTTCACAAGGGACCCACTTCTTCCAGAACATTGTTTCATTCGGTGTTGGGTACCTGACTTCTGATTCCAGTGATATCAAATGGGATATTTTAGATAAGCAAGAGCAGAAGGGAGAATATGGCCCGATTAAACATGTTAGATTTTCTAAACCTCTGCATGTCATGCTGGATGGTCAGACAAGCAAGGCTGCAGTTATTGTGGCAGACTGATTATTCCCAGTAGATTACTTCTATCTTAATCGTATATTCTGGATTTCCTCTTTCATGATCAACCACAAACCACCAGTCACCTAATTCACTCGCTTCATCAAACCAAGCACGATCAGTACTATTGTAGTAGTCTAGAACTATACGGTTTGCTTGTTCTCTCTGACTAGTATCATGCGTGGAATTCTTGGCAACACATTCCTCACATTCGTCATCCGGATCACTGCTTTCATCCTGGTCGGGATTTCTTTCTTGAGAAGTATTGTAAAGATATAGGTCTAAGTCGACCGTGTGAGCAGCTCCAGCATCATATTCCAGAGTTGCTTTAATGTATCTGGCCGGCAGACCATAAACCTGGGTAAGGTGTTCCTGTTGCCCAGAGCCTATGGTTCTGGTGTCAGTATATTCATAGTTGATGCGGATTTCTACATCATCAGAATAACTGGACTCATCCGTCTCTCCCATTTCATTGGTTATTCTAACCTTCACATTGTATAACCCGGAATCAAATTCCCATGAGGTCTCATCCTCAGTTGTTTCCTTGTCTGTATAGAATCCCTCTACAGAGTCATAAGAGAAATCCCATTCGTATTTGGTGATAGTACTATCAGAGATGGAATCAGCAGCTGAAAATGTAAATGTTACCTGTTCTTCCCCCGTCACTTTTGAATCGGTTTCGTCGTCAGTAGTAACGATTGCCCTGATTTCACTCGTAGCCTCCTGAATAGTAACTTTAGTGGTTGCAGTGCTAAATTCATTTCCATCGGTCACGGTGAGCGTTACAGTATAGACGCCCTCATCTTCGTATGAATGTGTTATCCGTCCGTTATTTGCTATATTGCCGATTATACTTTCATCCTTTCCATCGTTTTTATCAAAGTCCCAAAAATACTCTAGAATATCGCCATCTGGATCGCTACTGCCCTTTCCCGTGAAAACAATTTCTTGATTCGGTTCGAAGTTAGACCCACCTTCTGAGTTTGCAGAAGCTTGCGGTGCTCCGTTTACATCCTCTTCATCAAGGAAATCCAGACATCCTGAGAAGATGAGGATTCCTGCAATCAGCAAAGGCAAGCATCTCATACCATCTAATCCTAGTATGCTATTATAAATCAGTTTAGCTTTCGGCTTCTGCGGCAGCCTTTCTTGATTCCTTGATTTTTTCTGAAGCTTCACGTCTTGCCATTCTTTCTTGCCGTCTTGCCTCAACGCGTTCCATTATCAATTTCATGTACATTGCATCATGTTCCATGAGTGGAGAATCTGAGATGGTTATCACGTTGTAGTTATTCTCAAGAATGACTTCTGCCAAATATTCGAACTTAATCTCTCCCTTCTTGATTGGAGAATAGTGTCTTTCGTTTCCTTCAGTATCGAACTCAACACCCGAGAAGTGAGTGTAAAATTTTTCCAGTCCCAGGGAATTTTCAAAGAAATCGAAGACACGCTTGAAACTCTCACGATCGTTCAGCCAGCGATTTCCTCTAGCGTGCAAATGTGGCCAATTGATAATAGGTTGGATACCTTTCACTTTTCGGCATATTTCAGCCACTTCCCTGACACTTCCAAAAAGATCTGGTTTCCCAGACAACTCAATACCGATTTGGGGGCTGTAATTGTTAGCGTAATAATGATTGCGCATATCCTTGAATATAGGTATGAGAGTCTTGATTGCCTCTTCGGATGAAATTCCATGGTAAGGTCCAATGTGCGTGACTACATTCCCGGCACCAATCATGTTCCCGACTTCACCTGCGAATTCAAGGAATTTTTTTGACTTATTGCGCATGTATCCATTACCCAAAAAGTCCATGTAGTAAGGGGCATGAATGGCCATATGAATATCTAGAGACTGTGCAATTTCACCTAGTTCCTCGAAATCCTCCAATTCATCAACATACTTGCCTCTTACCAATTGGATTTCCATACAATGTAAACCTAGAGCATGAATATCTTCAATTCCATCTCTAATAGTTCTTCCTTTGCAGGAAAGAGGTATCCCCGCTGGCCCAAACCTAATCATCGTTCATCGCGGATTGAATGGTCCTATAATTACTATTGGTTACTTTTGACCTATTTTCTACTCTTTTATTGCTTCCGGTAGATGGTTTTGTCTAAGTTTTTAAGGGTCCCTCTTCTCGCATTCTGTGAATACCCAAGCCTTGGAAAAGAAATGGCAGAAAAAATGGGAAGAGGCTCGACTATTCGAATCAGAGCCAAGAGAAGACCAAGACAAGTATTTCGTGAATTGCCCTTATCCTTACATGAACGGATATCTGCATCTGGGACATGCCTTCACCTACCTCAGAGCCGACATGGTTTCTCGTTACCAGAGAATGAAGAATAAGAATGTACTTTTTCCTTTTGCTTTCCATTGTACTGGAACTCCAATTGTAGCCGCTGCCCAAAGGGTCAAGGAGGGTGAAGAGGGCCAGATAAACGCGTTAAAGCAAATGGGCCTAAGTAAAACTCTTATCAAAACGTTCTCAAAGCCAGAAGAATGGACAAAGCATTTTCCAGACAAGGCAATCGAGGATCTAAAGAAATTCGGAACTTCTATTGATTGGAGGCGCAGTTTCATCACAACCAGTTTGAACCCACCTTATGACGGATTTATACGTTGGCAATTCAACAAATTATTAGCTGGAGAGTATCTAATCAAAGGTACTTTTCCAGTCGTGTGGTGCCCTAAAAGAGAAACTGTTGTGGGAGACCATGATCGCCTTTCAGGTGAAGGAGAAACACCCCAAGAGTACACCTTGTTAAAATTCAAAGGCGAAGATCATTTTCTTGTCGCAGCAACTTTGCGTCCTGAAACAGTTTTTGGTCAAACCAATTTATGGGTAGATGGTGATGGAACTTACACTAAAGCTAAAGTCGGAAATGAGACTTGGGTAATGTCTCAGAAAATGCCGTTCAAGCTTAAGTTACAAGGACACAAAGTCAAGGAATTAGGCAAAATTCAAGGCAGGGATTTAATCGGTCAAAAGTATATGGCACCCCAAATTGGTAATGAAATAATAGTCCTTCCATCTAAATTTTGTGATGCTTCAATTGGTTCTGGAATCGTAACCTCTGTACCAAGTGACTCCCCAGATGATTACCAGGGCCTTGTGGATTTGCAGAACTCATCCTCAGATTGTGAAAAGTGGGGCTTGGATTATGAATTGGTGACGTCAATCCAACCTATCGCTATTCTGGACTCGGGAGAGATGGGCACGCTTCCAGCACCCAAACTCTGTAAAGAATTGGGAATAAAGAATCAGACCCAGAGGAAAAAATTGGAACGGGCTAAACAAGATTTGTACATGCATAGTTTCAATCATGGAATCATGCTTGATTCCACAGAGTATGTTGCCGGCAAACCAGTTGAAGAGGCTCGTGAAATCGTCAAGGATAAATTGATTGAAGAAGGAAAAGCCGTAATCTACTATGAGCTGACCGGCCCTGTTGAGTCACGCTGGCTTGCAGACTGTGTGGTCAAAATAGTGGACAATCAATGGTTCTTGGAATATAGTAGTGAGGAATGGACCAAGACTACTGAAAAGGCTCTTGAAACAATGGAACTATATCCCTCGAAGGCCCGTAGTCAATTTGAATATGTTTTACAATGGTTGAAGAACTGGGCCTGCGTTCGTGAAAAAGGTCTGGGAACTAAATTACCCTGGGATGATAATTGGGTTATCGAATCACTAAGTGATTCAACCATTTACATGGCCTACTACACAGTAGCCCATTATCTGAAGGATTTGAATGAAAAGCAACTCAAAGAGTCATTGTTCGATGCAATATTTGGAGATGGAAATACCAAGTTAGCAGCCGAAGAAAGTGGAGTAAAGCAAGCTGAGATTATCAGATGGAGAAACGAATTCAACTATTGGTATCCTTATGATCTGCGAGTAAGTGGTAAAGATTTGATACAGAATCATTTGTCGTTTAGTTTGTACAACCACACTGCCATGTTTGGGAAAGATAAATGGCCTAGAGGTTTTGCCGTCAATGGTTGGGTTCTCGTGGAGGGAGAAAAAATGTCTAAATCCAAAGGTAATTTTTTCACTCTCAAAGAACTGACGTCGAAGTATGGTGCAGATGTCGTACGTTTTACACTGTGTAATGCTGGAGAAGGTCTTGATGATCCTAATTGGGAGATTTCGTTTGCGGAAACGGCTGGTAAGAAACTGAAGAATTGGCTATCATTTGTAAAGAAGAATAAAGGCAAGGGCCGAACTACATCACATCCTATCGACACTTGGTTCAGTGAGATTATGGCACGTGTTGCAGATCAAGCTAATGCGGCGTCTGAAAGATTGAAATTTAGAACCTCCACCCGCCTCTTTTTCTTTGAACTCCCGCAATATTTCAAATGGTACATCCAAAGAGCGGGCGAACCACACGTGGAAATATTGAAAGAGTACATTTCGATTGTAAATAGAGGAATTGCACCCATTATCCCTCATACTGCTGAAGAGGCCTGGTCTCTTTCAGGAGAAGAAGATTTCATTCTAAATCAACCATTCCCTGAAGGCCATAAACCGGATTTGAACCTGATAACAGGAGAAGACTTGGTTAAGCAAACGTTAGAAGATACAAGAGCCATTTTGAGTATTGCAGGAATTGTCAATCCTGAAGAAATCGTGTTTATCGTTGCACCAGAATGGAAATGGAACGCAGTCCATACCGCTGGGGAATTGGCAGATAGTAGAGGGCAAGTAAAGCTGGCTCAGCTTATTTCCGGTGTTATGCCGACCATACCGCCAGAATCCAAGAAATTAGGAGCAGATTTCCTGAAAAAATGGGTGTTAAAGGATATTCCTTCCTTGGGTCCAGACTGGCAGAGCAAATACGCCCAGCAAGTGGACGAAGCAGAAATATTGTCAGCTTCGGTAGATTTTTTCACCAATATATTTAACTGTAAAATCACAGTTGTAAATGCAGATCAAGCAAAGTCAAGTATGACATCCAAGGCAAATCAGAGTTCGCCTTTGAGACCGGCTATTTTTGTTTCTTAATTGTCGATTTATCGTCTATAAAACATACTCGTAAACCTATAGTTAATACTTGCCAATCTTTATAAATGCCGCCCTTGTCCGGCGGTCCCCGTGTTAGAGGTTATCCTCTTGGGAGTGACAAAAAATGACTAAACAGCGTCAATCACGAACAGCCTTGCTAGCCGTAGCTATGCTCTTGTCCGGAGCTTTCTTGGGGCTCGTAATATCAGACAATGCGTCTGCTGGAAATCACAATATAGATGGTTTTGTACAACCTAATCTTGCAGGTGTGACAGTTACAGTTCTGAATAGCGACACTGGTTCTTCCGAAAATACGGCAACGGAAGAGGATGGATACTATTCTTTCAGTGGTCTGGAATCTGGCAATTATCTTGTGAGATTTGTCAAATCCGGTTACCTCTCCGAATTAGAGGAGTGGGAAATCAATAGCGATGGAAGTATGGATGATGTTACTATGGTTGGAGCTCCTTCGGGAGATACAACTATCAGTGGTAATGTCTCAGATTCAGATGGATTCGTTGCGAGTGCAACTGTTTCAATTCGTTCCACAACCGTTGAAGATTCTTGGTGGACAGGAACAGACGTTGGATACACTTGGACGGCAACTACAGATTCCAATGGTAATTATTCATTTTCTGGATTACCTAACGAGACATTTGCAGTTAGGATAACATCAGATAGTCACTACACCTACACTACTGATGATGCATCTGCAGGCGATTTTACTATAACAAAAGTAGATTCATCCAATAATCAGAATGTTAGGGTAAAAGACACATCAGGAAATACAATTAGTGATGCCACAGTTTTCATGTACGATACTGCAACATCAACTTGGACTGATTCAACTAAGTTGGGAGGAGCAACCTATGTTCTAAGCCCAGCCAGTGGTTCTGAGATTTATGTGTATGCATATCATGCCGGTGCCTTCCCTTCAGTAATGAAGATAGCATCAGTATCAGGTGCTGGCTCATTTGACATGATTGTCGGTGAAAACGCTGCAGCTGACGATAATGTGGTCCACATATCGGTACCGCCTTCAGATGGAGGCCAGTCAACCATGCCTAAGATGGGAGACAGAATAATCAAGGAAAATCCAGCTCCTTCAGCTTCAATCACAGTAACAAGTGATACTACAGATATGGATGGAATCCATGTTGTAGCAGATGGAGAACAGGTTAATTTCAGTGGATTATCTTCTTCATCACCTATTGGGGTTTCACAGTACTCTTGGAGTTTTGGAACAAGCTCAGCTGAGACATCAAACACATTTTCGTCTGGTTCAACTTTGGTTACACTTACGGTGACCGATACCTTTGGTGATATTTCTGAAGCAAATGTGAGCATTATGGCTGATGGTAACAATCCTGTGCCAGCAGTTAATGTAATAGTCAAGACGGGCGTTTCCGATGAGGGTGAGGCCTATAATACTTCGACATCAAATGTGGATGAAGATTACAAGGTGGTTGTGTTCAATGCCTCTGAATCAAATGATGCAGATTCGATGATTTCAGGTTACGCCTGGGACTTTGGTGATGGTAATACAGATACTGGTAATGTAGTAAGTCATATTTTTGCAGATCCTGGTGATTTCAGTGTTCAGCTTACGGTTACTGATGCAGCTGGTAATTCAAATTCAAGCACTACAATCATAAGTGTGAACGACATAGAACCACCCAGAGCTGCATTCAATTGGTCTTACACTAATGATACTGGCGGTAATGTGGCTGGAGCGGCAGTGGAAGGTCTTCCAACACATTTCAATGCTGGAGGAACCGATGACAATTCCAACGGTCCTTTGACCTATATCTGGGACTTTGGAGATGGAACTAATGGAACTGGTGTTACGGTAGATCATACTTTTGATGAAACGAGTGATGAAGCTTTCAACGTCATTCTTGAGGTTACTGATGCTTCAGGCAATAAAGACCAGATTAGCTATGGAATTAGTCCTGCCGTGATGGATAGGCCCGATCTTTATGCGACTCAGATAATTTTCGATAATGAGAATCCTTCCGAGGGAGATATAGTTAAAATTTCTACTACAATCAAATTATTGAAAATGAATGTAACAGATGCTTTTGCAGTTACTTTCTATCTTGATTCAATTAGTAACACTACTGCTATCGACACAGTAGAGGTTGATAATGGTTCAGTGGCATGGGGAATTGAGAATGAATATAGTGTCAATACCACATGGACTGCTACACCAGGAACTCATACAATTTATGTAAGGGTAGATTCAACCAATACTGTTGACGAGAGTGAAGAAAAGAATGATATTTCAGATGTTATCACCGTCAGCTCAACCGATGACTCAAGAGATTGGACTTCTATTGGTCTGATAGTAGTTGTAGTCCTCTTGGCCTTTGGTGCAGTAGGATATATCTATAGAGACACTCTCTTCAAGTAAGTAGTAGATTTAAGAAAGACGATTAGTGCCCGCGGGAGGCCATTTTGGTCTCTAGTTGGGCTTCTTCAAGACCAGACATTGCGTCTCCTAGGTTCTTTGATACATTTCCAACCAGTTCAGGATCATCAAAGTGAGCAGTCGCTTCTACAATGGCCTTGGCCATGGTATTGGGATCATCAGATTTGAATATGCCTGAGCCTACAAATATACCATCCATGCCGAATTGCATCATCAGTGCTGCATCTGCCGGAGTTGCGATTCCGCCAGCAGTGAATGTTACTACAGGTAAACGACCCAGTCGTTTGACGTCTTCTAGAATCTCAAGGACCTCAGTTTCTATTTCTTTTCTCTCTTTTCCAAAAGCATTGAAACCCGCAGACTCGCCAAGATTATCTTTGACCTCTCTATCTAAATCAAAGAATTTTTCTACTACTCGTGTTGCTATTGGTTTTAGATTACCTGAGGATTGTACAGCCGCGATCTCGGCCTGCAATAATCTCGCATGTCTCATTGCAGCCACCACATTCCCTGTCCCAGCCTCACCTTTGGTCCTAATCATGGCGGCACCTTCCCAGATACGCCGTATAGCCTCACCTAATGATGTGGCTCCGCAAACAAATGGTACTGTGAACCCGTCTTTTACAACATGATAGTAAGGGTCCGCCAGAGTTAGAACCTCAGATTCATCAATCATATCCACGCCTAGCGCTTCTAGGACCCTCGCTTCCGCAGAATGCCCAATTCTACACTTTGCCATTACAGGAATAGTCGTAAAGTCTATTATTTCCTTAATCATTGATGGGTCTGACATTCTGGCTACTCCACCGTCAGCCCGGATATCCGCAGGCACTCTTTCTAGGGCCATTACAGATACGGCACCTGCATTCTCAGCGATTGCAGCCTGCTCAGCATTTACAACATCCATAATCACACCCCCTTTTTGCATTCTGGCAAAACCACGCTTAACCAGTTCTTTGCCATGTCTTAGGGATTCAAGATCTAAATTTAGTGACATTATCCGCTCCTGTGGTGGACCGGGCGGGATTTGAACCCGCGGCCTCCGCCTTGCGAAGGCGGCAATCTTCCAGGCTGATCTACCGGCCCTTCAGCTGAGCCTAGACTGGCCAGAAAATTAGCTTTACTAAGCAGCACTACTAGATTCCAAGTGCATAGTTGCAGCTTCACTTAGATCCTCATATAAGTCTTTGTCATCAACTCCAGAGTAGGAGATATTGCCCCCTCTCCCCCGGTCAATTTTCATTATTTCAAACTCAGAAGCATTGTCCCCATCAGTATAGGACATGATTGCATATTCAGCCCCTTCAACTTCTAAAGCTCCATGTATTCTCATCTTAATTTCATTTCCAGCTTCATCTTCAAATACCTCAAATTCATTAGTTTCAGGTTCTTTTCCTTTTTTCCCTAACCCAAAAGTAGGCATTCCCCAACCCTTCGACTTAGTCTCTTCAGAAGTGATTTCCCTTCCCATAGCTTGGGACCAGGAATTGACAATATCTTTTTGATTCATTCCAGCAGCTAATTCTATTTTCTTCCAATTATTTAGAATCCAGGGTGGATTTTCAAACTTTGTAGATAGTGCCTGAACAAACATTCGCAGATCATTGGGGTTCCCACATCCCAATCTCAGTTCCAAATATGAATTACGGGGTGTGCCAAAGAAGCCCTTGTATTTTTGTGAAGTGAGTCGTGCTTTGAAACCAGCGAACCGAAAGGATATACTCCAGTTCATTTCATCAAAGCCGCTTGAGCGAAGTCTAATCTTGGCATTATCATCAACACTCTGGCAAGCTTCCCAGAATTTCTCTCCAAAGTCTGTAAACCAGATTAAGCCAAAAGTACCTCTGTTTTTTGTTTCTACCCTTCCTGAATTAAGTGCACGTCGCTTTACCAATGGGTGCTTGCTACGGGGCTGGGCTAGAAGCGTTACAGAATGCACTAATTTGACACCAAAAGGGATGCATAAAACGTCACCGCTAACTTTAATAATACCACACTGACACGGAAATCGGCCTCCGGGCCATTGACGGTAATCAATTCACAATTAGATCTTTGTCTTCTTATGAGAGGTTCAAGGAATATGGAATGGAATTAGTCCGCCCTTGGCTAGAGGCAGTATGCAAAAGGTGGTACAATGAATATAGATCCAACAAGCAGTAAATATTTGATTCGCGCTTCAATACGCGCGAATGGCGTAGTTAACAAGTCTGATGTAGTCGGGGCCGTTTTCGGTCAAACAGAAGGGCTATTAGGTGATGAATTAGATCTTCGTGATCTTCAGAAAAGCGGACGAATGGGCCGTGTAGAAGTTGAAATAAAAAGCGACAAAGGCAAGTCCATTGGAGAGATAGTTATTTCTTCAAGTATGGACCAGGTTGAAACTTCGGTCTTCGCAGCAGCGCTAGAAACAGTTGAACGCGTTGGCCCTTGTAAGGCCACAGTAAAAATTACGACATTGGAAGACAGTCGTACTTCAAAACGTGAAATAATTATAGATCGTGCACGTTCACTTCTAATTAATTTAATTAAAGATTCGAGAGGTGCTGGTTCTACGATAACAGATACGGTTAGACAGGTACTTCAAACCGAGGAGATAGTTCGGTTCAAAGGCAAATTACCTGCAGGTCCGAATGTAGATACCAGTGATGCCGTGATTGTTGTCGAAGGCCGTGGTGATGTTCTCAACCTATTGAGGCATGGAATAAAGAATGCTGTAGCAGTAGAGGGCACTAACATACCCAAGGAAGTTGTAGCTCTCAGTAAAGAAAGGACAGTAACAGCCTTTGTTGACGGTGACCGTGGTGGAGAAATGATTCTTCAGGAACTTCTCCAAGTGGCAGAACTTGATTTTATTTCCCGCGCTCCAGATAATACAGAAGTCGAACATCTGACCCACAAGCAGATTATGAAATCTTTGAGAGACAAGGTCTCGGCCGAGCTATTCATGGAACAGAACAAATGGTCTAGACCCGGTTCCTCAGGAACAAAAGCTAAATCAGCGCCTAAGAAAACCCGTCGAGGGACCAAGATTAAATCTCCTAAAGAAGAGAAAGCAACGCCCAAAGAAAAGGAAGTTACAGAGAAAGTTCCAGCCGAAGCAGCTGTGGCCAGTCCCGTGTTTGTTGAACAGTTGGATCAGTTGCAGGGTACAAAAAATGCAAGATTATTGATGGGCGACGAAGTCGCAGATGAAGTTTCAATAAGTGGTCTTCAAGAGGTTCTGGAAACTCGCAAAAATAATGGTGTTAACACATTGGTTATGGATGGAA
>ENA-UPTF01002207-UPTF01002207.1-marine-metagenome-genome-assembly--contig:-NODE-2207-length-11414-cov-2.480639_pt1 | contig 11414 bp, 9 predicted proteins | sample MGYA00238166_ERZ767019 | MGnify/ENA primary metagenome ERZ767019 (study PRJEB28930, sample SAMN06266391) | marine metagenome | isolation source: Sea water from 250 m depth | place: Atlantic Ocean | study... | reverse complement strand
AGCATCAACCTGTTCAATTTATGACAGACAATGATTATCGTGCCTTGAAGAAATCTCGAATTGCATTATCAGAGTTTATGGGTTGTAATGAAGATGAGCTTATTTTTTTCCAAAACCCTACCACGGCAACAACCAATATTATTTATAATCTAGATCTGAAACCTGGTGATGAAGTTCTCATGACCAATCATGAATACGGTGCATTGGTCCGAGCCTGGACAGCATGGGGGAAAAGGACCGGGGTCAAAATTGTTCAGCAAAACATACCTGTACCTCTTGATACTGAAGAAAGATTTATTGAACAGTTCTGGAAAGGAGTGAATGTCAGGACCAAAGTAATATTCATATCTCATATTACCAGTCCAACCGCGTTAATCTTTCCCATTGAGAAGATACTTGCCCGTGCCCGGGATAAAGGGCTGATCACTATTGTGGATGGTGCCCATGTACCTGGACAGGTTGATCTGGATATCCACGCGTTAGGCTGTGATTTTTATATAGGAGCAATCCATAAATGGCTATGCGGTCCTAAGGGCTCTTCTTTTTTATTTGTAAAAAAAGAACACCAGAAATGGATGAAGCCGGTTGTGTATAGTTGGGGTAAGGATGGTGAAGATCCGGGCCCGTCAGAATTTCTCCAGGATTTTCAGTGGCAGGGGACTCGAGACATGTCAGCTTTTTTATCAATCCCTGCTGCTATTGAGTTTTATCACCAAGAGATTAGCAGTTTGCAGTCAAAATGCCACGAAATGAACATCTATGCATTTTCGAAGTTTCAATCTATTTTAGGGACAAAATCCATATCTTGCGGTGGAAACTGGTTGGGCCAGATGGTCTCTCATCCTCTCCCTGATCATGCATCCCCAGATTTAAAAGAGAGGCTATGGACCCTGCACCAGATAGAAATCCCTGTTTTTGAATGGAATGGTATGCAATTGATCCGGCTTTCAGTTCAGATATATAATCAACAAAATGACATTGATTCTTTGATGAGTGCATTGCCATCTCTTATTTAAATTCTACAGAACACTTTTAGTAATTATTTAAGTGAAAAATTTATTCATATTACATCTCCTTTTCTCCTTTGGAATTTCGCAGCGTGTACAACTGTTTACTAAAACGGATGATATTTATACATCGGCCAATCATTTTACCATCAAAAATAAAAGGGTAATCTTCTGGGAAGATAAGGTTGTCTTAATGACCGTACCTGTAAAAAACTTGGTGGAAGTGCGATATGCTGAGAAATCATATGCTTATATCGGAACCCCCTGTGTATTTATTGGTTCATTGGTAATGGCATCTACCGTTGGTCTGGCAGTCGCAGGGCAGATTAATACGGCCTATGCTTCAAATGAAGAATTAATGATAGGGCTCGGGGGTGGTCTTGCATTTTACTTCCTTGGAAAGGTTTTAAAACTCATTGGTGCAAGGTTTGGTAGAGATATTGTATATGACCATTTTGATCACTTGGATGGATCTACCAAACAGCTGATTTTAGAATCCATAACCCTGGATATTCAGAAAAAGGGAAAGGAAAGTGAATTCATGTATGGTCCTGAAGGAAGGAAGGAAGGATTAAAGTTGTCCTGGGAAGGGAAAAAACCTTGGAAGAAAAAATACAAGCCAAAAAGAAAGATCATTCGATTTTCCTTCTTTTAAGTTCCAGGTATGCAATGTATCCTTTCTGCTCTGAAAGCAGAATCTGACCCTTTAGTTAATTATTTCCAGTTAAAAAGACATTCTTCGTTCCAATTTCCTGTTTTTGTAAATAATGACCTATATCTTATCGGTATTGGTATTGGCAAAGCAAAAGTACAAGAACGGATTTATTCGTTTCTAGAAACTGCCAGTGGTGATTTTATCCAATTTATTAATATTGGAATTGCAGGTGGTAAAAATGAGAATTCAGAACTGGGTCAAATATATTTAATCAATAAGATAGTAGATGATAACACGGATCATTCTTATTACCCTGATATTTTGATTAAGCATAGTCTCGCTGAGCATTCAGTTACGACGGTTAATAAAGGTATTACGGATGGAGGAAGCAGTTATAAAACCCTTGTTGATATGGAAGCATCTGAAATTTTCAAGATATGCTCAAAAATAATACCTGTTCATCGTATGGCGTTTCTAAAAATAGTTTCTGATTACATGGATCTGGATGCAGTGAGTTTCAATGCAGAATTAATTTCATCCTTTATTACACCCAATTTGAAATCAATAAACTCCTTTTTAAATCAATTCAAGATATTACAGGATTTGGAACAACCGATATTATCAAATGGTGACTGCGATTGGATTAATCTCATTAAAGATCAATTGGGTTTAACAAAATCCCAATACCAGCAACTGATCCGTGCAACAAAAGGGTTCAGGCTTCGAAATCCCGAATTACACTGTCCGGTAGTTCAATCAGAAATGCCTAAGTCAAAATTAAACCGTAACCAAATGTTTAAAACCCTTTGTGATAAACTTTCAGCCTAATTTTTCCCATATTTACGTGGAAAGGGATGCATTTGGTTTTGAGTTAACCGATCTTGCCTTATCAAAATTTCCCAGGGCTACTGTTATCAAAATAGGTCATTATAAGGATGTTTTTAATCGTCCGGGGCAGGATTTTCAGATTCAAAAATCTTCCATGAAACTGATATTAGCCAAAAAAACAGAGCCCTTTCTTTACCCGGTCTCTGATATGGTCCAAGAATTTGATACACCCAATGTTTACTACAACACTCCAATATTAAATTGTTTATATAATTGTGATTATTGTTTTTTGCAGGGTATGTACCCTTCAGGAAATATTGTAGTATTTGTAAATGAGCACGATTTCATGGATGCTATTAACTTAAAATTAAACGAACTGGATGATCCATTGAAACCCATGGTAGTTTCCATCTCTTATAATACGGATATTATGGCTATGGAAAATATTATTCCCATGACATCGCGATGGATAGAATTTGTTGATACTCAGGAAAACCTCATAATTGAAGTACGAACGAAAAGTGCTCTGTTTTCATCTATTAATAATACTAAACCATCAAAAAACGTGATCCTGAGCTGGACCCTTTCACCAGATTCAATTTGTAAAAAAAATGAATTTAATACACCTCCACTTCAGCGAAGGCTCGATGCTTGTAAAGAAGCAATGGCAAATGGCTGGCAGGTCCGAATATGCTTTGATCCAGTATTACTGGTAGAAGGATGGTATGATATATATACTCGATTTTTAGATGAAGTATTCAACAAGCTTGATTGTGACAAACTCTTAGATATAACCTTGGGAGTATTTAGGATGAATAAAGATTATTTTAACAGAATTCGAAAGCGTGAAAATCGATCAAGACTATTTTATGAAAGTTATGTTATTGAAAAAGGGACCGTGATCCCAGGTAAGAAAGTCAGATACAATGCTTTGGATCAATTGGAAGATAAAATCGCTCAATTTTTTCCTAGAGATAAGATTCTAGTATGGAGATAGTAATTTGAATTTCTTTAAATTCAATATTATAGGGCTTGAATTTTCTTAATTGTAGTGCGAGAAATATTAATCAAAAAAAAATAGGACTTAAGAGTGACTTTAAAACTCATAGGTTTCATTATTGCAGTTGTCTTTATTGTTGGCTCACTTGTACTTGCGCTTTGGTACAGAATGAACGAGGATAAAAGTGACTAAGCTATTACTGGGTGGATTGTTAATAATTAGCGGAATTTTAGCCCAAGGAGATTTTAACCTGGAAGATGTAAATCCAAATTCGGATACCTACGGTCAGATCATTGGTCCTGATGATTATCTAGGTGATATTTGTATTGTCTTTTTTGGGCATGAATATTGAGCGGTCTGCAGAAGCCGGTTCGGCTTTCTGAATACCATTTATAATGACTTGGTATCCATGGGAGTGGATGATGTAGGGATTATTGGTGTGGGAAAAGATGCTTATAATAGTGATCTGGCTGGTATGATCAATGGACGTATTTTACCCTGGGTTGAAGATGTAGAAGCAGATGGCTACCCTGTATGGACGGATTATAGCGCCGTACAAAGAAGCACATATTTTCTTGATCGGCAAGGAATGCTTATCTATCAATTTAATATTACAACCTTGGATCCAGATGAGCCCAATGACTATCAATATTTGATCAATCTTATTCTCGATTATCGAGCATATAACGGCCCTTCAATCATAAGGGTTACGGAAGATTTCCTCTCCATTCAAAGCGCCATTGAAAATGCAAGTGATGGTGATATTATTCTAGTTGATCCCGGTACCTATCTAGGCCAAATCAATTTTTTAGATAAAAACATTACCCTGGCTTCTTTACTCTATTCTGGATATGATCAGAATGATTTAGCAAAAACAATTCTAGATGGTAATGGCCAAGGGCCTATTGTTACTTTTAATGATGGGCAGGATCAGTCAGCAATCTTATTGGGTTTTATTATAGAAAATGGTTCCGCATCGCAATCTGGTGGTGGAATATTGATTGAAGATGCCAGCCCGACTATTGATCGAAATATTATCCATAATAATCATGCTGGTTCCTGTGGTGGTACAGGGGGAGGAATTGCTGTTCAAGGTGAATCATACCCACATATTTTTGGCAATGTAATTCATGATAATATAGTTTCAGGTGACTGTGACTGTATCTGTTACTATGGGGGTGGAGTGTATGTTGATACCACATCATGGCCAGTACTTGGCGGTTCGTTAACCCTTGGAAATACGTTCTATAATAATTCTGCCGATTATGGAACCGAACTTTTCAGAGATCATGATGAGGATACGACAAACTGGACACCTATATATGCCCATCATAATACGTTTGAAGATTGTCCTCCTGACTCTTATAATGTTTATCCTATAAACGGCTGGGATCTTGAAAATTGTCACACTCTAGATATAACTATTGATATTGTAAACGATAATCAGCCATTAGCAGAGAATTTCTATTTGTATCCAAACTTTCCAAACCCGTTTAATCCTTTAACTAACATCAGATTTTTTCTGAAAACATCAAATACTGTATTGCTTAATATATACGATTTAGAAGGCAAACCTGTTAAGATGGATAGGTTAAAGTTGGATTCTGGAACTCATGTGGTTCAATGGGATGCAAGCCAATCCCCAAGCGGAATCTATCTTATCAAACTACAAGCGGGTGTAGATACTCAAATACAAAAGGCGATTCTTGTTAAATAAAATTTTTACTCTTCTAATTGTGTCCTTTATAATTGGATCAGAGAGGGATGAAAAGCATATCTCAGATTCCTTCATTTACTTCGCCGGTGCAAAGTTCAACCTGGTCCAAAATGGAAACTCACCTAACAGGTATATTTGGCTTCATGGGGATGAGCAAACAGCAAGGATGGCCTTGGATTATCATATCAGACATTTTGCTGGTTTAGCATTTTTTATACAAAATGAAACCCGTGAAATTCCGTTTAAATCAACTATTGTTGACCCAAACAGGATTTTTTCTAGGAATGGTTCCTACCACGCACTGAAAAAATTCAAGCCAGGATGGCAGCGTGGCACCCTTAAACAGGCCCTGGATGAAATTGATTCAGAAAGAACCAGTTTTCTGGATATATTGATGCCTGGGGGAAATGGGCGATTGATTGCCGTTCATAATAATTTTCGTGGATATAATGTCAAAAATGAAGAGAAAAGAAGCCAGCGTACATCCATTAAACCAGGACAAAATCCACGAGATTTTATTATTTGCACTAATGAAAAAGATTTTGAAAAATTATCAACCGGTCCATATAACGTGGTTCTGCAGAGTGAAATACCGGAAAAAGATGATGGCAGCCTTTCCTGGGAAGCCTTAAGAAGAAATATCCGCTACTTGAATGTTGAAACACGATTAGGATACCTTACAAAGCAGAAAAAAATGCTGAGATTTATCGAAACCACCTTGAATTAAAAACATGGGAATATTTATTCAGCGGTTGATTCGATGGATGCCTTTAATCCTGTTTGTTTTACTTCTTATGGTGGATCGGGATAATGCATATCACGTATCCGGATATCTTATTTTACTTTTTTCCTATACAGGTATTTTGATTTTGAAAATTCTTTATGCAAAAGAGCAATGGCATAAAGAATTTGATGGAAATGCTTTAGGTCGTAATTCATCCATTGAAAAAATGAGTGATTTCCAGAAAGAGTTGAATGTGGAGAATGAAACTCATACAGAAAGCTAAGGGGTTTCTTTTTGACTTGGATGGTGTTTTCGTTCAATCTGGAAAAACTTTGCCCGGCGCGAAGGAAACTATAAAATCACTGCGAGATTTAAACATCCCATTTCGATTTTTAACGAATACAACTACAAAAAATCGCAGAACACTTCAAGCATCTTTGGCAGGTATTGGTTTGCAGTGCAGCGAAGAAGAGATTTTTTCTGCGGGGTTTTCCGGTGTACAGACTATCCGGAAGATGGGTTCACCTCCCTGTTGTTTTTATATCACAGAAAATCTTAAAGTAGATTATTCAGAATTTCAGGAAAGCAGGGATGCTCCAAAGGCGATCGTTATTGGTGATTATGATGATTGGACCTTTGATCTATTGGATCAGGCTTTCAAGCATGTAATGAATGGTGCTGAGATTATAGCGCTCCATATGGGGAAATATTATAAAGTAGATACGGGTTTAAGATTAGATGCTGGAGGCTTCGTTGCTGCATTGGAATTTACCACAGGAAAGAAGGCCCAGATAGTGGGTAAACCTAATAAGGAATTTTTTCAATGTGCATTGGATCATTTAAGATTGAGATCTGAAGATGTGGTTATGCTAGGTGATGATCTCATTAATGATGTTAAGGGTGCACAGGATATAGGGATACCAGGTATTCTTGTTAAAACGGGCAAATATCACAAAGGTATGGTAGAATCAAGCGGTATTAATCTTGATGGTTTTCTTCATTCCATTGCAGATTTACCAAATATTTTGAATTCATAAGGAGTTGTCATGAAACAGATCGATTTTAGGAGTTTATTAGTTGGTGTATTGGGCACTGCATTAACATTTGTGTTAATGGGCTCAGAAGATGGAGAAAATATTGATGGTAATCTGGGTGATATTATTGTGAATTCAATCACAATTAGGGATGATGGACACGGTGGGTTTATTACTGCGTATAACCAGGATCAAAAAAGAACGCTTTATCTAGGAACTGGCAAAGAAGAAAATGGATATGTTCAAACCTTTAACAAATATGAACAGCCCACAGCATATATAGGCTCTAACCGGGAAATGGATGGAGTTATTGTTTTAAATGACAGATATGGAGCCTTGGGATACAGCCAATCCGGAAAAAAATGAAACTGGGAATTATATTCGTAATTCTTCTTTTATTTGCATTTCTTAAAGCCCGAGAAAGATTTCAAAAATATGATGAATAAATAAATCCCACATTCGTGGGGTTTATTTATTTTGGGATGATGGGTAGATTGGTTATTATTAATATATATTAACTGTTGCGTACAATTTAAACTGTTCTAATTTCAATACAATTCTTTATAGAGTTTCATCTATTTAATTAAACCTAAGAATGAATAAACATAGCCAATATATCTTCTTTAAGAGATTATTAAAGATATTACTTTTTGTTCAACTGCTTTTGGGTCAAAGAGAACACTATATCTCAGGCCTTATATTGGATTCAAATTCTGATCCGTTATATGGTGCAAATGTTATCCTAACCAATACATATCTTGGGTCGACTACAGATTCAACTGGTTACTATAAAATCGAAAATCTCGAACCTGGCAAGTATACAATAATGGTCAGTTATATAGGGTATAAATCTCAAAAACTTGTTTTGTATATATCCGAATTTGAATCTGGAGAAGATAGGGAAGATGAACGCAGCTTTTCTGAGAAATTAGGGCTTGATGATGTAGAAGATGATATTACAGGAATTAGGAAATCTTCATTTCATGAGAATATAGATTTCAGTTTAGAGCCAGATGCTTTAGAAATTGAACAGGTGGTTGTTTCTGCAAGTAAGAAGAAAGAGAAGATAATTGATGCTCCGATTACAATTGCGGTTGTCTCAAATCAAAAGATTAGAAGATCAATCAGTAATGACTTAGGTGATGTGCTCAAAACTGTCAGAGGGGTAGAAGTCTATCAGGCTGGTATGGGTAGGACTGCTATTAATGTTCGAGGGTTTATGTCAGCATTTAATGGGAGATTTGTGTCCCTGGTTGATGGTGCGAATTATATGGAGCCAACCTTTTTTATTGCTTATGGTAACTCCACCCCATTTATCAGCGAAGATATTGATAGGGCTGAAGTGGTGTTTGGTCCTAGCTCTGCACTCTATGGACCCAACGCACATAACGGTTTGCTGAATATAATTACAAAACATATAAAAGATTCTAACGGGGGTATAATTGCCTTTACCTCTGGTTCGAATCAACTGGCTGCACAACGATTCAGATTTGCAAAGACGATAGGAAATTATGGGTACAAAGTATCGGGGGAAGTGTCCAGCAACTATGATTGGAATTATCCCCGGGATTTTGGACAGGATTATGACATGAATGGTATCATAACTACTCAAGACCAGCATGAGGATGCGATCATATGGAGCGAATCAGGAAACTCACCTACTGCTTGGAACGATCTTAATCAGGATGGTGTCTGGAACCATACTGAGCAGAGGATGGTCATGAACACTGAATTTGAAAGGCAGATGGTAAGGAGAAAGTCTAACATGGCCTTCTACTATGAGCCAAATAGAGACCTTGAGATAGCAGGGGGTGCAGAGTATTATTTCAACCATTCCTATTTGCCATTTGATGCAGGACTAAACTTCATTGATTACAATACGTCATCTGTCTGGTTGAAGGTCACATCTGACAGATACTATGCAAGGCTCCATTATCTTAATACCAAGGGGGAGAAATATTGGAATTCAGACGCGGTCTATTATACAATGCTTCGTGATAACAGTGACATTTACGATGCTGTCTCAAAGAACATGAAACAAGATTTTTTGACAAACAATGTATTGAGGGGTGACACACAGTTCAACCATAACATCTCAAGGACCAGTGACATCATAGTAGGAGCTGATTTCTCACTCTATAGGCCAGAATCAAATAGACTTTTTCTTAATGACAGAGGTCCTGATTCAAGACCTTTTTGGTGGGCCAAGCCAGACTCTATAATTGGAGATGAGATAAAGATAAATGAGGTCGGCGCTTACATTCAGTATTCTACCGATCTGCCATACGATTTTAAATTTGTCACCGCATCTCGAATCGATAAGCACACCTATTTTGATTATAATTATAGTCCTCGTCTAGCGTTACAGTGGAATGGTCTAAAAGGCGGAAATATTCGCTTTACCATGAATAGAGCCTTCCAGACTCCCTCGATCTTTAATCTACATCTTCTCCAATATTATAATGCGAATCAGAGCAATGCATTCATACCACTATATTATGATAGGATCTCAAGGTCATGGAAGGTCGTCAATTTCTTTGATCCACAATATGCAGACAAGGTAAGAGCAGGCCTCATTGATCTGAATACTGTCTATTGGTCGCCGCTCAATACGGTCTTCATGGGCAATAAAGATGGATTCAAGATCAATGAGACTATTGAGGTACCACCACTTAGGCCAGAGATCGTTGATAGTTATGAGATAGGACTCAAGAAAATTGTAAATCAGAGGCTATTTCTTGATGTATCTGCCTTCTACTCAAAATATAAGAATTTCATAACTCCATTGAGAATGGTACATAATTTTTATCCAAATGATGCACCGTTTCATAGCCAATGGGTAACCCATGAAGGCACTGATCACATAGATAATTATCTTGATAGGATCCAAGCGGTCTATTCCTATACATCTACAGGACTTACCAAAGTCTATGGCTTTGATCTACTGGCAAAGTACGCGATCGATGATCTTGAATTTTCTTTCAGCATGTCATACTATGGTAATGTTCTATTTGATGACGAGCACGATAATGAAATGCCATCTTTAGCAGAGTGGGAACAGCAGAACTTTGATAATGATACATTAAACTATTTTTTGAATAACCTGGTAAAGGCAATCAGCCCTAAGGAAAATTCTCTTGTTTTTAATGCACCATCTACCAAGGGATTCCTTGCAGTTGGAAAGAATAATCTTTTCTTTGAAGATCTATTTGCCAAATTGAGTCTGACCTACGCCTCAAAATTTGATTTTGTGAGTGGATACCATGTCAGTACCGATGATCGGGACATGATCAGTCTATCTCCAAATCAGTTCTACGATAATCTCGGTGCAATTGGCGGTAATCTTTTAGTTGACATGACTCTGGCCTACAGTTTCAAAGACTATGTCATCAGAGTCGCACTAAATAACCTGACAGATAAAGATGGACCTAGGTTGGTAAGCACCCCACCCCTGCGTAGAAATTTTCAGACTGAATTCGTATATGAGTTTTGACCATGAAAGATAAATTAAAGATAATCTTGATAATACTGACCATTTTTGCTTGTGTGGAAGATTATGATATTGATCCCTATGTAGACATTTCATACGATTCATACGGAAATCTTGGTTTTGAGGATGGCATCATTCATTGGAACGGCCACGCAAATAGGTATTCAAGCATCTCCATTGAATCTGATCCCTTTGAAGGTCTAAACTCACTGAAGTTATCCATCAGTGTGGACACTTCATCCTTTGAAGGTTCGTCAGAATCTGTTTTTGCAGAAATATCAAAGTCATTGGATGTTATTCAAGGCGATACAATATCGTTGAGTTTTCAGTTACGGTCTAGTTTTAATGACCAAACTGAGGGTGTCAGCCTATTTAATACTAAAGTATTCCACGATCTTAAAGGCCAAGTGATCGAAGAGGAGCAAGATACCAAAAACCAAATTTCAACCCAATGGCAGATGATCAATGTGAAATACCCTATTCCCCAAGATGCAGTAAGTTTGGTTTTTGGTGTTAGGATAGCGGGTGTACATGAGGCTGTACACGCTCTTGTAGATGACTTTACAATTAGCATTGACCCCTTATCTAATCAAGTGCCTTCAGAATTCTCACTACTTTCTCCAGCAGATGGCTCATCATTACCATCAGATGAGCAGATTGAACTTAGTTGGGCTTCATCAAATGATCTTGATGGAGATCTTGTGACCTATGATCTACAAATATGGACGGATGCGATCATCGAAAATTATTTGGCAAACAGTGATCTTGAGGAACTTGTTACACACTGGCTTGGGGATGAGATACCTTCAGATTGGGATTTTTGGCTGTCAGTATATGAAAAGCAGATTAAAGGTGCAGAAGTTGGTGAAGTTATTTATAAAAGAAGAAGACGTCTTAATAATGTCTCAAATCTAAATTTTCAAATATTCCCAAAAGTTGTAGAAAAAATTATTGAAGAT
>ENA-UPTF01002206-UPTF01002206.1-marine-metagenome-genome-assembly--contig:-NODE-2206-length-11414-cov-4.121814_pt1 | contig 11414 bp, 10 predicted proteins | sample MGYA00238166_ERZ767019 | MGnify/ENA primary metagenome ERZ767019 (study PRJEB28930, sample SAMN06266391) | marine metagenome | isolation source: Sea water from 250 m depth | place: Atlantic Ocean... | reverse complement strand
GAAACTTGGTAGGTTGAGTTTTGTAGGAGTTGAAGGTGAACAGGCTGATGTAGATAAATTTTGTAATAATGATGTTTGTGATATACCAGAAGCATGATAAGAATTCACATACCACAAAACAGGCAGTTGACGCACCTGTGAAAAAATGCGTCTTAACCAAACAAAAAGAGGAGAACGTTTATGAATAAACGGAATCTAATCTCATCGGTAATGACCATTCTAATGCCTATGTTCCTTTTCGGACAAGCAGTAATTGAAGAAAAGGTAGAGACAAGCATTGGTGGTGTAGTTTCTGATGAGTCAAACAATCCAATAGTTGGAGCTAATGTGATTGTAGAAGGAACTGATTTAGGTTCAGCTGCAGATGCAGATGGATATTACTCTATTGAGTTAGGGGCAGGTTCTCATACACTTACAGCTTCCGCAATTGGATATGAATCTCAATCGTCTGAGGTGTCAATAAAAGAAGGTGATGCAGGAATTACCAACTTTGTATTGGTCATATCAGCAATTGAGATGTCGGCATTAGAAGTTTTAGCTTCTCGTGCAGGCGAAAAGACACCTGTTGCACATACAACGGTAGAAAAAGCAGAAATTGAATTTCGTCTTGGTTCACAAGACTTACCAATGTCTCTTAATCTAACACCAAGTGTGTACGCAACGCAACAAGGTGGTGGTGCGGGTGATGCTCGTATCAATGTTCGTGGTTTTAATCAACGGAATGTGGCGGTAATGATTAACGGAGTCCCACAAAATGATATGGAAAACGGTTGGGTCTATTGGTCTAACTGGGATGGTGTAGCCGATGCTGCACATTCTATCCAGATGCAACGTGGATTATCTGCAGTCAATTTAGCTACCCCTTCCATTGGCGGAACTATGAACGTAATAACTGATCCTGCTGCTCATGAAAAAGGTGGCAAGTTCAAACAAGAGAGCGGTGCTGGTGGTTTTCTAAAAACTACTCTTAATTACAATTCAGGACTAATAGGCGATAAACTCGCTTTAAGTGGAACAATTGTAAGAAAGACAGGCGATGGTGTCATAGATAAGACATGGACGGACGCTTGGGCATATTATTTTGGAGCAAGTTATCAAGCAAATGCTGATAACCGATTCGAATTATATGCAATTGGTGCACCACAACGCCATGGTCATAATCTATACAAACAGAATCTTGGTGCATACGATGCCGATTTTGCTGCAAGTATAGATGGATATGATACTGAAGCACTTGGTGAAGATGGTAAGTTCAAAGATGTTGGACATAAGTTCAATCAGAATTGGTCACCAATTGATCCATCATATACTGGTAAACAATACTATTATATGTATGGTGCTAAAACGGTTGATAGATACGATCCTAATTTCTTAAATGAAAGAGAAAACTTCTTTCACAAACCATTGGTAAATCTAAACCATTTTATGAGCATTAATGACAAAACAAGATTGAGTTCAGTCTTGTATTGGTCTGGTGGTTCAGGTGGTGGTACAGGTACTTATGGTAGGATTCCTACTTTAGATGCTGATGGTACGTTAGGTGGAGAAGATTATAAATTCTATTATGGTCGTAGTCCTTGGACTCGTGATTGGAATACACTTGTAGCATATAACTCAGGTGATGCTGATACAGTATATGTTGATAAGAGAGTTCTTGTTCGTACACATGGTCCAGATAATAACCAATCAGTTGGTATTTTGAGGAATAGTATTAATCGTCAGAATACACTTGGTCTTATTTCTAAACTTAACTATGATGTAAGTGATGAACTTAAATTACAAGCTGGTATTGATTGGAGAACTGCTGGTATTGAACACGCACGTGAAGTTCGTGATTTAATGGGTGGTGATTATTATATGGATTATGCTGATGACAATGCACCAGATGGTAAAAGAGTTGGGTTAGGTGATATAATTGCTTATCACAACGAAACTACTGTTGATTGGTTAGGTGGATTCTTACAGGGTTCATATTCTTCAGGACCTCTTTCAGCTTATGGTATGGGTGGAGTATCAAGTATTGCTTATACTTACCAAGACCATTTCACAGTTGCTGATGAAGTAATAGATCATGGTGATCCAATTATTACTACTCAGTTCAAAGGTGGAGCAATGTATGATGTTACTGATAACATTAGTGTTTATGGTAACTTTGGTATTGTTGAAAAACCACCTATCATGGACAATGTGATTTACTTTGATGGTACAGTTGCTTCAGATCCAGCTAATGAAAGATTTGTTAGTTCAGAAGCTGGAATGAATTGGAGTGCTGATAAAGTAGCTGTTAAAGTAAGTGCTTACAATACAGATTGGAAAGATAGAAACCTTACTAAATCTGTAACAAGCGGACAAGGTTCAAGTGGTGATACTGATGTTATATTCCTAAGTGGAATAAATCAGAAACACCAAGGTGTTGAAATTGAAGCTTCCACACAAGTACTTGATTTACTTAGCTTAGGTGCTATAGTAAGTCTTGGAAGTTGGAAGTTCGATGGTGATGCCGATGGAAATTATCAAGAAGATGAGTTTAACGAAGATGGTCAAGTCATTGGACAAACGACTACTCCGTATTCTTACGCACTTGATGGTTTGTTTGTTGGTGATATGCCACAAACATCTTACGCACTTGTTGGAACTCTAACTCCCATAAAGGGATTACAGTTACAGGCAGTATACAATCAGTATGATAACAATTATTCTGATTGGAGTCCTGGCGCAAGAGAGTATGATGGTTCAGATGCAGACGCAGATAGAGAACAAGTATGGATGGCACCTGGATATTCCAGAGTTGATTTACATGCTTCTTATGCTTTACCTTCAATTGGTGGGTATGATATTACAGCATTTGCTCATGTGTTTAATGCATTAGATGCAACATATGTACAAGATGCAGTAGATCATAGTCAATACAATAGCTATGGTGATAAAGTTCATGCGGCTCACAACGCTGAAGTATTCTTAGGATCACCAAGATACTTCAACGCAGGTATTTCAGTACAATTCTAAAACTAAATAAGCAAAGCTAATGCTAATAAAAAAGCCCCGGCAGCGGGGCTTTTTTATTTTCCATTACAGTGCATAAATAAAACCGACATGAAACATGAGAAAGTTTATGGTCGCTTCCTCGTCCCTTGGATCTGCACGTAAATGCATCCCGCGTACACCAAAAACGGTTTTAATTCGTGAATTTAAAAAAGCAGTACTTACCAAGCGAAATTCCGCGCCACCGATAAAGGCCAAAGCATTCGTCTTATTGACCCCCCCGTAAGATGAAAGAAACATCCCTAATCCACCAATTATATTTATTCCCTGCGCAAAATCCATGATTACTGGATAGCTTGCCAGGGCATTAAAACCATTAAGCCCCAGTTTATAGAAACCACCTGGAAGGGCTGCGTACATATACTCAAATAATAAATTGATCTGAGATTGTCTAAACTTGAGTGCCCAAGGTAATTTTGCGCCGATCAAATAGCCGGGACCCCACAGTACTATATCCATATTTGCTCCCAGGCCATTTAACATTGGCAATGCTCCATACAGATCTACGTTCATCATGACCAAATCTCTTTCTTCCTTTTCCTTAACGGCGCGGTACCAAACCTTTCTTTCTTTTACAGTTAATTCCTCTTCTTCTTCACCAATTAATCCTCCCAAGCGATATTGGCGCCATAATGTATTTGCTTTGGGTACGATATGACGGCCAATTATTTCACCTTCCTCATTTGCAGTGGTAACAAGTACATCTTCCAGAATAGTATCCAGCCAAAATACATCCCGTGAAATCAAGGTACCGTTTGGATAAAAATAGTCTAATTGGGTAAGATATAGACTTTTAGCTAGATATATATCGTGACTGCCCAGGTATGTGGTATCAGCTTGAAAATAACGGGCGGTTATCCGCTCAGTTTGATTTACTGTATCCTGCAGATCCTCATAATAAAACTTATAATTATAATACTCATATCCAAGCGTATCATAGACCCGCACAGATTTTGGCCGTCCATCTTCGATACTCTTGAAATCAGCCACCCAATCTGGCCGCATTTCACTTGCTGGAGGTGCAAAAAGAATACTATCCAGTTGCGTAATCGGCATTTTTACATGAAAGGTTACTTTGTACGCAGATCTTGTGCCTGCCCGATTCCACCGTATTTTATAAGTATATAATTTTTCGCTTAGACCCGTGTATCTATCCACATAGGTTAACCGCCCACTGCGGCCAAAGGTTGCTTTATAATGGGGAATACGACCTGCTTCCCATTCCGTGATCGGATTGGTTAATTCCCGCTTATAATCGTTCCAATCAGTATAGTACAATACCCTTGTGCCAGCTGTATCCAGAGGAAGGCCTTGGTCACGAGATGCAGGAACATACTCCACTTTGATCAAGTCCCCGCCGCCATCGTAAGTTGCCTTGAAGTAAGCTCGCTTTCTTAACTTCGAGGAATCAACGCCATCTTTCAAAAGAATGGAGCGGGTTAGATCAGTAGGGAAATACTTGACGATAGTGGTGTCAATAGATTGGCCCAGAAGAAAAAACGGTATTATAGGATAAAGGTAGCGAGAAAGCGGGATTATTTTCAATATGCTATTAACTTAAAGTCCCCAGGTAATAAGTAACAGTAAAGTGAGCATCATTCCAGCTCTGAGCCAGACGCCGCTCAGTGTCTGTCGTTGGTATTCCTCGATTTCTGCATCGATCGCCCGATAACTCATTACAACGAGTTCTACGTTGCCTTCTTCTACCATGACGTCCTGTTTCCCCAGTCTGATAATGTCTTTCATTGCCCTCGTTGAAGGTCCTTCTTGCTCAGGGATACCATCATCAGGTGGAAAAATACTGACAGTGTGCCAGCCTGGCGTAACTGTCAAAGATTGTGGAAGAGGTGTTTTGCCAACATAATAACCATCTATATAAACAGGAACACTATCAGTATCGCATGAGATAGTAATTGCAGTATATCGCGCACGGTTATCCCATTTTACTGTTTGTCCGGGAAGATTCACCAATAAGATTGCCAACAATAAGACCGTCCTCATCCGTGTTATTCCCGATCCAGAGACACTGTCAAATCCTGAAGCTGTTTTTGTAATTCCGCTACTTCCAAGATAATTGCCTCTGTATCCTGACCCAAAGATTCCAGTTCACGCATTTTCAGCCTGGCAGTTTTGATCTGGTCCTTAATCAACCTACCCTTGAGTGTCGCTAAACATTCTTGAATAATTTGTACCGGATCATCGGGGTGGACTTCATCAAACAATATCTCCGATACCAATTCTTTTTCCTGACGATCATCAAAATGATCTATCACTGCAGATAGTTCTACACCTGTCTTTTCTTTAATCAACAAATCACCGAGTTTTTTCAGGATAGGTTCATCGAATAACTCAAAATCAAGCGCTGACTTTACGGCCGGAAATACATCATCAAAGTGAAATGCTAAAGCTCGAATAATTTCCAGCTGCGCTTTCTGAACAGCGGATGTAAACATTGATTTATTCAGCGCAGATTTTTTTAAGGATGGGGTTGATCCTCTTTTTCTACGTGACTTTTGTTTGAATAACCGAATGATCTCAACCTCATCAACCTCCAGCTTCTGGGCCAATGATTTGAGGATGTCATCTCGGATAATGCCATCGCTAATCCGTGCAACCTCACCGAGGATATCCTGCACTAACTGAGAACGGTCTGTTCCAGATAAATTTTGCGCTTCTTTTTTTTCGAGATGAAACGACAACAAAGGAATACCAGAACCCATGGCTTCCTGAAAAGGTCCGATACCTTCATTTCTTACCCAGTTATCAGGATCTTGATTGGGCGGGACTGCAATAATCAGTGGTTCTACACCGGCTTGCAGTAAAACATACCCTGCTCTAAGTGTAGCGTTAATTCCCGCGTCATCTCCATCGTAAGCCAGGTAAACTTTGGACGCAAATTTACGAATCTGGGCCGCATGTTTATCCGCCAGGGCTGTACCTGAAAGAGCCACCACATTAGGCACACCTAACTGCACCAGCTGTAGAAAATCAGTATATCCCTCAACTAATACTGCAGTGCCAAATTTTCGAATTGAATCCCTGGTCTTATGCAATCCATAAAAGACCTCGCTTTTCCGGTATAATGGTGTTTCCGGTGAATTAAGGTATTTAGCCGGGTCGTCGCTATTAAATATTCGTCCACCAAAAGCAATTACTTTGCCAGAGGAATGATAAATAGGAAACATGATCCTGGATCGAAATCGATCGCGCCATCCATGTTCCGTTTTCACGAAAAGACCTGATTTTTCATATACATCAATTTTCATATCCAATGGTTTAACTTTCTTTGATAACGTATCCCATGAATCTGGCGTAAATCCAACTTGATACATTTTTAATACATCATCATTCAGTCCCCGATCATGAAGATACTGAAGTGCTGCTTTCCCCCGGTCAGAATAAAGTGTGTTATGGTAAAGTTCCGCGGCTACATGGTGTGCCTGATACAAACTGGAAAAAAATTCAGTGCTGCCTGAACCAGCTTCATATTGCACCCGGATACCGTATTTCTCACCTAATTGCTGAACGGCCTCAATAAAGGTCACTTTTTCATGTTCCACAATGAAACTGAAAACGTTCCCGCCGGATCCGCAGCCAAAACAATGGTAGATCTGTTTATCAGGCGCCACACTGAAAGACGGTGTTTTCTCAGAATGAAAAGGACATAAGCCAAAGTAATTACGGCCTCTTTTTTTCAGATCAACATACTGGGCCACAACATCATAGATATCGGCAGTATTTCGAATACGTTCAATCGTTTCTTCCGGTATACGGGCCATTATATTTCTTGGCCCCCTGCCCTGCGATCCCGTTTGATCACATCCTGAATAAATAATTCACCCTGATGCACTGGATCATTCAGGTGAAAAATATCAATTATTACATGACGAGTATCGGTAAACGTCTTTGATAAATAAGACTCTTCTCGAATAATTGAAGCCCATTTTTTTTCTGGAAATAAATCTACTGTCCAGTACAATAACATAAGGATAATCATACCTTTTACTGCACCAAACAAAAACCCCATAGAGCGGTTCGCAAACTTTGTCCCACTGGAAGTTAATAGAATATGAAAAAACCTGGTTAGTACCCTGGTAATGAATAACATTAGTGCAAAGATAATGGCGAAACTAATAACCATGATAACGAATGTATTGACCGGTGCTATGGATAGGATTAATCCTGCCAGATCAAGATAATAATTCAAAGCAAAGATTGTGGAAATAATCAGGCCCAATAATCGCCCCATTTCCTCAATGAATCCCCGGCGAAAACCTACGCCGCCCATTACAACCATAAAAAAACTCGCCAGAAGATCAAGGAACAGGATCATGATTATTGCAGTAAATCCCTGACGATAGACTGGGCCATTTTTCCGTCAGCTTTCCCGGCTGACTGTTTCATCACTTCTGGCATGACCTTGCCAATGTCGCTCAGATTTAACGCTCCGGTATCCTCGACAACTTTTTTTATCAAAATACGTAGATCATCTTCTGACATCATTTGCGGTAAATAGGTATTGAGTATTTCTAGTTCAGCATTTTCATTGTCCATGAGATCATTACGACCGTTTTCCTTGTAGATGTCGGCCGCTTCTTTACGCTGTTTTACCAGGTTTTGAATGATCTTTATTGCTTCCATATCCGTGAGATCTTCCCGCTTCTCGATCTTCTTATCTTTCAGTGTTGAAAGTGCAATACGCAACGTGCCGGTTTTATGTTTATCACCGCTTTTCATTGCGGCATACATATCACTTTGTATCGTATCAAATATCGACATAATTATCCCTTAACTTTGGTCAATTCGTTTCATACTAATCAGCAACTGGTCCTGATCGGCCTCAAAGCCGATGAACCGTCGCCCTAATTTCTTTGTCACCACACCAACGCCACCACTGCCCATGAACGGGTCCACGACCCAGTTTAATTTGAAACTGCTGGCCTTCAAAATACGTTCAATAAGTAATTCAGGCTTATCACCGCTCATTTCCTCAGCAGGGGTAACATGGGTATCCAGTATATCGACCCATAGATTGGAAGGCCCTGATCCTTGTGCTAGCGCCGGTTCCATGTCTTTCTGATCAGAGATCGCTTCCTGATCAAAAAGAAAATCTTTGGTCTTGGTGGCAAACCAGATGTCGGCCGCCTGATTTTTCCAGGTAACTGCTTTTGATGTTTCACCGGCTTGCATTTTCCGCCAAGTGATACGGGTTTGTACCTTTAGAAAATTTGTAAGCATTGAGTGGTACATCCCTGACAATCGCCAATCACAGAATAAATATAATGCGCCTGTGGATTTAAGGACTCGGTGTGCCTCTTCCAGCCAGTTATTGTTCCATTTATAGTATTCCTGAAGAGTCATGGGTGAGCCAGGTCTATCTTTACCGCGCCAGGGGCTTTCCGGTGGGTCCGTAATAATAATATCGATACTGGCTGCTGGTAGTTTACGCAAGCCCTCCAGCCCATCCGTTAAAAATACACCATCATGCATGGTATCAAGGGTCATTTCAATATCATCCGTTTTCTGCAAGGCGGGCAGATACTGGTTAAGATCAGCTACAGTTAACCCGGGGTAGGACTCAAGCGGGTTAGAAAATAGTGGGTTTGTAGATTCTTTTTCAGCCATAAACAGATAAAATTTAGAATTTAATCGGATCAGACACCATGCAATCATACACAGCTTTGTAGATTATTACTAGCTAGCGTAAACTTAAATATGGATAAAAAGAAAGTTATTTTCATCTGCACCGGTAATGCTTGTCGATCACAGATGGCCGAAGGCCTGTTACGGCATATGGCCGGGGAAAAATTTGAAGTATACAGCGCCGGAAGTCATCCCTCACGCCTACATCCCGCTTCCGTGGCAGTTATGGCGGAGTGGAATATTGACATAGCCCACCATACATCAGAACCCATCAATGATTATCTTGAAACTGGAATTGATATAGTTATTACCGTCTGTGACAATGCCAAACAAATATGTCCTACTTTCCCGGGGAATGTTAAGAGAATTCATTGGGGACTGGATGATCCCTATCATGGCTGGGGTGCAGAACCGGAAGACTTGCTACCCTATCGGGAAATTAGAGATGAACTGAAAGATAGAATTAAAGTATTTTTAACAGAACAAAATAAAAAGGTAAAAGGTTAACCAAATTTGAGAAAGGTTTTATATTGTATTCCATTTCTATGGATTTGCTGTACAGATAGTCCGGAATCAGAGAATTGGTACAAAGGCAACCTCCACACCCATACATTTTGGAGCGATGGTGACGCGCCCCCGGAAATAGCAGTAGCCTGGTACAAGGACCGGGGTTACGATTTCCTGGCGCTTTCTGATCATAATATTCTTTCCGTGGGTGAAAAATGGATAAAAGTGCTGGAAGAAGACCCCGGCGGATGGCCTCCCTCCATGACCAAAGCCAAGCTGGCCGATGTGCGGGAGCGTTTTGGGGCTGACTGGCCCATAACCCGGATTGTAGAAGACACACTGGAAATGGCCCTGACCACACTACCAAAACTCAAGAAAATATTCGAAGAACCAGGAAAATTCTTGATGATCCAAGCAGAAGAGATCACAGATAAATACGATGGCAATCCAATTCATGTGAATGCAACCAATTTATTGGAACTCATTCCCCCCCAGGGCGGGAACAGCTTCCTTGATGTACTGCAGCGGAATATCGATGCAGTAAATAAACAACGCGAAGAAACTGGACAAGTAATGATTGCCCATGTAAACCATCCTAATTTCGGTTGGGGGATTGTAGCAGAAAATCTGATTGAATTGCGGGGAGATACTTTCTTTGAAGTTTACAATGGTCACCCTGGGGTTCGGAATTGGGGCGACGACGCGCACCCAGGAACGGACAGAATATGGGATATTGTTCTGGCAATGAGACTGCACCAGGGCCGGGATCCCTTATTTGGTCTGGCGGTGGATGATACCCATGATTACTATAAACATAAGGTCGGCAAATCCAACCCTGGTCGAGGTTGGGTCATGGTTAAAGCACAGGCACTAAATGCTGAAAATATTATAGCATCTTTGGAAAAGGGAAACTTTTATTCCACTACCGGTGTCATTCTGGAAGATATACAAATTAATGATCGTACCCTTATTATCCATATCAGGGAAAAGACAGGTATGTCCTACCGCACTCAATTTATCGGCACCCCAAAACAATTTGATACTTCCTCCAATCCAGTTTTGAATTCCCAGGGTGAACCGGCTCATATTACTCGAGTTTATAGTAATGAGATCGGCCAGGTTTTTTCGGAAACCACGAATAACCCAGCCATATATTCTTTCACCGGAGCTGAAATGTATGTCCGGGCCAAGATCATATCGGATCAATTGCAGAATAATCCATTCGCTGAAGGAGACCTGGAGACCGCCTGGACCCAACCCGTTCTTATAAAATAAAAAAGGGCGGTGAAAACCGCCCTTTCATCTGAACGTAAATTATATTTTAAAGACCAAGACCAAGGCGAAAGTTCATACTGCCATATGTTTTTGCATCCAGCACATCTTCAAAATCGCCGATAGTCTGGCGATAAAATAAGAATGCATCAAATGTCAATACCTGGAACTTTAGGCCACCTTGAATATGAAAACCAGTTTTATCTATTTTATTTTCTTTTATAAAATCAATCATTTTATCCTCATCAAATTCAGGCTCAGCACTAAGATCTCCGCCCATAAGGCTCTCAACCAAGGACAAATTCATTAGGGGGGCAAATGAATGTGTGTTATATCCGCCGCCGGCAAATAATTGTGCGCCACCCAATAAGGGTAATTCAAAACCGACTATTTTCTTGCGAGCTGTAAAATAAAGAGATGCGCCACCCCAATATGATGAATATGGGCCAACGGCACCTAATGGATTACTAAATAAAAAATCATATTCGTCAAAAATAATATTTGCATCAACTTCTAAGTCAATAAAGGGTATAATATCTAGATAAGCATATAGACCAACGTTAAGTGAATTTTCAAACGGCCTTGTTTCCATAGTTGCAAATGCATCGGGATTTTCTGAAGTTCTTACTCCTACACTGAAAAGGCTCTGCCCACCCTGAATACCAAAACCGCCAATAGCAGATGCACTATTGAAGGGCAGTACTGCTAAAATTATGCCAATAGTTAAAGCTTTATATTGTTTCATTTTTCCTCCGTCTAATTTATTTGAAGTAAATCTGCAGAATTTACATGTGCTAAACCAGTAAACAACATGTGAATTTTTATTCATGGTTTCCATCACAAATGGGTGATCGTTTAAAACCGCAACTAGTTTTTATAATTGAAGATTCTATCTTTGAATATGATTTTCGCTGTCAATAAATTGATCTCTTCATGAAGCGCAACCATTA
>ENA-UPTF01002205-UPTF01002205.1-marine-metagenome-genome-assembly--contig:-NODE-2205-length-11415-cov-2.260275_pt1 | contig 11415 bp, 14 predicted proteins | sample MGYA00238166_ERZ767019 | MGnify/ENA primary metagenome ERZ767019 (study PRJEB28930, sample SAMN06266391) | marine metagenome | isolation source: Sea water from 250 m depth | place: Atlantic Ocean... | reverse complement strand
GACCGGGGCCCGAAGGGCATCAAGGTCAGCTTCCTCAAGCAGCACGAGGGCGGTGGCCAAGAAGCCCTTCATGTCGGCTGTGCCACGAGCGGCCAACCGCCCGCCTACCTCCGTGAGGGCGTAGGGGTCGGTGGACCAGCCGGTTCCGGCGGGAACCACGTCGGTGTGACCCGACAACAGAACCCCGCCCGGAGCGTCCGGACCGAAGCGGAGGTGCAGGTTGGCCCGCCCCACCTCGCCGGGCACCACGTCAAGTTCGGCGCCGGCCCTATGGGCTCGATCCGCGTAGTGGTCGATCAGGTCGACGTTGGGAGAGCGACTTTCCGTGGGGTACGCCACTAGCTCACCCAGCAGATCCACCACATCGGAGATCGAAGGGGTAGAGAGCGAAGACACAGTTGGATGCTGTCGGACATCGGAGCATCCGTCAAAGGGAGGCCATTTCGCGCAATGTCACCTTCCGCATTCCCCCAGCATCGCGAAGATGAGACGACGTATCCTGCCCCGGTGACCGACCACGCAACCGCCCTTCCCATTTCCGACGAGATGGCCGACGCGTTCGCCGCCGATGGCGCCGTCCACCTCAAGGGCCTGTTTGCTGACTGGGTTGATGACCTGGCCGCCGGAGTAGCCCGCAACGAGGCCGACCCCAGCGAGTTCTTCGACGACAACGGCACCACTAGCGACGTCGGACGCTTCTGGGACGACTACTGCAACTGGTCGCGTATCCCCGAGTTTGAGCGGTTCGCCTTCGGTTCGGGCATTGCCGACGTGGCCGCCGGCCTGATGAGGTCCGAGACCGTGCAGTTGTTCCACGAGCACGTGCTGGTCAAGGAGCCGGGCGCGCCCCGTCCTACCCCTTGGCACTGCGACGCTCCTTACTACTTCGTTGACGGCCCTCAGACGGTCAGCATCTGGATCCCGCTGGACCCTGTACCGGCGGAGTCCACCCTCCGTCTGATTCGCGGGTCCCACCTCTGGCAGGATGCCGTCCATCCTGTGAGCTGGACCACCTTGACTGGCTTCTACGGCGACGACCACACGACCCATAGTGGCGGCTTCCGACCGATACCAGATCCCGACGACGAACCTGACCGGTTCGAGGTGATGGAGTGGGCGTGCGAGCCGGGTGACGCCGTGGCCTTCCATTACCGGACCGTCCACGGTGCCCGAGGGTCAGCGAACCTTCGACGGGCCTTCTCGCTCCGTATGGTGGGCGACGACGCCCGTTACGTACAGCGCAGAGGAGCCACCTCACCACCGTTCGACGGCCACGGCATGGTCGACGGTCAGCGCCTCCGTCAGGACTGGTTCCCCATGCTGCCCCTCGGCGTAGGGTGACCGCTACCAGCCCACCGCTAATCCTCATCCACGGGATTGCGCTCTGTAGCTTCCGACGCGACTCGTTTGCCCATCAGACCCCCATCGACCCTGATTCGGAGAAACTGTCGTGAAGTTCCAACTGGCTATCAACTTGGAGCGACTCGATGATTCGCTCACCATGGACGACGTGGCCCGCCACACCCTCGAGATGGTCCAAATGGCCGAGGTCGGAGGGTTTACCACTGCATGGGCCGCTGAACACCACGCACTTGAGATGACCATCGCACCTAACCCACTGCAGATCCTGACGTGGTGGGCCGGTCACACCAGCCGGATCCGGCTGGGCACCGCGGTGGCCGTAGCCGCCTACTGGAACCCCATCAAGTTGGCTGGCGAGGCGGCGTTCTTGGACCTGGTCAGCGGCGGTCGTCTCGAGTTCGGCATCGGATCGGGGGCCTACCAGCGCGAGTTCGACCGGATGCGCCCCGGTCTGAAGCAGTCCGATGCCTGGCGCTACATGCAAGAGATGCTGCCGGTTCTAAAGAAACTGTGGGCCGGTGACTACGCCCACGACGGCGAGTTCTGGTCGTTCCCGACGTCAACGTCAGTGCCCAAGCCAGTTCAGCAGCCCCACCCGCCGATCTGGGTGGCCGCGCGATCACCCATCACGTTCGACTACGCGGTGGCCAACGGGTGCAATGTCATGTCGTGGCCCATCGCCCGACCATTCGCCGAAGCCAAGCTCTACAAGGAGCAGTTGGACGCCTCAATCGCCGCTAGCCCCGGGGCGCCCCGACCAACGTGGGCGCTAATGCGCCACACCGCGGTATACGGCTCAGTCGATGAGTGGATGGTGCCAGTGGAGGCTGCCCAGCGGCAGCTCAGCCAGTTCGAGAACCTGTTCAAGAACCTGGGCGACGTCCAAGACGGCTTCCCGGCAGCCATCCCCATGGACCAGGTGACCAACGCTGCGGACTACGAACCAACCACGTTGAGCGAAAATCTCCTGTTCGGCACACCCGACGAGGTGATAGCCAAACTCCGACGCTACGAGGCGCTCGGCGTGGACGAGTTCATCTACTACGCCAGCCTCGGCCTGGGGCTAGAAGAACAGAAGCGGTCCATGCAGTTGTTCTGCGACGAGGTCATACCTGCCTTCATCTGAACCCCGGGGCAACGGGATCCGGTGGTGACCGGCTCAGTCCTCGGTGATCCACGACTCCAGCGATACGCCGAGGCCGTCCACGATGCGGTTGGCGTAGGCGTAGTAGGCCACTACCTCGCAGATGTCGAGCACGTCGCGATCGCTGAAGCCAACGGACCGCAAGGCTTCCACGTCGGCCTCCACCATGTCGCCGGGATGGGCGGTCAACTTCTCCGCGTAGGCCAGCATCGCCACGCGCTGGTCCGACAGGCCCGCAGTGTGCCAGTCGTCCTCGATGGCGGCCAGGAGGTCGTCGTCCTTGAGGAGTCGACGCAGACCGCGCCGGTGGTGGGTCGTTCAGTAGTGGCAGTCGTTGTAGCGGCTGACCACCAGTGCTACCAGCTCACGTTCGACCTTCCGCAGTGTCTTCGTGCCGGCCATAGCCGACCCGTATACGGCCAGGTGCCCAGCCATAGCGGCCGGGTTCAGCGAGTGGATCTGCATGACGTTGTCCACCCGGCCGTGGTCGGCATCGACCACCTGTCCGTACAAATCGGCCAGCGGCCCCCCCCACTCGTCCTCACGGATGGTCCGGATCCAAGCCATCGGTCAGTCCTCCCCGGCACCCGGGCGGCCAAGTCCGGGAGCGACGGTCCGAGCCAGGATCCCGAGGGTGGCCCGTAGGTTGGTCTCGCTGATCACCGGAAAGATGGCGTCGACGGCCGCCTCCCAATCTGGGTGAACCTCGGTCCAGTCGTAAGTCGAGGTGACCAGGGTGCCTCCATCGATCGGCTCCAGGTCGTAGCCGTAGACATGACCGATGGGGGGCTGAAGGTTGGCGCTCTCAATGCCCCAGGCAATGGCCCGGTCAACCTCGAAGCGGGTGATGACCACCTCTACCTCGTACTCGCCCAGGGGGAAGTCCTGCAGCGAGTCGCGGTCCATCTGCACGGTGAATCGGTCGCCGACTGTCGACACCGGGTCGCCGTCAGCCCACATGAGCATCCCCGAGGCGTCAATCGACACGTGTCCGGCCGGACTGGCCAGCACTTCGAAGATGGTCCCGGGCGATGCACAGATCGCCCGTTGAACACAGATCTGGCGTTCATCCATGTCCAAAGGTAGGCCCACTGACGCTTCTCTGGAGAATCCAGTAGGCGTTCGACCCTCCCCAGCGCCTATGGGAGCGTCGACCCTGGCTTCCCCCCAGGCCTCGATCCAGACGCAGTCATGCAGACGGACATGCCGACGGGCAGCATGGACAAGTGATCAGTCAGAGGTCGGTCGGCGTCAAGCTGACCAGCGCCTCGTGTCGGACGGTCGCCACTGGGCCGCCGTCGACCGAGATATCAACGTCAATCACGGCGCGGTTCCCCCGCCGGGTCTCGAACCGGTCCACTACCTTCGCTTCGACCAGCGCCGTGGTTCCGACCATGGCTGCTGAATGGTGGACGATCCGACTACGGGTGTGGATCCATGGCCCATCGACTAGGTGGCGGATCATCACGTTGTTGGCCAGCGATGACCATCCGCAGGGGTGCACGAACCCGCTATCCGAATAGAGCGTCAGGTCGTCACCGGCCCGACGGGCGTAGTCGATCCACCCGTGATCCAACGGCTCGAGATAGTCGGGCAGCCGTTCGCCCTCGCACGACGCACCGTCGCCTGCCGATGAGCCACGCCATGCGACCAGTCGGGCCCGTAGGGCCCCGGCTACCTCCGCTCGAACCTCGACCGATCCGTCGTCGGCTGGAACTGGAACACAATCAATCCGGTCACCGGCCTCCACTGGGGCTAGGAACTCGATCGTCGAAGTGCCCTCGGCCAGCCAGTCGGCTCCCCACGCCTCGACGATCGGATGGACCAGATAGGCGTGGACCGTGGTCCCGGCGACGAGCGCCCCGCCAAATCCGATAGCCCGGGCGCCTTCGTCGGTGTGGATCAGGTTGTCTGCATGCTCGGGTAGGTTCCGGGCAGTGACCGACCAGATGCGGGCCGCGGCGGTCATCGACTGGTCAATTCACCCGTCGCTCGTCGACCTGAACCACATCGAGTCGACGACTGCGGATGCGCCAACCGTTGGCCTTAGTTCGTACGCACTCATCTTGGTAGTGGATGTGCATGACCCGGTCGGTACGGCAATGACCCTCGACTGTCAGGTGATGGGCGGTACATGGGGTCACGACGGTACAGGTGTCGACGGCGGCCGAGGAGATGACCTGCTCCCCGACGAGATGGGTGGTCGACTCGTAGCGCCGGAGGCCCTCCATGACGGCCACGATCTCGTCGATCCCCGTCCGGACCGATGAGCCGGTATCGAGTTCAGCATCAACCGTGAAAACACCGCGAAGTCGTTCGAAGTCAAGCTCATCGATGGCTTGCGCATAGAGGGCAGCGAGGGCAGCGATGGCCCGGCGATCAGCCGGGTTCAGGGAACTGTCCACGCCGATATTCTCCCACGAGGTCTTCAAAGCGACCGGACAGGGAACCAGCGAGACCCGGAACCATTGTGATCCCAGGCCTCTCGCTTGGCGGGGGAGGCAGGATTTTGACCTCGACCTTGGGCTTATGAGAACGATCCGGTCCTATTGCCGCGGATAGAGAGAGCGCCAACCCGGCCGCAACGCCCGCCATCAGTCGGCCCCATACTGCACTTCTCGCGCTGAACACCGTGGTGGGCATCATGGGCCGGCTCACGGCACGCTAGGTTCGGCACCGGGCCGCCGATGTCCCAGACCTACTTCGTGATGATCTCAACCGACCCAGACGTCGATACCCGAAAGTGTGCGGTCGGGAACCCGTATGAGCAGGCGAACGATTGGCATCTCCGCCGTCGATTAGTCCGCACAGGAGGCGGCGCTTCATGACCCACATCGTTGTGGTTGGTCCCGGCGGTATTGGGGGGACCGTTGCTGCGCTACTAGCCAGAACGGATCAATGCAAGATCACCTTGTTGGGGCGACCAGGCGCCCACGCAGAGGCCATCGCCAGTTCGGGGCTGAAGTTCACTGGTGCTGGAGAGTTCACCGTGGACGTCGAGATAGTGGACGACCCGGCTGCAATCAGCACGTGCGACGGGCTCATCTATGCGGTTAAAGCTCAGAACACAGCCCCGGTGCTGAAGGCCACCGCCCACATCGAGGCCCAGTGCTTCGTCGCCTCGCTGCAAAACGGTGTCGAAAAAGACGACGCCCTCGCTGCAACTTTCGGCCGAGAGCGCGTAGTCGGGTCGGTGGCAATCGTCGCCGGGGAACGACCGGAACCAGGCGTCGTGCATCTCACATTCGATGGGCTCACCCGGTTCGGCGAGCTCGACGGTTCGTCGTCGCAGCGAGTCGACCACCTTGTTGCACTGTTTACTGCCGCTGGCCTGAACACCGAATCAACTGACCAAATTACCGCGTCTACATGGTCCAAGATGCTCGGATGGATACCGATAGGCCTGTTCGCCACACTCGGACGACGTACAAACGCCGAGATCATGTCTAATCGCGTCATCGCCCGGTCGTACGTCGACATAGTGCGCGAGCTCGCCACATTGGCTCGCAACAGCAATGTTGAACCGCTTGACCTCGGCCCGTTCCACATTGCATCGTGGGTCGAGGGCACGGTCGACGATGCGATCGACAAGGTGCTCGTCTCCCCGCTGGCAACCAGCGGCTCTCGCCATTCAGCCTTCTCCGACATCGCAGCGGGTCGGCCCACCGAGTTGTGTGCGATCCTCGAGCCCATGCTCGCCGATGCCGACGAGCGTGGCCTCGAGCTTCCGGCCACCCGAGCGATGCATGCCGCTCTGATGGCGCTGGAGGCAACGTTGTGAGTGGGATGGTCGACGGCAAGGTAGTGGTAGTGACGGGGGCTGCCTCGGGTCTGGGACGGGCTGCTGCAGTGGCCTTCGCCCGGGAGGGTGCGTCCCTTGCGCTCGCCGACATCGATGCAGCCGGCCTAGCTGAGACCGCCGACCACATCGGCGGTGCACTCACGATCGAGACCGACGTGACCGAAGCCGCACAGGTGGATGCAATGGTGGCGGCGGTGATCGATCGGTACGGCCGACTCGACTGCGCGTTCAACAACGCAGGTATCGAGGGGAAGGCTGGAACCACCACCATCGAATACGAAGAAGACGACTGGGATCGTGTGGTCCGCATCGATCTCAAGGGTGTCTGGCTCTGCATGAAGTACGAGATCATGCAGATGCTTCGCCAAGGCGGTGGCTCGATCGTGAACACTGCCTCGATCGCAGGACTGGTCGGACTGACCGGCTCCTCGCCATATGTTGCGGCGAAGCACGGCGTCGTGGGTCTCACCAAGACCGCTGCACTTGAGTACGCACAGCTCGGCGTCCGAGTCAATGCCGTGTGTCCCGGTGTGTTCGACACCCCGTTGCTCGAGCGAATACTCGGCAACGCGCCGGAGCGCAAGGAGATGTATCTCGACGCCCAACCCATCGGTCGGCTCGGCGAGCCCGAAGAACTAGCCGAGGCTGTGGTCTGGTTGTGTTCCGACGCGGCATCGTTCGTCACTGGTCAATCCATGCCAGTAGATGGAGGCTACGTCGCTCAGTAGGTTGGTGCCGTGCCTGAGAACCACTACGCGAACCGCCCGCCGAGAACCCCACCGCCACTCAACGAGGCTAATGCAGATCTCGATATCGACCGTGAGGTGCGGCTCCATTTGTACCGACGCCTCCAGGAACTTCGTCAGGTTGGCGACCGCCTGCACCGACTCTTCCTAGAGAACCTCGTCCGGGGCACCAGCCATCTGTCACTTGGTATGGAAGCGGTATCGGCGGGCTTCGGCGCGGCCATGCGGGACGACGACTACTCGCTGGCCAGCTATCGAGGGCACGCACACACGCTGAGCAGGGGTGCCTCCATGGAGGGCGTGATCGCCGAACTCCTCGGTCGAGACAACGGGCTCATGCGGGGCAAGGGTGGGTCCATGCACCTCGTTGACGTCGACAACGGAATGCTGGGTTCCTACGGCATAGTCGGCAGCCACCTGCCGATCGCAAACGGAGCCGCGTGGTCGGCTCAGCTACGCGGTAGCGACCAGGTCACCGTGTGCTTCTTCGGTGATGGCGGTACGAACATCGGGGCGTTCCACGAGGCACTCAACCTCGCCGCCGTTTGGAAACTTCCGGTGGTATTCGTCTGCGAGAACAACCTCTACATGGAGTACACACCCATCGACTTGGTCACCGCCGTCGAGCATCCGGCTGCATCTCGCGCATCGTCCTACGGACTCGAGGAGATCGTCATCGACGGCAACGACGTCGACGAGGTGTACACCTGCGCCCAGCGGGTGATCGAACGGGCCCGAGCAGGTGAGGGGCCCTCTCTGGTCGAAGCGATCACCTACCGCCTGGGCGGCCACTCGCGAGCCGATACGGCGAAGTATCGACCCGAAGCGGAGGTCGAGGCTTGGCAAGGCCACGATGCCATCGAGCTCTATCACCGCCGTTTGTTGTCGCTCGGTGTGGACGAGGTGGAGTTGACGGCCGTCGCAACCGACGTCGCCGCGCAAGTCGACGCAGCGACTGATGCTGCCAAGGCCGGTCCGCGGCCGCCGTTGGAAGAGGTCCACACCCAGGTGTTCGCTGACGGAGGGTCATCGTGGCGGAACTGACTTATAGAAGCGCTGTCGCCCACGGCATCGCACAGGAGATGAGACGCGACCCGTCGCTGGTGATGCTCGGTCAGGACGTCGGCCCGGCTGGAGGCGTGTTCAAGACGACGCTGGGACTCTGGGACGAGTTTGGAAAGGACCGGGTCCGGGACACTCCGATCTCCGAGCAGGCCATCTTGGGTGCGGCGATGGGCGCCGCGATGACAGGGATACCGGTTGTCGCCGAGATCATGTTCTCCGACTTCCTGCCCGTGTGTTTCGACATCTTGTCAAATCAGATCGCGAAGACCCGGTACATGAGCAACGGCCAGCTTGCCGTGCCGCTTGTAGTGCGATGCGCAAACGGATCAGGGGTTCGCTTCGGGGCGCAGCACAGCCAGAGCCTCGAGAACTGGTGCATGATGGTCCCGGGTCTCAAGGTGGTGGCTCCTTCCACGCCGGTCGACATGGTCGGCCTGATGGCAGCGGCGATTCGTGACCCGGATCCCGTTGTGCTGTTCGAACACAAGTCGTTGATGGCGACCAAGGGCGACGTCCCAGATGGTGAGGTGCTCGACACACTGGGTACCGCCCGGACGGTGCGACCCGGGACCGACGTCACGATCGCCGCACTGGCGCTGATGGTTCCTCGAGCCCTCGAGGCCGCCGAGATCCTGGCGCAGGAGGGGATCTCCGCTGAGGTCATCGATGTGCGGTCCCTCGTGCCGCTCGATATGGCGTCCATCTTGGAATCGGTTCGCCGAACTTCTCGTCTCGTCACCGTGGAGGAAAACCCGCGGCTGTGTGGTTGGGGAGCCGAGGTCGCCTCGATCGTCGCCCACGAGGGATTCTGGGATCTCGACGGTCCGGTGCTGCGAATCACCACTCCCCACGTTCCACTGCCGGCTGCCGACGTGCTTGAGGATGAGGCGGTTCCTTCGGTCGATCGGATCGTCGACACGATCCGTACTAGTTGGGGCTAGGGCGCGACGGCAGCTGAATAGAAGTTGCGTCAGCCCATATATCCCGCAGACCTAGGGAGAAGGCGCCGTGAGATTGGACGGCAATACAGTCCTCGTCTCGGCGGCCGGACAAGGGATCGGGCGTCATACAGCGAATCCATTGCGCTCAACTCAGGTGTTGGCTCAGGGTGCGGTGCCATTTGTTGGCCGGGAGGTTGGGGCGCAGAGCCGCCAGCCCGGTGCAGTACTTGGAGAGCTGGATCGGCCGGTGGCCCTGTGCCCAGAGCCAGCGGTCGAACTGGCTGGGCGGCCCAGCGGTCTTGGTTTCGAGCACTATGCCGTCCACCGATGCAGTGGAACCGTCTCGGTCAGTGCAAGTGACGACCCGGTCAATGGTGAGGCGGGAGGGACCGTCAAGGTCGACGAGGGTGGAGCGCCGGTACCGGGTGGTCAAGATGGGGACGAGCCTCTCAGCGGTGCCGGCACCGACGGCACCGTCAACGAACACTCGGCCGGCGGTCGAGAACAGGTTGGCCCCGGCGCTGTCGACCGGCAGTCGTAGCTTGGCGTTGCGGCCTCGTCCTGTCCGCACCTTGACCTCCAGCATCGCTGTACCGGCGTCGACGTAGTGACGGTGGCGCACTTTGAACCGGCGTCGACGGCGATGGGCGGCTGCAAGGTAGGACACCAGGTCCGGGGTGTCGAAGTAGAGCGACTCGTAGCCGAAGTCCCGCTGCCCATCTATCTCGAGGGCAAGCACCTCTGGCCACAATTCGCTGATCAGCCGATCCACGAGCGTCGGCGATACCACGTACTTGCGATCGCGGCGGGTCTGAAGGCCGGCGGTGTTCCCGATCTTGGCCAGCGAGACCGACGGAAGATCGTCGATCATGGCCGGTCAGTCACTGTTCATCCGGTAGCGCACGTCGACGACGGTGCTGTCGTTCACCAGGTCGATGCGGCGCACCTTGAGCCGCACCACGGTGCCGCCCAGCATCGACTCGAGGCGGGCAATCAACTCGGTCTCGTCGGTGTGGGCCCGGTCGAGGGTGACAGCCTGGTTTCGGTTCCTGGCGTAGAGCCTTGGATGATCACCGACGTAGACGGCGACCAGGGCCGCTCCCATAAGAGTTGGGGTTGCCCATGCCGGGTCGATCGGCATGCCGCCCAGTAGACCGAGGGCAAGGGCGGTGAAGTAGTAGGCGACCTCCTGCTGGCCCAACTCAGAGGAGCGCAAGCGGATAATTGACAGAACGCCGAACAGGCCCAACCCCAGGCCGAGGTTCACCGTGCTGCGTGTCAGGGTCATGGCGATGCCGAGCAACCCGACGTTGATGCCGAGCAATGCCACCACCATGTCGCGCCGGCCGTTGCGGGGGAAGTACAGAACGAACACCAGCACCGCCACGGCAACTAGGTCGGAGACAATCAGCCAGGGTGTTGACATGGGGCAGTCACCTGTCTTCGGGGTTGTTCACCAACGACGTTAGGCGTCCGGGCCGTCCCGGGGCGTCCGCGCAATGGACCGGGCATGGTCGAGGGCGGCCAACAACTCGTCTACGGCATCGGTCCACTTGCGTACCGGCACGGCGTCGTCGTGGGCGTCAGCGGCTTGGGTGGTGGCGTCGGCGATCTGGGCCACCCAGGCCTCGATCTGGGGCGTCACGAGTTGCTCGGCGAACGGGCCGTCGAGGAACTCGTTGAGGAGTCGCCCATAGTCGTCGAACGTGGCCCAGGCGGCGAACAGCGGGTCACAGGCTGCTGATCGCTGCGACAGACCCCAATCCCCGTAGCCGAATGGAAGGCAGTCGGCGGTGACTTCACCCCAGGCGTCAGCCACCGGAGTGACCGGGTTGGAGTCCTTGACGATGTTCATGAAGGCATTGTCGAGGTCCCATGGGATGAGGTGCAGCGTGCCGGTTGTCGGCTCCTCGTACCAGTAGTAGTTGTGGGGGCGGCACTCGTCGAAGCAGTACCAGTGGAAGGGGCCGTCGTCGTTGCGGATGATGCGGTCAACGACCGCCCAGGCCAGCACCTCGTCTACATCCATCCAGCGGTCGACCACCTCGGCCGCCCCATCAGGCCCGGCAGCCTTCACCTCGGAGCCGAAGTTCTTAATCAACTCGATGGAGGGGTTCTCGTCCTCGTTGGTCTTGAGCGCCCTCATGAATTCAAAGTCTGGGGTAATGGTGTTGCTGCTCCCCTTGAACGGCCAGACCTCCTTGTAAAGGTTCCCGGTGCCGTCGTCGAAGTTGTGGCGAGTGAAGCGGCCGTCGATCTGCTCGGTGAGGGCGAACACCCCGACGTAGGTGCCGTTGACGATCAGCCGGGCGTGGACCGACCGGGGGGCCGGCACGCCCATTTCGCGGAACAACC
>ENA-UPTF01002203-UPTF01002203.1-marine-metagenome-genome-assembly--contig:-NODE-2203-length-11426-cov-4.210239_pt1 | contig 11426 bp, 1 predicted proteins | sample MGYA00238166_ERZ767019 | MGnify/ENA primary metagenome ERZ767019 (study PRJEB28930, sample SAMN06266391) | marine metagenome | isolation source: Sea water from 250 m depth | place: Atlantic Ocean | study... | reverse complement strand
TTAGCGCTTCCGTGACCCCGTTTCTCATGTTCAAATGAGTTAATTGATTATTATTGCAAACAATTGATGTTAATGATGGGCAACCACTAAGGTCTAAATAGGTTAATTGATTATTTTGACAATAAATTGACTCCAATGATGGACTACCACTTAAATCTAAACTGGTAATATTATTATACTCTCCCCAGTGTGCTAAATTACTTACGTAAAACCCTTCTAGATTGGGCTTATTATTGACACCGGTAACTGTTGTTAATGCATTATTAGACAAGCTTACACTAACCAGTGAATCATTTGCTGCCAGATCTATACTTACTAAATCATTTCTTATAGCAAACAACTCAATCAAAAGTAGATTATTGCTCAGATCGATGTTGGTCAGTTGATTATCAGCAAATTCCAAATACTTAAGGATATGGTTATTGCTGAGGTCCAGATCGGTCAATTCATTATCATCAATGTACAACTCTCTCAATTCTTCATTATTACTTAGATCTAGAATAGTCAATTGATTTTCTGCACCATTAAAATATTCTAATGAATCGAGCGTGCTAAGATCAATCGTGCTTAATTCGTTCCAAGAAACACCTAGAGTAGACATAGATGTACAGCCTGTCACATCTAAACTGGATAAACTGCCTCTTCCTAGGTAAAGATTAGTAAGTGATTGGCAACCACTCACATCAAGACTGGTAAATGCATTATTACCCCCTGCCCAGTGTGCTACATTCCGTAAATAAATGTTTTCCAGATTGGGCTTATTATTGATACCTGTAACTGCTGTTAATTCATTATTATCCAGTCCTAAACTAACTAGTGAATCATTTGCTGTCAGGTCCATGCTGACTAAATCATTTTGACTCAGATCACAATCTACCAAAAGAAGATTATTGCTAAGATCTATGCTAGTCAGTTGATTTCTCCTGCTATGAAGAGTGCTTAACGCTGTATTATTGCTCAAATTCAAAGTAGTCAATTGATTATCTTGACACTTCAGTGTGGTTAAAGCTGTGAAATCTTCGATCCCCGTAAGATCACTGATTGAATCACCATTTACATTAATCCAGGTAACACTGTAGATGTTTTCCGTTAGTACAGAATCATCCAAAACATCATCATAGCCTAGATCAATTAAGGCCTGTTCAAAGTTGTCGTCAGGTACATACGTTATAAGGAATGGATCACCTGCGAGCCAAGTCGCACCATTGATATCACCGTGGTTGGCATTTCCTGAGTGGTCATAGGTACTTGTATTCGCACCTGCATTAAATTTCCAGTAGCCTACCAATCCAATCTCATCATTAGAGAATCCAGAAAACATGTTGTTTTGGATCTCTACTTGCGTGCGAGCATAATCCCAAACTCGGACATCATCTATTTTTCCATTGAAATATCTAATTGTACCATGATCTGATAGTGAAGTGCTTCCAATCTGAAGAGGCCCCGGTCCGGTGTAGGGGTCATAGTCACCAACAGTAACGCTATTTTCTAGGGTACCATTTACGTAAATATGTAGAGCGTTTTCATCATAAACACCCGCTACATGATACCAGACCCCAGGAACAGCAACTGTTGTGCCTAATACAAATAAGTCATCATCGTTAGATTCTCTCTCATTCTTAAAATTAAAATTTCCATCACCACTTACCGCTAGGCAATAATTATCTCTATTATCAGACCCATTGCCATTCTGGTTTTTATAAACAATCGGGCCATTATGGATCGTTTCTAAATTAACCCAAGCTTCAACCGTGATCTTTCCAGGTATTGTAAGAGAATTATCATTATTTGTAGCGAGCACATAATCATTTACTCCATCAAAACTGAGAGTATATTCACCATTATCAGGATAATTTGTACAGCTGCCATCATCAAAATCCGCATCAGAATTATAATTACCTGCTAAGGAATCCGTGCAGCCATAGACAATTCCCTGCCAGGTGGCCCCATTGATTATTAAATGATTTATGTTTCCTGAGTGATCAAAAAGAGTATCACCTGAGCCTGTGTTAAATTTGTAGTAGGCAACTAGACCTGACTCATTGCCAGCCAGTTCTGAATACATATTATCCTGAATTTCCAACTGCGTTAGAGCAGTATTCCATATACTAGCTTCATCTATACTGTAGTTACCATATTCACTATTAACTCTATTACGACCAAATACTATTTGATCCCACCCGCTAATTGACCAATTTCCTTGAGAAGTCTGGGTACCATTATAGTATAATTTTGTATTAGTTCCATTAGCAGTGACCGCTAAATGCACCCATTCGGTAGATGATGGACCAAATAGTAAATTGTGCGCCCAAGAATGAAATCTATAGTTATTTGGATTAGCACCATCAACATCAATTTGCCACCCATTATCAGACCAAGAACCATTATTGAAAGATCCGGAAAATATTGCCTGGTTTAGATCACCAGATTTTATCCACAGTGAAACAGTATAATTATCCATATTTTGAGCAGAAGTGTCAATAGCATAATCATCTATTCCGTCAAAACTGAGAGAATATTCCCCGTTATCCGGATACTGGCAGGTACCATCATTATACGTAGCTACTGAATCATAGTTTAAGGCATAGTTATCAGTACATCCACTGCATGTTGAATCATCCCCATCACAGACCCCGCAATTATCCAGCACTGCATCTCCGCCCCACACTCCTTCACAATCCTGCACACAGTAGTCCCCGCCAATTACCCAGGCACCATTAAAATATATTCCATAGGTATTCCATGCTGAAAGAACACGTAATGTCAAACTATCAGCTTCATCAAAATTGACTTCTGCTTCAAAAACACCTGCAGAATAAGATGGATTACTTGTATTACAATCAGCAATAAGGCCGTTTTCTAAAAAGTCTGCTAAATTATCAGCACATCCACTACTGGGGTGAGTCCAGGATGCTACAACCGTCTCGCCATATAATATTTCCATATCCTTCGGACGCTTATTCCACCAATCAGATCTGAAAATAACTTCCATAATATCACCTTCACCCGTTACTTCGGGGAAAGACCAAACTATAGGTGTTTCAAGCGACCCATCCGCAAGAAGAGTATAATTTCCCGACTGAACGCCTGAAGGGGAATTACTGAGTTGTATGGGGCTCGCTACAGTATCTACGCAGGTATTGCATTCATTAAACATTGAAGTCCCACCACATTCCCCTGCACAATCTAAATAAAGACACGAGCCATCATCATCTGTGGCATCGGCATTATAATTACAGGATGTCGGATCCATACAACCCGATACCATCCAGGCAGCACCGTTAATTGTACCATGATTCATGTTCCCAGAGTGATCAAAAAGAGTATCTCCTGAACCCGCATCAAATTTCCAATAACCTAGTAAATCTGCTGATGATATATAATCACCTGAATTGGATAATGGATTTAATCCAGCGCTACTATTGTACAATCCGACTATTGCTGCAGCGGATAAAGCAGTATCCCAAACAGCTACTTCATAAATATTTCCATCGAACCAATTCCCATTAGCGTCAAAGACGCCACCACCACCGATATTAAAGTCATAGGTACTAGTATTATAACTAGTAGTGGTGCTGCCATCAGTAGATTTTAATTCGCCATCAATATAAATCATAAGACTTGAACCAGTCCCAACCAAAACAGCATAATGTTTAGAATTAAATGAAAATGTGGAATCAATGGACCAATAAACATCGCCACCTGAGGCCGTCCATCCCCACATGGTAGTGTCATTTTGATAGCCAAATTCAATCAAATTATTTTGACCAAAAAATCCTTTACGATTGCCACCAGTATCTGATTTCAGCCAGCCAGCCATAGTGAATTGACTTACATTGTTTAATAAACTAGTGTCTATACCTACATAATCATTCACCCCATCAAAATTGAGTGAAAATTCTCCATTATCAGGATATACACAGCTGCCGTCATTAAAATATGCAGTAGAATCATAGTTTGCTGCGTAAGGATCGGTGCAACCGGAAGTGTACCCTGCCGCTGTACAATTTTCGGACCAATCATAGGGCCAGTTTGCATTGGATGAAAATGATACATGTATTACACATTTGTTTGTATCAGATAATGCATCTGCATCTAAAAACATATCTATCATATTAGTAACACTTGAGACATCCCAACTAGATAGATTCTGATTAAAACTGGTAGCTTTTTCAAACATTCGATTCATATTCACTACACTAGATACATCCCAACTAGATAGATCTTGATTAAAATTAGTTGCGCTCCAAAACAACCATTGCATATTTGTTACATTGCTCACATTCCAGTTTGATACATCACCATTAAACGCTGAATTCCAACCAAACATATTCTTCATAGTAGTTACATTTGAAACATCCCATCCTGAGAGATCCTGATTATAAGAGTCAGCCTCATAAAACATCGCTCCCATATCCGTTACACTGGATACATCCCATGTTGATAAATCTTGATTAAAACTTGATGCATAACCAAATAATTCACTCATATTTGTTACATTGGAAACATCCCAGCTTGATACGTCCTGATTAAAATCATAAGCTCGAAAAAACATAGAACGCATATTTGTTAAACTGGAAACAATCCAACTGGATATATCAACATTAAATACATTAGCATCTCTTAACATATAACTCATATTCTCCACACTGGAAACATCCCAAGAAGATATATCTCCATTAAATACATCAGCATCATAAAACATATAACTCATATTGGTGACATTGGATACATCCCAGGAGCCTATATCCTGATTAAAATCGTGAGCACCATAAAACATATATTCCATATCGGTCACACTGGACACATCCCAGCTTGAGATGTCCTGATTAAAATCATGAGCATCATAAAACATATAACGCATATCGGTCACACTGGACACATCCCAGCTTGAGATATCCTGATTAAACATCATAGCATCATTAAACACAGATGCCATATTCGTCACACTAGAGACATCCCAGGAAGATAAGTCTTGATTAAACACCTCAGCATCTCTAAACATTCTATACATAGTCGTTACGTTAGATACATCCCAACTTGATATATCATCATTAAATGTTGTTTTATCTCTAAATAATTCACTCATGTCCGTAATCAGAGACACGTTCCAAGAATTGATCGATCCATAGGTATAAAGTGCTGTAGCATTATCCGAAACCCACAGGTCTGCAGCTGTCTGCAGCTCTGCTTTGGTTTGAGGCTGAAATGTATTCAATGGAACATCCTCATCCCAGGTGGCACCGTGTAATGTTGCATCATGGTTATTTCCACTATTATCATATAGCGTTTGACCAGAACCCGTTTCCATATCCCACCAGACCAATAAACCATCATCGTTATCATTTATCATATTATTTCTTACAGTGTTTATTTCATAAGATGAAAGTGCCCTGTTCCATATGGTAACATTGTCTACTTTATAGTCACCAGGGTTGTCTCTGTTTCTATTTCTTCCAAGCTCAATCTGGTTCCAAGCACTCTCAACAAAATCACCCGATGCAACAGAATCACCATTAAAATAGAGAGTCGTCCGCTGACCATCAGATCTAACAGCAATATGTGACCAGTCCAAAGTCATAGGCGCAATTATTGTGGTATTATTAAGACTTGTAAACCTGAACTGGTCCTGATTATTACAATCTAATTGAAACCCATTTGATGAAACACTGTAAGTATTAAAATACGCCCTCCATTTATTTTGATCTAGTGAATTAGGCTTAACCCATATCGAGACCGTATAAACACTCAAATTTTCGCTCCAGTCTAGATGCGTATAGTCTCCGTCACCGCCAAAACTCAAAGAATAATTATTTTGGCAAGACTCCTCCCAGTCATAGGGCCAAACATCATTTGATAAAAATGACAAATGAATCGCACACTTATTACCATCGGATAAATTATCAGCTCCGCCAAACATAGCATGCATATTCGTTACACTGGAAACATCCCATGTTGAAAGATCCTGATTAAAAGTCTCAGCATGAGCAAACATAGCATGCATATCCGTTACACTGGAAACATCCCAACTTGACAGGTCACTATCAAAAACAGAACAGTTTTGAAACATACGGGCCGTATTAGTAACACTGGACATATCCCATGTTGAAAGATCCTGATTAAAATTTGATACACCATCATTAGTAAACATTCCAAACATATTTGTTACATTAGATACATTCCAATCAGAAATGTTTTGATTAAAAACCTGTGCGTTTACAAACATAGAGTTCATAGCAATAACATTTGACACATCCCATGTTGAAAGATCAGCATTAAATACATAGGCATGATCAAACATATAAGCCATAGTCGTCACATTAGACACATCCCAATTTGAAATATCAGCATCGAAAACATAGGCCCTGGAGAACATATATGCCATATCCGTCACATTGGACACATTCCAGCCTGAGATATCCCCATTAAAATTACCTGCAGATCTAAACATAGATCCCATATACGCTACACTGGACACATCCCAGCTTGAGATATCGCCATTAAATGTATTTTTATTCAAAAATAATTGGCTCATATCTGTGATTAGAGACACGTCCCAGGTATTGATCTCACCATAGGTAGCTAGGGCGGATGCATTGTCCGAGACCCACAGGTCTACCGCTGTCTGCAGATCTGCGTTGGTCTCAAACTGGTAGCAATCATACGACCAGTGGTGGTTCTGCCATGCATCGTTATTTTGAAATGACCAATGAATCGCACATTTATTTTCATCTGACAGTCCATTAGCAAGATAAAACATTTCTACCATAGTCGTGACATTAGAAACATCCCATGCTGAAATATCCTGATTAAAACTAGATGCAGACCAAAACAGATAATCCATAGTCGTTACATTGGACACATCCCATACTGATATATTTTGATTAAAATCTAGAGCTCTTACAAATGTCAATTCCATATTTGTTACACTGGACACATCCCAGCTGGAGATATCTTGATTGAATTTCCTAGCATCTTCAAACGTCATCGTCAAACTCGTTACATTGGACACATCCCAGCTGGAGATATCCTGATTAAAATTCCAACAGTCGTGGAACATACTACTCATAGTCGTTACACTGGAAACATCCCAGCCTGATATATCCTGATTAAAAGCTCGACATTCTTGAAACATTCTCCCCATCGTCGTTACGTTAGACACATCCCAATTGCTTATGTCATCATTGAAGGTTGTCTTTTCTTTAAATAAGTCACCCATGTGCGTGATCAGTGACACGTCCCATGTATTGATATGCCCATAGGTAGAAAGTGCCGTAGCATTATCAGAGACCCACAGGTCTACCGCTGTCTGCAGCTCTTCTTTTGTTTGTGGCTTAAAAGGATTTCCATCCTGCTCGTACCAGATGATCTTGTCATCATACTCTGATGCAGAGAGCACATCCAGGTCCCCGTCACCATCTACATCTATCGCATAAACATCATAGGCATAATCAGCTGATGTGGAGATGGCACGCTCTGTAAAGATCTCGCTGCCATCATTCTCATACCAGGCGATCTTATCATCGTACTTTGATGCTGAGAGCACATCCATGTCCCCGTCACCATCCACATCTATCGCATAAACAGTATTGGCACCATCCGCTGATGTGGAAATGGCATGCTCTGTAAAGCTCTCGCTGCCATCATTCTCATACCAGGCGATCTTGTCATCATATTGAGATGCTGAGAGCACATCCAGGTCACCATCACCATCCACATCCGCTGCATGAACATCGTATGCAAGATCTGCTGATGTGGAGATCACATGCTCTGTAAAGCTTTCGCTGCCGTCATTCTCATACCAGGCGATCTTGTCATCATCGGAAGATGATGAGAGCACGTCCATGTCCCCGTCACCATCCACATCCGCTGCATGAACAGATCTGGCACCATCCGCTGAAGTGGAAATAGCATGCTCTGTAAAGTTCTCGCTGCCGTCATTCTCGTACCAGGCGATCTTATCATCATAATAAGATGCTGAGAGAACGTCTAAATCCCCGTCAGCGTCCACATCCGCTGCATGAACATCATATGCACCATCCGCTGATGTGGAGATGGCATGCTCTGTAAAGCTTTCGCTGCCGTCATTCTCATACCAGGCGATCTTATCATCTTGAGTAGAAGCAGAAAGCACGTCCATATCACCATCACCATCCACATCCACTGCATGAACAGAATGCGCACCATCTGCAGATGTGGTAATGGCGTGCTCTGTAAAGCTTTCGCTGCCGTCATTCTCATACCAGGCGATCTTATCATCTTGAGTAGAAGCCGAAAGCACATCCATATCACCATCACCATCCACATCCACTGCATGAACATCATATGCACCATCCGCTGATGTGGAGATGGTATGGTCTGTAAATGTGGGCTGGGCTGATACTATAGAAACGATTAAAAAAAGATTAATATATATGGACCTATGATTCATAGAATTCTTCATTGGCTAGTTTTTTTATAAAATCATTTTGTGCTTACCAAATCTACTAAAAATTATGGAAAAATTTATCAAGCCTATTTAAGAAGAATCATTTTCATTGTTTGTCTAAAATTACCCGCTTCTATTGTATATAGATATAATCCTGCAGCTACTGGCTCATCTCTAGAATTAGTAGCATTCCATTGAATAGATTTATATCCGGCAGTTTGTGAACTGTTTACTAGTTCTATAACCTGCCTCCCCATCATATCGTAGATGGTGATATTTACAAGTCCATTTGTAGGTAGATCGTATCGAAAAGATGTGACTGGGTTAAAAGGATTGGGATAGTTCTGGTGTAAAGAAAAAACCTTAGGAATAGGCTCACTACCTATATTTTCCATACTAGTGCCTAATGATGTAAAAGACAAATGAGGCAATAATTCACCGTTAACAGGTTCAAACAGTTTTATTCCACCTAGATTTCTCTCTTTGCTCCAAAAAAGAACCCTGCTTGATGGGTCCATAGCCTCGAGTGCGAATGAATATTTACCAGGGCCCTGTATTATGCTACTCAAATTAATGGAATAGTTTTCACCCGGCTCTAAGTCAGTGAGAGTGTCAATAGGAGCAGAAAGTGTATGATCAGCTAGCCCAATATTCGTGTCATCATTTCGCTCGCTCCAGTTCGTATTATTATAGGAATGTAAGACCACGCCGCCCCATGCTACCTGCCAGGCTGTACCATAGCCACCCTGGACATTTAACTCAGCCACTGTCAGATTTAACCTAACATCCCAACTATCATTAAATATCTCTGGAATATCAAACATTACAAATGCTTTCTGCTCATTTGTTTGAGGAACAAATAGTTCCTTGCCCTCAGGTATATATTGGTCTGAACCGTGAACTGTAAGCGCTTGATCTTGCAACCAGTCTGTGCTCTCATTTAAGGTTACATCGATGGAACGATCGTAAACCGGAGTCAATTTACTATCCACTTGGAACGACCAGTCTCCGCCACTAATACCATCCACAGTTACCTGCCAATTATATATTCCTGATGGATGAAAATCTTGGAAAATGACGTTGTCTGGATAATTCAGTGTTACCACACGATTAACACCTGGGCCATTTACTGTCACAACAGCCTGGGTATTCGTATAATCTTTTTTATAGGGATAATTGAACACTAGGCTATAGTCTGATGGTACATTACTTGCGCCATTGCTTGGTATGGGAAAGCTAGGGTATGAATAACGGTATCCGGGTATCCAATAGACTGAGTCACCATACTCATATGGACCAATATCCGGGGCGTCACCAATAAAACTTCGGTTTTGATTGGGAAAGGATACAGGATGGGGATAATTATAGTCAAGACCATCATTGATACTATCAACGATCATGCCGGTGTCGATAAATCTTGAACCTTTACGCGGACGAAAATCATAGCTCTGTTGATCTTTAGAAAAATACCTGGAATAATACGATCCCAGCTCAAGCTGAGGCTTGCCCCAGTCCTGCTTATAATCATTTTCCATCTCTAAAACATATTCGGCATTCCCCGGCCCTTCCCAGAGTCCTGCAAGATCTCGGAGTTCTTTATCATATTCTAGCCAGCCAATTCCTAGCCGGTTACAATTTGGTGCCGCACACTCATACATCTCTTCCGATGCGCTGTTGGTAAAATCGGTGTTAAAGTTTCCTTCATCATTCGTGTATTTATAATTTGGGAGACTGATGTCCTTGGTCTGATTATCATATGCCAAAAGGTGGTGCACCTGGTGATGGTCCCCTTTTAAACGAAACCCACGTCTGTTTCGTATGGAGACCATGTGATGTATTTTCCCATAAACTCCGCCTGGATTACTGTCAAAACGAAATCCATTAATATTGCCACCATGGATTATCCAGCAGTAGCGAGTTGTTGAAAGATAGGTAGAGCTACTGTTTCTCTGTATTGAAGCACCGTCTAGCATATTACCATTTTCTCCATCATAAGTTGGACCTTCATAAAGGTTTCGCATCATGCAGTATTCCACTAGACTCCCATTACCTGTAAAAAGACCGGGTGACATTGAATTTTGAATTGTTACATAACGAACTGTGCAGGGCGTGGAATACCCAGTCCATAACCACTGATGGGTACCGTTTGTCCAATCGTTATATTCAAAAAGGCAATTTTCAACCAGTGAACTATCACAATCATTAATATTTAAAGGGTAATCATTAATGTATTTAAAAACACAATTAATTACACTTGCACGTGAGCCGCTTAAAAACTGATTCATACTTGATGGATGCAACAGATCTGGAGTATTTTGATTAAAACCACCATTATCTGTAGAAAATAAAAACGTGCAATCTTCTAGGGTGAAGTGGTGTGTACCAAACAATCCTACAGCACCAGCATAAAATTCAATCCCCCTGAAGATTACATTCTCAGCACCATCTATACCATAGGGAATTCCATTTGGATATGCAGTAAGAGTCCCTGATGTTAGCACTCGATCCAATACTCGAATTCTAATATTATCCTCTTGTGGAGAAAGACCACTAGACGTATAAATATAAAGTTCTCTGGTGCTACCATTGTAAGACCATTCTTCAGGACTATCAACATCAATTAGTAGTTTTGTTTGATTATTTTCATCAGGTTTCCCTTCCCAAACTGTACCTGGCTCTGGAAAGTCTGGAGTTCCTGTCGTGGGATCAGTTGGATTTGTATAATTAATTATTTGAGGTGAATAATTTATAATAAATAATGTCAACCCATTTTGCAAATCGTAAATGGTGTATTATTACAGTTGCTGAAGTTACTTCACTTCCAGTAGACTTTAGCCAAGTACTTGAAAATAACGCAAATACCTTAAGGAAATCTATAGATGGTACTAAAACCTTTGTTAAATATGAAGGATCACAACCTAGATTTTTAGAAGGAAAAACCGAATATACTCATAGCGAAATATTAACTACTTTAGCTACCTCAGAATGGACTTATCCG
>ENA-UPTF01002202-UPTF01002202.1-marine-metagenome-genome-assembly--contig:-NODE-2202-length-11428-cov-2.975333_pt1 | contig 11428 bp, 11 predicted proteins | sample MGYA00238166_ERZ767019 | MGnify/ENA primary metagenome ERZ767019 (study PRJEB28930, sample SAMN06266391) | marine metagenome | isolation source: Sea water from 250 m depth | place: Atlantic Ocean... | reverse complement strand
AGACAATTCAAAATTCGTACACAAATCATTAGGCGACACTATCGTAGTCGGAGCAACAGTCGTAGTCGAAGCAACAGTCGTAGTCGAAGCAACAGTCGTAGTCGAAGCAACAGTCGTAGTCGAAGCAACAGTCGTAGTAGGAGCAACAGTCGTAGTCGGAGCAACAGTCGTAGTAGGAGCAACAGTCGTAGTAGGAGCAACAGTCGTAGTAGGAGCAACAGTCGTAGTAGGAGCAACAGTTGTAGTAGTCGGATCCGCAGTCGTAGTTGTTTGCGACTTAAGCATTTCGTTTTCTACGCGCAACGCTGCTAAATCATCAGAATCTGAAGCACCCCCACAAGCAGAAGCGACCAAAAGTAAACAAACAAGCAGTCCCACCTTTTTCATACCTACAGTCTGACATACCGTCATGTGAATCATTCACTCAGAGGCTTCCCTGGACTGGCAGCTCCTTAATAAACAGAACTGCAGCAAAATAATAGATAAAATAGAAAATAAGAAACGACAAAGAGCTCAAAAGCGGTTTTTTATGTTTGAGCTTTTAGTAGTGGGCCGTGAGGGACTTGAACCCCCGACATCCTCCTTGTAAGGGAGGCGCTCTAGCCAACTGAGCTAACGGCCCGAAGATACAACTCTATCCGATTAATTTGTTCTAATTATCGACTCCGAAAGTTTGACGTTGAGCGAGAAGCTCTTCCCCCAATTTCTTCCCAGCTGCTGCAACTGGAGTACGACGTTCCTCTCGATCCAGAACACATAAATCTCGACCTTTTACTTCGTAAACAACTCCCCCAGCTTCTTGACAAATCAACATCCCACCCAGATAATCCCACACCCCATGCGCATCAGGCGTACAGTCAACGAAAGCATCTAGTTGCCCGTCGGCTATAGAACAAAGTGCTAGGGCAGCTGACCCTAGATTTCTAAATTGTTCCCAACCAAGGTCTTTTTCCGGAAGCCCTGAAACAGCAACAATGGAATCGCTCAAATCAGGACAGGAGTCTCTTTCTATCTCTTGACCATCCCGTCTCGCCCCCCATCCTCTCACAGCGTCATATCTAGTACCAGATACCAAATCTGCTACCACAGCTACCCACGGACCCTCTCCATCTACTGCGCAAAGACTTGTTGCAAACCATGGCAAACCTCTTGACGCATTGGTGGAACCATCTAAAGGATCTACAACCACCGTTGGAAATAGTTTATTTTCAGGGGTAAGTATTTCTGATTCTTCGCTTAAAATTCCATACCCCAATGGTTTTAACAACTCATGGATAGCCGTATCAGCAACTACATCACTTATGTACTGATCGGGTCGTTTCCCGGATAAACCCCAGTTGTCATTATTTTCCAAAGCTAGAAAAACTGAATCAACCGCATCATGTAAATCGCTCAGAACATTCCGCTCTTCTAAAGGTTTTTCAGTCAGGTCCACATATTCGTTATATCAATCAAATGATGAGTATGACACTTTTACCCCTAGTCTGTAGTGATGGCGACATCTCAAGGAAATAGTTTTGACTGTTCTTGATCTCGCAGGCTTTATAGCAAGCCTCAAAGATCTTGCTGTCGAGGCTGGCTTTCACACACACGATGAAAGACACTTCGTTGAGACATATTCGATGCGTCAAGCCTTCGAAATTGACCTGCACCCTGAGACAGCGTGCGGCGGACCATTAGACCTACACCTGTCATTAGACATAGAACCACGCACCATGATGTCCTTCGAGGACGAGGTGGTTTCGTTGTCTGAAGATGAGCTACCCAGTGAAGATCTTGTAGTTCAACTAATTTTCTCTTGGTCATTACCACCACTTGAGAATCGCCCAGACCTTCTCCTCCTCGCGACCGAAATCGCCGGTATAGGTGGAACAGATCTACCAACTGAAATTTCTGCAGTTGATTCTTTTCCGAATGCGACTGATTCTCCCCAACGTTCTTTAGGTGTCGTGGGTCGCCTAGAGATACCTATAGCGACGATCTACGTAGCAGAAGAAGCCCCTCTCATAGTTGCAGCTTTCAAGCGCTGCATCCTGATAAGCAACTACCTTCTAGACAATGCACAAATCTGGATGGAGATTTCTTGAAAGAAAGCACCCTCTTTCACTCATTCCCAAACCTGATTAACGGAACTCTGATCCTAAACTCTCATCATCATATAAATTCAAGGAATTTCCATTCACATGTCTTTTAACACCAATGAAACAGATCGTCTTCTTTCAACCACACGTTCAGTCAAAAACCGTTTAGATCTTGAACGTGAAGTTTCAGAAGAATTGATTCTTGATTGCATAGACATTGCCGAACAGGCACCTACAGGTGGAAACCAGTCAAGTCGAAGATGGTTGGTGATACGTGATCCTGAAACAAAGAAGGGAATAGCTGATCTTTACCGTGAAGTTGGCGGCAAATTCCTTAAAGAGCACTCTGAACGTTTAGATGGAACCGGTCACCACAATGAAAAAACTATTAAAGCCTCCTCTTACCTAGCTGAACACTTAGAAGAGGTCCCCGTTCTGGTTCTGGTAACCATCTACGGCGAACACGACGGCAGTGGACGACCCGGCCTTTTCGATTCTGTCATCCAAGCTGCTTGGAGTTTCTGTCTCGCTTTGCGTTCGCGTGGGTTAGGAAGCGCGTGGACGACAATGCATTTGGGAAACGCAGAAAAAATAGCGGAACTTTTGAACATACCCGAAGGAGTAACCCAGATAGTTTTACTTCCTGTAGCCCACACGCTAGGTGATGAATTCTCACCAGTTTCTCGTGATTCCGCTCGTGAAATAACTTGGTTTGAGGGCTGGGGCAAAACAACCAAAAAACCAACAAATGGTTTAGCTTTATTTCAGGATGGACCTGGCCTTACTGTAGAAACTGATATTAAGGCCACACCTGAAAGACTATGGGATCTCATCTCAGATATTAATCTTCCGAGTAATTTCAGTAACGAGTTCGAAGGAGCTGAATGGTTAGATGAACCTCCACAAGAGGGTGCCAGATTCAAGGGGCGGAATAAGAATGAGAAGATCGGTGAATGGGAAGTAACTTGTTACATAAAATCCTTTGAACCAAACAAAGTTTTCGCTTGGGCCGCTGGCAACATAGAAAAACCTGCTGCCACTTGGGAGTTTCGCCTAACTCCATTAGCTGGCGCCACACGACTCAGTTTCGCTATGGTTCTAGGGCCTGGACCTTCCGGTTTAACAAGAATAATTGAACAAACGCCTGAGTCTGAAAAGAAAATTATTTCAAACCGTCAAAGAGACCAATACGTGAATATGCGTAGAACCGTGGAAGGAATAAAAGAGTTAGCCGAACAAGAGTAATAATTCTCTACCACTAAAGAACAGTTTTCTCTTCACCTAGAAAAAAAACTGATCTTTCCCAGTCAACAAAATTCTTTTCGTCTTCCAAAAATGCTTTGAAGGCTTTTTGCCCTTCACCAGAATTCCATTTTGTGTTAAAGGTTTCGAGGTCATCTATCCAGATCTCAGCCACTCCGTCAAACTCATTGGCTCCATTGCGGATTGCCCTAAGTGGTGAATTTTCTTTTTCGGAAAGAGGAAAAATTTGAACATATTTCCTTATCCCTAAAACTTCTATGGCATTAGCTGGAGCCGAAAGTGGATGCTTATTCTCCCAATAATCTTGAAATTGCTCGCGCGTCAAGTGAGGCATCCTGTACATGCAAAAAGTTAATTTCATCATCTTTTAAATTTTACTTCCGTGTACTTGTCTACTGCACGTTAAACACAACTATGGTCACTGTTATGGAAAAATTAAATCTCTCTGCCGATGAACTGCTTTCAACCACTCGATCTGTAAGGAAACGTTTAGACTTTGACCGTCCAGTTGACGAAAAACTTATAAATGAATGTCTGGAAATGGCCGTTCAAGCACCCACTGGTTCAAATAGTCAGAATTGGCGCTTCCTGGTTGTTACAGACCCCGAAAAACGTTCTGCTCTCGCCGACATATACAGGAAAGGTTTCGAGGTTTACGCAAACATGGTAGGCAGTGCTGGCCAGTTAGCTGAAGTGGCAGAAAGTGAAGAAAGAGCAGCGCAACAGTTAAGAGTTACTGAATCAGCCACTTATCTGGCAGAAAACATGGAACGTGTACCCGTCATGATGATTCCCTGCCTTCCGGGACGTGTGGATCAGATGCCTGGTTTAGCCGGCGCTTCACTTTATGGCTCAATAATTCCTTCAGCTTGGAGTTTTATGCTTGCTGCACGCGAACGTGATCTTGGAACTTGTTGGACGACAATTCATCTCATCTTTGAACAAGAGGCGTCAGAAGTCTTAGGTATACCATTCGAGGAAGTCACCCAAGTCGCTCTTATAACTGTGGCTCACACCATCGGTTCTGATTTCAAGCCTGCTAAACGCATACCTCTGAATGAAGTTGTCTCGTGGAATGACTGGGAAGCATAAAATTATTCGCCGATTTCGCTTATACGCCGATCCCTTAAAGAAGTAAGTAAAACTCCCGCTGAAATTGCAGCTGTCTCAGACCTTAGAATAGAGCCACCTAGTGAAAAACATTCTTTTCCCTCCAACTCGGCGGAGGTCCAACCACCTTCTGGACCGATTATCAGGCAAGAATGAGTGAGAGAAAGTTTTTTACCACCAGGTTGGGCTAAAGCAATTTCTTCTTGGTCTTTCAAAATACCTAAGGGAACAGTTCTCAATACTTCTGGGATGTAAACTTGCCTCGACTGCATGGCCGCTTCTCTGGCTATGCGATTGAAACGTTTTTCGCTTTCAACTACTTTTCTTTCGCTCCACTGAACCACCGAACGTTGCGCTACCACTGGGATAATCTTATTTACCCCTAATTCAGTTAACTTTTGTACAACCATTTCTGGTTTTCCTTTTTTAATGAGCGCAAAGCCAATTGTTATTTCTATTTCTGGTTTAGGTTCAAAAAAAATCTCTCCGGTTGATTCAAGTGGCGGGCCATAAACACACTCCCTCCAACTCCCTTTAGCATCTGAAATTGTTATTCCATCACCTGATCTGAGACGCAAAACTTTTCCAAAATGATGAGCATCCTCATCACTCAAACAGGGATCATCAATGTCATCTACAAATGCATGAGGAATATTTAAATCAATTAGAGAAATATCTGAACCCTTCAACTGAACGCCGATCGGAATTTACCGATTATCCCTTCGTCAGGAGGGCTAACTTCATCATCTCTGGATCCCGCAAAATCTCTTATGAACTTCTCCTCCGCTGGTGTCAGGTCTTTAGGGGTTTCAACTATTACTTCAATAAGCAAATCTCCCCTTCCCCGACCTTGCAAGTGGGGAACGCCTCTTCCACGTATTCTCATCACTTGTCCACTTTCGGTACCTTTTGGGATAACGATGGTTTCTGACCCATCAAGCGTTTCAATCTCCATTTCAACCCCAAGAATTGCTTGTGTCATCTGCACTGGAAGCCTTCGTATTAAGTCATAGCCGCTACGTTCAAAATACTGATGATCTTGAACTCTTATCTGCACATAGAGGTCACCGGCAGGACCTCCCCATGGTCCAACTGCCCCTCTTCCAGTAAGTCTTAATGTTGTCCCATCATCGACACCGGCCGTCACCTGAACTGAAAAAGAGTCATCTACAACGTTTCTTCCCTCTCCTCCGCATTCTTCACAAGGGTCTGGTATCACCCAACCCATTCCTCCACAAGCGTTACATGCAGCAGAGGTCATCATCTGACCTAAAAGTGACTGCCTTACTTGCTGCACCTGACCGCTGCCGTTGCAAGAAGTGCAGGTTTCACGACTTGAACCTTCAGATGCACCAGTCGCTTCACAGGCAGTACAAGCTAAAGCTGTTTTTATCCCAATTTCCTTTTCACAACCAAAAACTGCCTCAGCGAATTCTAAGTGCAGTGAAGTCTCAAGATCCTGACCTTGTATAGGCCCTGTTCTTCTCCGCGATTGGGAAAAGCCTGAACCGAAAAAAGACTCAAAAATATCACCTATTCCACCAAAAGGATCCCCCATTGAGGAGGCGCTTCCGACATCTCCAAAGCGGTCATAGCGGGATCTCTTTTCAGGATCGGAAAGCACCTCATATGCGAATGCGACCTCTTTAAACTTTTCTTCAGCTTCTGGGTCATCAGGATTCGCATCAGGATGATACTCGCGCGCCAGTCGACGATAAGACTTCTTTATCTCTTCCGTTGAGGCATTTCGCTGTACCTGCAGCACTTCATATGGGTCACTAGACATTTTTTTAACCCTCGGTTAAATGGTCACCTAAACTCCGGCCGACAATTCCGACTGTCGCAAGTGCTTGAGTATAGTCCATTCTTGTTGGACCAAGAATACCAATCGATCCTGCAGCCTCACCGTCAATTTCATACGGAGCTACGACAAGGGAACATTCAGCCAGATGATCGACACCTGTTTCAGTTCCTATAACAACGCTAAGGCCACGATCGATGACACCTCTAATCAAACTGACCACAATCATTTGGCGTTCTAACAGGTCTAAAACTTTTCTAATACCTTCAGGTTCTGAAAGGGAACCTGCAAGAACTGACGTCCCTCCAACATAAACAGTTTCCTTTGATTGGACTAAAGAGGTGAGCGTTTTCTCAACCTCTCTTACCAGATAATCAACGTTAACGTTTCCGCTTAGTGGAACTTCCGGCAGAGCACCCAGCCGAAAGCCTCTGAGGTGTTTAGAAAGATAATGATTTGCTTCATCGAGTTCGGTTTCATTTATCACTACTTCTTTCGAAATGTCTAGTGAATGCTTTTCCACTACCCCATTAGAAGTAACTAAAACAAGCAGGATTTGATCAAGTGAAAGGTCGACCAAATGCACCGAACGTACCGTTTGATGATCAGAATCGGGTGAAAGAACAACACCTGCACTCCCGGTTAATGCAGCTAAAAAATTACTTGTCTCCTGCAGCATCTGTTCAATCTCAATATGTGACCTATCAAAAAAAGACTTGATCTGTTGGTTTTCAACCCGGTCAAGTCTTACGGGACCCAGCAAATTGTCAACGAAGAAACGATAAGCCTTTTCTGTGGGAATGCGACCGGCTGAAGTGTGAGGCTGATCCAAATAGCCTTCAGATTCTAAAAGTGCCATCTCATTTCTTATCGTCGAAGCAGAAACATCTACTGAGTCACATCTTGCCACTGAACTCGAACCGACTGGTTGGGCAGTTTCTATGTATGCCTCAACAACAGCGCCTAAAATCCCTGCTTTTCTTTCGTCTAGCATCCTTCGGATGTTACTCCCATCGTCGCTATTTAGGATTATATATTTATTGTTCTATTCTTCGAGACTCAAAGCGGAAACAAAAGCCTCTTGAGGAACCTCAACACGACCAATTGACTTCATCTTTCTTTTGCCTTGCTTCTGTTTTTCCAATAATTTCCTCTTTCTTGTTATGTCACCCCCGTAAAGTTTTGCTGTTACGTCTTTCCGGTATGCCCTGACAGTTTCACGGGCGATTATGCGACCACCTATCGTGGCTTGTATCGGAACTTCGAATTGTTGTCGAGGGATTAATTCCTTTAGTCTTTCTGCCATTTTTCGACCGTATTCATATGAGGCATCGCGGTGTACAACTGCACTAAAAGCATCAACAGATTCCCCTTGTAGCAAGATATCTACTCGCACGAGGTCGGATTTCATATAACCAGCAGGTTCATAATCAAGACTCGCGTAACCTTGAGTTCTGCTTTTCAATTGATCGAAAAAATTTAGAACTACCTCCGCTAAAGGAAGTTGATATTTGAGTTCTATACGTTCAGGTGATAAATATGACAGCTTTTCCAACTCGCCTCGCCGTCCTTGACAAAGTTCCATCAGAGTGCCCGTGTACTCCGCTGGAGATATCAAAGTGGTGGACAACCAAGGTTCTTCTATCGATGCGATCTCCCCTGCCGAAGGAAGGTCGCACGGATTGTCGATTTCTTCGACTTTTCCGCTCGCATGAATCACACGGTATTTAACTGAAGGTGCCGTGGTAATTAAATTAAGATCAAATTCTCTTTCAAGACGCTCTCGAACTATCTCCATGTGTAACAACCCCAAAAAACCGCACCTAAATCCGAAACCGAGTGCAGATGAAGTGTCGGGTTCAAAAGTAAAACTCGAGTCATTAAGTCTGAGCTTTTCTAAAGCATCTCTCAAATCTCCAAAATCATCTCCGTCTATCGGATACAAACCGCTGAAAACCATAGGTTTAGGTTCTTGGTATCCGGATAATACTGACTGACTCCCACCATTCGTAGTTGTTATCGTTTCACCAGATCGAGCTTCCCCAACGTCTTTAATCCCGGCTAGAACATAACCCACTTCCCCCGGGCCGAGACTTTTAACTGGTGTCATCTCAGGGCGCCAAACTCCTACTTCGTCAAGTTGATGATTAGTTCCAGCCTGCATAAATTTGATAGACATTCCGGCGTCTAAACGACCTTGCATTATACGAACCGAAGACACAACACCTCGATACTGATCAAAATGGCTGTCAAAGACAAGTGCCTGAAGTGGTAAGTCTTCGTTAGCTTCCGGAGATGGTGTTTTTTCAACAACTGCGTCAAGAAGTTCTGGGACTCCTTCACCAGTTTTTGCACTTATTCGAAAAATTTCATCGCTTGTGATACCTAAGGCTTTTTCTATTTCTTCCGCGTACCGGTCTGGTTCCGCGGCTGGTAAATCTATCTTGTTTAATACGGCCACAATTTCTAAATCATGTTCAAGCGCCTGATAACAGTTAGCTAGAGTTTGCGCTTCTATTCCCTGCGCCGCGTCGACTACTAATATCACTCCTTCACATGCAGCTAACGATCGACTGACTTCATAACCGAAATCAACATGACCTGGTGTATCTATAAGGTTAATTACCGAGTCTTTCCAATCGAGTCGCACGCTTTGTAGCTTTATAGTTATCCCTCTCTCACGCTCCAAGTCCATAGAATCTAAATATTGAGCTCGCATATTTCTTTCATCTACAGCCCCACAAAGTTCAAGCATGCGATCAGCCAGTGTCGACTTACCATGATCTATGTGAGCAATGATCGATGTATTACACATCTTTTTCTTAGTCATCTCTGCCGACCGTACATTCTCGTGAGCTTAATTACATGAATTAAATTGGATTCTTTGCTTTCTTATGCTGTCCTGTATCTCTCTTCACACGCTAAGATTGAAGACTGCTGAAAGAAAAGGTTGTATTTACCCGTGGCAAATATTAAGAGTGCAATAAAACGTAACCGTCAAAATGAAGTACGACGTTCAAGAAACCGGTCTTTTCGTTCAGAAATGCGTACACTCGTGAAAACAGCTAGGGACTCAGGTACAGCTGAAGACACTAACGCTGCAATCAAGAAGATTGATAGAGCCGCTGCTAAAGGCATTATTCATGCCAATAAGGCGGCGCGAGAGAAATCTAGACTTCAGAAAAGTTTAAACAACAGTTAATCACTCATCTCATTGCCGCTAATCGAGCCACAAGTACCTCTACAACTAGTTCAGGTGGCCAACCTTTCTTCCCTTTTAAATCAAGATCTGCTTCTGCTATAAGTCCTATAGCTCTGAAAATATTCTTTTTTCCTAATCTTTGCGATGTAGAAAGAATTTTTTTTGCAGGATACGCACTAATTGAAAGCACATCTGCTGCTGTTTTTTCATCTTTTAAACCTGAACCTTCGAGACGTAACATTTTTTCATAATGAGAGTGAAGTAGGGCTAACACTCCCAGCGGATGTCGACCATCCGCCCTAAGCATCCTTTTAAGTCGTTCCAACGCTTCAGGGATTTTGCCGGAATCTATAGAGTCCGTTAGATCCCATGGCATTACTGACCCAGCATCTCCAAGATAAGGCTCCACATCTTTGAGTTCTAATGTTTCACCGCCTTCATAGACGGAAGCTAGAACTTCTAAAAGCGCAAAAACTTTCGTGCGGTCTTCCCCGAAGTGGTCTGCTATACGTTTACGTGCCTCTCGAGTAATTTCAACAGATGCTTTGTCTAGTGATTCTGATAACCATTTATCAGCCTGTTTTCCTTTTCCAGTAGTTAACTTCTCAAAGATTCCTCCGGAGTTTTCAATTGCATCAAGCAAACTCTTGGGAATAGGTGACAATCTCTGTTGTTGCGGAGTGTTTCCTTTCTCCCATACGAGTATCAAAGAAGTCGTTTCTAAAGGACAATTCAAGTATTCGATTAGAGGCTCGAGGTCCTCTTTCTTGCTGAAGCGACCAATGTGTCGTCCCACCACAACTCTGCTCTGAGTCAAGAAAGGAGCAGTTTGTGCGGAGTCAACCAACTTGCCTATATGAAACTGTTCCGCGAAACGATAATTTTCCTCGGTTAATTCTTCCAAAGCAAGGCTTCTATCTTCACCATCTAAAGCTTTTTCTAAATGTGCGTTAAGTGATCTGGAAATCAACACGTCGTCGTCTCCTGATATGAGCACTATTGGAACCCTATTCATTTACGATTCTGTTCATCTTTCGACTTACACAAATTCCATAACTCCGTCTTCAAGTGAAGTGCTCCGCGAAAGCATCTTTTTGTCTTTATAAAAATCCTGAGTGTTTAGCCAAGGTTCGCGATCACCTTGCTTTGGCATTTCCGACATGGATCTTTTCATATACCCTGACGAGAAACCTTCTATCCAATTTCTTCGAGGCATATCCATATCACTTTCCCTGAGTCTTGGAGTTGCTCTTTTTGCTCCAGTTTTTCTCATATGATTCAAAAGACGACACGCGTAGGAACTGTTAATATCAGCTCTTAATGTCCAAGAAGCATTTATGTACCCAAAAGTTGAAATCAAATTAGGTACGTCTGAGTATGCAAGACCTTTGTATATCCAGGTCTCCGAGAAGTCGACTGGATTGCCATCTATCCTAAATTCTACTTGGCCTAGAGTTACAAGATTTAAGCCTGTTGCTGTGACGATAATGTCAGCTTTCAATTCTTCACCCGTCTTCAACAAAATCCCGTCCGGAGTGAAACGGTCGATAGTTTCGGTTACTACTGAAACTTTTCCATTACGAATAGATTTAAACAAATCACCGTTAGGAACTAAACAAAGCCGTTCATCCCAAGGGTTGTACGAAGGTGTGAAATGACGTTTGACGTCGAAATCCGGATTTAGAGCCGTACGAACACCTGTAAGTATCTTCTCTTTAACTTTTTCCGGGTCTTTTCTGGTTAATTTGTAAATGTAGTTTTGACCAAAAATATTTTTCTTTCTAGTCAAATAGTATGCAACTTTCTCAGGCAATATTTTCCTCAACAGAGCAGCAAAAGGATCGTGATCAGGGCGCGCTACAACATAGGTAGGTGATCTTTGAAGCATGACGACATGTTCGGCACTTTCGGCCATGGCGGGAACAAGTGTTACTGCCGTTGCCCCAGAGCCTATAACAACAACTTTCTTGG
>ENA-UPTF01002201-UPTF01002201.1-marine-metagenome-genome-assembly--contig:-NODE-2201-length-11434-cov-3.547592_pt1 | contig 11434 bp, 8 predicted proteins | sample MGYA00238166_ERZ767019 | MGnify/ENA primary metagenome ERZ767019 (study PRJEB28930, sample SAMN06266391) | marine metagenome | isolation source: Sea water from 250 m depth | place: Atlantic Ocean | study... | reverse complement strand
ATCTCTAAACTAAATATTCCTACAATCATATTTTCTTTTGCTGCATTTATTGCAAAGTTTATTCCAAGCATACTTTTTCCTATAGAAGGTCTTGCTGCTAACACGACCATATCTGACCTTTGAAACCCCCCCATAAAAATTTCATTCAGGTTAATAAATCCTGTAGATATTGGGGAAGTACTTAGATCATCTTCATCATTTACAGGAGAATCTTTCTCCAAAATTTCTTGGAATTGATCACGCATATGGAAGAAATCTCTTTGGGATGTATCTTTTCGTATATTGAAGAGAGTGTCCTCTGCATTTGATAAGGCAGAATCTGTTTCTAAGTATTCTTCATAACCTAGTTCTATTATTTTTCTTCCTACATTAATTAAATTTCTTTGAATAGCAGATTTTTCAACTATTTTGGCATAAGAGACTATTTCTACTGATGTCGGAGTTACATCTATACAAGTGTTAAGTAGCTCTTGACCACCTATATTTTCCAGAAGGTCTCTGGCTTTTAGAGCTTGGCTTAGTGTTACTTGGTTTATAGATTCACTGTTGCTAAAAAGATCTAAACATATCTTATAACAATGCCTATGAGCTTCTCTATAAAAATGTTCTGGGATGAGAAATCCAGAAATTTTTGTAATAGATTCTCCATCTAACAATATTGATCCTATTACTGATTGTTCAGCAATAATATCGTGCGGTGGTAGACGATCAAGTTGCATCAATTAAGCCTAATTATTTTGTATTTTCGTTATCAGATGATATATTTTTTTCTTTTCGATTAAACCATGACATTTTAATTCACTCTTCTTGACATAACTATGGCATCTTGACCATCAGAATAATACATTTTCCTAATATCAATCTCTTCAAAGCCGAATTTATGATACAAATTAATAGCTGGTAAATTAGTTCTTTTTACCTCTAAAAATACATTGGCATATTCTAAATATTTCTTCAAAATCTGATTGAAAAAAGCTTTCCCATTGCCACGATGTTGGAATGACACATCAATTGCTACATTTAATATGTGTACTTCATTGCTAATCACATGGGAGAAAAAATACCCCATTAGCTGGCCATTTATTTGACTAATCAAATTGAGAGATTTAGAATCATTATCTAATTCATTTTTAATTGATTCTTTAGACCACGGATTAGAAAAGACTCTTTTTTCAATTTCATAAATTCTATCAAAATCATTTGAACGGGCATACCTAATTGTCATTTATCATCTTATATTAAATGGTGATATATAGTTAGGAACTAATGAATAAGGAATCTTAACTACCCAAGATTCACAATTTTCTATGGCTAATCTCCCTACTGTTTCAACTTTTGGGAATACAGATAAATTCCTTTTGCTTTTCAACAATTCTTCACACCCATAATGTACGCTATGACTATCTTTATTAATCGAACTCCATCTAGATGCCTTAGGTGAATTAATTGCTTTTCCTTTTTTGTATTGCTGATGATAAACAATGTCACCATGAGAAAATAAATATACTGAAAAATCATCATTTTCTTCATCAGTACTTCTTGCAATTACATCAAGTGTTGGCACTGGTATAATAGGGATATCTTTTGCAAAAGCTAGTCCCTTTGCAAACCCAAGACCTATACGCAAACCAGTAAATGAACCTGGTCCAATTGAGACAGCGATAGCATCTAATTTATTATCATCGAATTTTGTACTAAGCATTAGTCTATTATAAAAAACAGGTAATTTTTCGGAATGTTTTCTTGGTATTTTTTTCTGGACTTTACCCTCACACTTATCATTAATTAAAAGTGCAACGCCACACCAATCAGTTGCTGTTTCAATTGAAATAATATTCATTTTTTCACATTCGATATTTTTATTATTCTTGAATTAGGTTGATTTTCAATTATGTTGAAATAAATGCATATCCAATCTTCGCTCCAAAGAGACTTTACGCGATCAGCCCATTCAATTAAAGTTATGCTTTCATTAGAGAGAATGAACTCCTCTCCTCCAATATTGATAAAATCTTTTGCGGATTCCATACGATAACAATCAATATGGTATAAGGTTTTATCTCCTTCATATTCACTAACTAATTTGAAAGTTGGTGAGACTACTTGATCCTTAATACCAAGCCCCTGAGCAAAACCTTGAGAAAAAGTGGTCTTACCTGTGCCTAAATCTCCAATAAGTGCAATAACCTTCCCCTTAGATATCTCTTTAGCATAATCTGATGCAAATTGTTGAGTTTCTTTAACTGAATTAAATATCATATCTTTCATTTTTGAGTTAATGTAAAAATAGGTATAAGCATCTCTTCCATGGATATGCCACCATGTTGGAAACTGTTTTGCAAATGATCTTTATATTTTTTTTGTTCATTTGGATAAACAAAAAAGAAGTCCTCTTTCGCGATCAAATAATTGATTTGATGGCTAATCATTGGAAGACGATATAAGCTTAAATCTCTTACATCAATTGCACTTTTTGTTGAAACATTAATATTCCTTCCATATTTATATCTTATACCTGTAGATGAATTTTTGTCAGCTGCAACTATGGATCCACGGTTAACTCTCAAGCTTCCATGATCACTAGTGATCACAATTTTATATCCGGCTGAGCCCAATTCTGATAAAACATTACGTATCCACGAATTTTCATACCATACCTTAACAGCATGACGATAACCCATTTCGTCAGGGACCATCTCTTTTAATATATCTGATTCTGAACGCCTGTGTGCTAATTGATCCACAAAATTCACCACAATCGCTATCAAGTCATTATTAAAATAATTATTTATTTTTGATAAAAACTTTTGACCCTCGTTCGCAACCCAAATTTTATAATAATGTACTGATTTTTCCGATAATCCATTTCTAATGAGTTGATCTGAAAGAAATTCTTTTTCATATTCGTTTAAACTCCCTTCACCTAAATTCATACCTTCTAATTGTTGTGGGTATTTTTTACAAAATTCATCAGGGAATAATCCTGAAAATATTGAGTTCCTTGCAAAAGGGGTAGCGGATGGTAATATTGATATAGAGGGGTCAATTTGAATTGAAAAATTTTCAGACATAATTGGATATAATTCCATAAAGTGGTCTAATCTCATTGCATCCATTACTAAAAAGCATACCTTTTCATTTAATTCAAGCAGTGGTTTTATTTTATTATTAAAAATATCCACGGATAATGTTGGGCGTTCATTACTAGATAGCCAATGGGAATATTGTGAATCAATAAATTGTGTAAACTTTTTATTACAGGATAAAAATTGTTCATTCAATATTTGATTTAGGTTTGGCTCTTTTTGATCATCTAAATCAAGTTGCCACTTTACAAGTCGATTATAAACCATCCACCAATCACTAAAAGTTTTAGCTTCATCTGCATCTAATTCAATTAATTGGAACTCCTTCAAATAGCCACTTGTGATTTTTTCACCTCGAATGGATATGTCTTCAAGTACTTGTTTGCAGGCCATAAATATTTGATTAGGATTTAATGGTTTAATCAATAGATGAGAAATTTTTTCTGATATAGCTTCATTCATTAGCCATTCTTCTTCGCTTTTAGTAATCATTATTATTGGAATTGCTGGATTGCGTTCTTTAATCTTACGAAGAGTTTCCATGCCATCAATCCCTGGCATGAATTGATCTAATAATACTAAATCAAAAATATTTTGATCAAACTGTGAAATTCCTTCTTTACCGTTATTGCATTTCGTTATTGAATAACCTTTCTCTTCTAAAAAGAGAATATGCGGTTTTAATAGATCTATTTCATCATCGATCCATAATATTTTTCCACGGTTCTTATTCATTTTCAAGCATATATAAATTGAATTTTATTAATAATTACGAAAATACTATTTTGCAGTCATTGTCCAAACACCATCCCAATCCTTCTCAGGCGGTTCTAATTTAAAATGATCACATCTATCAATATAGACAGTTGATGGAGAAGTTGGTCTATAAGGAAACTTTTCTTCAAGCTCACTTGCTTCAATAAATCGTTTTTTTGCTTTTGTCCATTCTTGATTATGGTATAGATCCAAAGCTTCATTAAATGCTTGAATTAATTGATTTTTCTCTTTTGATAAATCATTTTTCAGTGATAAAAGTTCATATGCTTTTACTGGTTTGTTTTTCCCCTTAACCCTTAAAAAATCCAATAATCTCCATTCAAACTGATCAGCAACTGCTTTATATGTATTTTCTGCTACAACAATATATACGCCATAATGTTTTGCTGCAGGTTCAAGTCTAGCTGCAAGATTAACTGTATCTCCCATCATTGTATAATTCATCCTCATTGATGAACCCATATTGCCAGTTACCATTTCCCCAGAGTTTAATCCAATACGATGACGGATATTATGTACGAGTTCCGGCCAATCTCCCTCAGATGCCCATTGACTGCGCATTATTTCTAATTTTTTTTCCATTTCAAGAGCTGTCATACAAGCATGAAACTCATGTTTTTCTAATGGAACCGGAGCACCATAAAATGCCACTATAGCGTCACCTATATATTTATCTAAGGTGCCTTTGTGCTCAAGCAAAATATTTGTCATTTCAGTTAAATATTCATTCATAAGGCTTACCATTTTTTCTGGTTCCAATACCTCAGAAAAAGAGGAAAAACTTTGAATATCTGAAAAAAATGCGGTGTGATAACCTGCTTGGCCGCCTAATTTTGGCTCTTGTTTATCTTCATACATTTGATCAATTAATTCGGGAGATATATAGGCACCAAAAGTGCTTTTTAAAAATTTCTTATCTTTTTGCTCAATTATAAAATCATATAACACGATGCCAATATATGTTGTTACCAGACCAACCAATGGCGCCACAATCGGAATGACATATGATTTTGCAGCTTCAGGAAGATAGGTTTTAAATAATTCTGGATTACTTACTAATATTGATTCAGGAAGGAAAGATAATATAGTATCTTTGATTAACCAAAAAATATCACCTACAAACAATCCGCAAGCAATACCAAAATATATTATACCTTCAAATAAAATTAGAATACCCGCAGTTATCGGATTCATAAATGATAGGAAAAAAAATGCAATCAAACTCAAAACTGCTATAAGAAAAGTATGACTCATAGGATATGGATTATATGGATTAATCAAATCTGTTAATTGGCCGCCCATTACATTGATAAAATTTTCATCTAATAATGTTTGTATTGCATTTCCATGAGTTTCCATTCCTGGTGTAAGCTGTTGAATATCCCAATAATTATAATAAGGTGTTTGTTTATAATCATGATGAACTTCAACTGAAGTCCCAATAACTATAATTTTATTATAGAATGGTGACTTAGTAACATCAAATTCCTCACTAATTCCCATTGCTGTCATCATTTCCTGACGCTCTTGTAAATTATCAATCGCTTGAATCCATTCAGGTATTTCACCAGGTATAAATTGATCCATCCAATCTAAATCTTCTATTGGATCTCTTAATGTCACATCCTTTGTGTCAATAATATAAGCTAGGGAATATTTAGGAAAAGTGCCCCAAGGAGGAAGATTTTTCTCTCCTCTAAACTTATATGCTGATGGGGGGCCATAATAATTCACTAAGAATGAATTTCCTGCACCATAAGCATTTATATTATACCCTCCATAATCCCAATTTAGATTATCACGATCAAAATACGGTTTAGCGGTATCAGAAATCCCTTTAAATGCTTTAAATGCTTTAACAGCAAGCGTAAGATAAACTTTATCTGGCTCATGTGCCATTTCACCAAAAAGGGCATATCGGCGCGAGAAGCCATCTTCATCCATCTGATCATTAATCAATCCGAGCTCTGGTTCCGCACGCATTACTTGTTCGATTGGATATGATATATATTGTGGCGGGACTGAAGTAGGTTCTGTGACCATTTTCACAGGCATAATCACTGTTGTTCCAAACATTTGTGCTTCTTTTACGGCTTCACCAAGCATATCATCTCCGTGCCTAGGAATTAATCTAGGAAGTGATTCCATTATATAATTAGCTTGAACTGAATCTCGAACTCCTGGAACCTGATCAATAATATATTGAGAGGTAGTGGAAGAAATGAGATCTTTATATATCTCAGATCGACTCTCAGGTGCGTCAAATTGAATATCAAAAACGATTACCTTTGCTCCAGCCTTATATAAGTTTTTAATCACTTTACCCCAAACATTTCCTCTAGGATAGGGCCATTCTTCTGGCATTAGCCGCCATGCTTCATCGTCCACTTCTACTAAAACAATATCAGTACCTTTATTAATATATGTTGAATCTGATGCTGTCCAACCCGTTAACGGACCTCTCACTGAATCAAAACGATAATCATACATTTTTAATTCCATTGTATCAAAAATGCCAAACCAATGAGCGAATGAAACAATGATAATTGCCCCAAAGGTTATCAGCCATCCAATCCACTTATTCCGAAAGTATTTTATTATATCTTGAACTGAAAAATTCATCATTAAAAGTTATAATTAAGTGTAACTACAATACCTGATGAATTTGTCTCAATAAATTTTTGGCTAGGAACACTATAAATTCTAATATAACCTGTAAATGTAGCGTTTAGATTAGTTTGTATTTGATAATCAGCGCCTGCTCTTATTCCAAATAATTGTGAATTAATTTTGCTTCGACTATCCATTAATGATATTGTTCCACGAGCTAGCATTTTATTATTAAATAAGCGATAATTAGCTGTTATTGACAAGTTGGTCCACGTATATGATGTTTTAACCAATTTATTTTCACTGATAGAAGGAATATCTAGTTTAGTCTGACTAAATTGGCTAACTGTCTTTAATTCACTAGGAAAAATAGATGATAAGTTAATTGAAACTGTTTTTGAATCAGTCTTTGGGAATAAATAAGCTGAGCTTCTTTTGTTGCTTAAATTATCCAAATTTGTAACTCCACCCAAACTAAATACAAGATTCTGCTTAACATTTCCACTTGAGAATGGCATCGTTAATGCCATCATATTTGTAGAAGCTTTTGAGTCTTCTCTTAAATCAACCGTTTGACTACCTATAGAGTCCAATTGACTTTTCTCATTATTTTTACCAATGGATTGATAATTAATTACAAATGTAGGCATCCCAGGACCTGGTAAAAATGTAAAATTCATGAAAAAAGTGTTAGTATTTAATGGATTTGCAGTAGTTCGTAATATTTTATTATCTAAATGTTTGAAACCAATATTTAAAAATAATTTTCGATCCATAAGTGAAATCCGATCTGATAAAGTAAATTGCCGAGAATTTCTTCTCAAAAATGGATTACCAAGTGAAATAAACTCTGGACCTATTTGGCGATATTCAACTAAAATACTATTTTTTCCATAATTACCTCTTAAACGAATATTAAATGCAGAGGAAGGCATATTAATTAATGTTGCTAGCGGATTGGATTTTAATGTATTCATATCAAAAGGAACTAAGGGAGTCATACTTGGATTAATAATAAATATATCTTGAAACTTAATGGGATCAAAAAAAATAGCTCCTGTATCAATTTTCGATGAACTTGATATTTCATTACCAAGGCTATCGTATTGAACACCAATCCAACCATCTAAAGAATCATCAGCAATTGTATCTAAAGCTGCACGTGACATAGCTCCATCCCATATATCTCGATTAAATAAACTCATGTCCCAATTAAAATCAAGTTTAAGTCTTTTATTATCAAAAGCTGTGCCAACATTAAATCCTAATAATAAATTATCTAAGGGTTTCTGTCCAATCCAATTGGTGCTTGGATTATTTAATTTATTGCCCTGATTAAGTAATGCATTATTGAATTCATCTAAAGTATAATTTCCTGGATCGATTCCTGGAATAGATGAATCAATAGAAAATAATGATTTATCTAAAATATGTTTAACTGTAGTTATGTCATCCCGCATTTTCATAAAATGAAATCCCAATTTTATATCCGATAAAAGATTAGTATTTAGTTTCAAACCAAATATTTTCCTTTTAAAGGCAAATCCTGTTCTATCTAAAAAATAGGTTTTTGACCCATCAGCATTAGTCTCTGTCAAATCTTTAATCAATTGATAACCACCATTAATATGGCCAGATTCATTAACAGCGCGATTTAATTCACCATTAATAAATTCAAACTGAAATCGTTTAAAATCAACCTTTAGGCCCCAGCCTCTGACACGTTTCCCATCAATTGTAAATTGGTTGAATTGAGGGTAAAAATCACCAATTCTCAAATTCAAAAAACTCCCAATTAATAGTTGAGTCCCGAATCGATTATGTGGTTGTGTATATGGAGACTCTCTGGAGGTGAGCCGTAAATTAGTGTTTAACTTTGCCCATTGTAGATCTAGTGAAAAATCGCCCGTAATTTCTGCAATATTCAATTTAGTGTCTGAAACTTGCTCTGCTGAAAGTCTACTATTCAACCTACCATTATATTTATAAATTGGTAAAACTTCTTGTCTTTTTTTTCCCAAAATAAAACTCCACTTGAAAGGAGCCATATCTTGTAAATCTACATCTTTCATGTTGATTTGAACTGAATGTGTTCCCATTGCAATAGGACCTGGATCTAAAATTAAAATACCATCTTCAAATGTCATTTCTGAAGACATATCTTTTCCATCTAACAATAATTGAACTGAAGAAGGGTCTAATCTATCGGAATTAAATAATGATGCAGCAATTAGTAATTCATTTTGTTTAACAATTGTATTAGGCTCAGGAGATAAAATTAAAACTTCTGCCATAGGTAACTTTCCAAAAACTCCATCATCAAATTTTTTCTCACGAGGAATAACTTGAAGAAACACCGGATTATTAAATGGATCTACTCTAGGATATGAAATTAATCGATTTTGCGAAAATTCAAATGCTATTGCATATTCAATACCTTTTTCTGTTAAGCCAAAGCCTGGGATCGTTACTTCCCAATTGAAGCCTGTATTTACAAAATCAATTTCCAGAAATGATTCGGCACCAGGGAACCTGTAATAAAGCTTAGCTTCGATTGGATTCTCAATTTCAATTAGAGACGCTGATAAAATTAAGTCTTCACCAATTATTCCATTTGGAGGAGCTATATGATGAAGTTTTTTTATCTGCGCATAGTAAAGTGGTGAAAAAAGGAAAAATAGGATAAGAATTATCCCAAATTGGTTAAGCTTGCTTTTATAATACACAGTGCGAATTAATTATATTCAATAACCAATATTTTTTTCTTTCCAGAAGCATCCTTGAATTCAATTCTAAGTTTTTGATTACCGCCTTCGTTTCCAGATGGATCTTGCGGTATAGTCTTAGGATCTGTGCTATAGGATTGCAATTTTCCATCCTTTGTTGAAAGGCCTGTAATGCCACTAGGAATATCAATTATGTTACCTGAAATTTTATTAGTTAATTGGATGACGCCTTCGATTACAATAATAGAATCACCATCATTTTTGTCAGATACCACCCAAAAATCGGTGCCCTTTACAGATGCGACTGAAACAGAGGTTTGTACACTAAAATCTCGATTTTGTTGTTTTCCTATCTGTGCACGAATTGTTCCACCTTTCAAACCAATTCGTTTTGCAATAGCACGATTATTTTTATTACCTGAAATTATTACTTCTGTATTCTCTTTTATCTTGAGTGCAGATTTATCATCTATAAATAACAATGCTACAAATCCACCCTTTCCCGTTGAAATCATGTCTCCACTTTCAACAATATGACCTTTGTTTAGTGATTTGGCGAAATCTTTTCCTCGAACAAATTCAACTGAACCGATCACTTTTGTTGCGACCGCGATTTTTTCTCCACCAAATAATAAAGAAAAAATGAGTATCAATGATAATCCGGATTTAAAGAATTGCATTACTTAATTTTCAATCTCTACTGATTGAATTGAAATTTCGTCTTTAACTATTTGATCCAATATTTTTTGAAGGGTGTTTTCATCAATATCTGAATCATTTAAGGAAGTATTACCAATTTGATCATAACCTTCTAAAGCCCCATCTGGACCAAAAATAGAATTATATCTCTCATTTCCTAACGCTCTCCTTAACTTTTGAATAACGGTACTTTCTATTTTTGAAGTTGCTAATTCCGATGGATTAGATAATTTAAATGCATATATGGTCGAAGGCTGGTCCTCCATTCCATTGGTGGTAGGAACTTTTGTTTTAATCTGCCAAACATAAATTTTTCCATACTCAAGGGAACGGGCATCACTCATGGGATACTGATAAGAACTTATATCATCTAGTTTCAACCAATTTTGACTTTGATCAAATGGAAGAGTCCTCTCATCATTAATTGCCTCTTCAATCGATGAATGAATTTGAGGTTTAAATTCAGCTACACGAATATAAGTTTCACAGTTTAAGCAATATCCCTTATTCCAATTGAATATGGGATATTTATTATAAACAATATTAAATGATGTGTCTGCGATTGAGCCTCCCGGAGACTCGAGGTTAAGTCCAGTTGGAGATTCAACTATAATTGTATTCATATCTTGATCTGATAAAGTCAAATCAAACTTGCTAGAACCAGAGAACACCTTAAGTTCAAATTGGTATTCTCCATCAGCCAATTTTCCTGTAGTCATTAACGCACTTGTTAATTGATCAAATTCAGATGGATTAAGAGACTCCTTAGTAGTAATTAAAATAGGCACCAAGTTTGGAGGGTTACCTTCATCTAATAAAGATGTAGAATTCGTTGAAAAATTTCTATTATCTAATAGTATATCAGCCTTCATCTGAAATAGCGTTGATTCAATTTCAGTTAAAGTCGTTCTCGATTCAATACCTAATGCTGGTGATAAGACTGATGCTTTAAACCAAACTTTTGCATAAATAGGATATGTATCAGAAGATATTCTATATCTATATAATGGAACATCCGATTGTCCCGTAGATAAATCAATATTACTAATATAATAAGTTGCATAATCAAAAAACTGTCCATCCAACTTTACCTGTGCAGCAAGTATTCCATTAAATAAAAATGTACAAATAAAATAATATTGAATTATTTTTTTTCTTTTCACTTTTTTATATACCCATAACTTATCCATAAGCCAATTTACCGAAGAGCAGAAGGTGGCTTCAAGGCTTTTAATCTTATTGTGAAACTAGTCACATTTATATAAATAAAAAGCCCCTATCAAAATGCTAGAGGCTTTTATTAAAATTCCCGGCGACTACCTACTCTCCCACGCTAGTCTCCCGCGCAGTACCATCGGCGCAACAGGGCTTAACTTCCGAGTTCGAGATGGGATCGGGTGTAACTCCTGCGCTATGATCACCGGAGAAAATTTCAGGGAATTGATGCAGATCTTCAATCGATCAAAAAAGATTGATAAAGCCTTTCGGCCAATTAGTACCACTCAGCTGAATACATTACTGTACTTACACTTGTGG
>ENA-UPTF01002199-UPTF01002199.1-marine-metagenome-genome-assembly--contig:-NODE-2199-length-11446-cov-6.939309_pt1 | contig 11446 bp, 10 predicted proteins | sample MGYA00238166_ERZ767019 | MGnify/ENA primary metagenome ERZ767019 (study PRJEB28930, sample SAMN06266391) | marine metagenome | isolation source: Sea water from 250 m depth | place: Atlantic Ocean... | reverse complement strand
TCAACTTCAAATTTTCCTCCAAGCTCTTTTTCTGATTCGTTTACACCATGGTATCCATAAAAGAGCATATTCTTTAATCGTATGACTCCCATAGGGTTTTGAATTTACCCTAGTGATTTCTCGTTAGTCAATTAATGAAAAAGAAAAGCCCCCCGAAAGGGAGGCTTTTCATTGTATAATTCATGAGGTTAAACCTCAATTACATCATTCCGCCCATTCCACCCATTCCTGGGTCCATCGGAGGCATTGCCGGCGCTGCTTCCTTTTCAGGAATTTCAGTCACAGCAGCTTCAGTCGTCAAGATCATACCCGAAATTGAGCAGGCATTTTCTACAGCCACACGAGCGACTTTAGTAGGATCAATGATACCAGCCTCGAACATATCCACATAACTTTCATCACGGGCATCGAAACCATGAGCACCTTTTCCATCGCGTACATTTTGTACGACGATAGATGCTTCAGCACCGGCATTTTCGCAAATCTGACGAATGGGTGCTTCAAGGGCGCGACGCAAAATATCCACACCTACTGACTGGCCGCCTTTAACTTTCAATTTATCCAAAGCACCCTGTGCCCTCAGCAAGGCCACACCGCCGCCGGGAATAATTCCCTCTTCCACGGCTGCGCGGGTTGCGTGGAGTGCATCCTCAACGCGGGCTTTCTTTTCTTTCATTTCCACTTCTGTAGCAGCACCAACATTGACGACAGCTACACCACCGGAAAGCTTGGCCAGACGTTCCTGTAGTTTTTCACGATCGTAATCGGATGATGTTTTGTCAATCTGAACTTTAATTTCGTTGATGCGAGACTTGATAGCATCTTTCTTACCGCCGCCATCAACGATAGTGGTATTATCCTTATCAGACACAATGCGCTTGGCTTTACCCAAGTATTCCAGGGTGGCATTTTCCAGTTTATAACCGGCGTCTTCAGAGATTACAGTACCACCGGTTAACACAGCAATATCTTCCAGCATAGCTTTACGCCGATCACCAAATCCAGGAGCTTTCACTGCCAATACTTTGAATGTGCCACGCAGTTTGTTCACAACGAGTGTAGCCAATGCTTCACCTTCCACATCTTCAGCGATGATCATGACCTGCTTACCGGTCTGGACAACTTTTTCCAATAAGGGCAGCAAGTCTTTCATGTTGCTGAGTTTTTTATCATGGATCAGGATATAAGCATCGTCCATTTCAGTTTCCATGGATTCAGGATTAGTGACGAAGTAAGGTGACAGATATCCGCGGTCAAATTGCATTCCTTCCACAAACTCGAGAAATGTTTCGGCCGTTTTGCTTTCTTCCACTGTGATTACACCGTCTTTACCTACTTTTTCCATGGCTTCGGCAATTTTTTCACCAATTTCAAGGTCATCATTAGCCGAGATGGTTGCCACGTTAGCAATCTGTGTGCTGTCAGGAAGATCTTTGCTTTGAGATTTTAATGCTTCTACAACAGCATCACGACCAGCGTCAATACCTCGTTTGATGGACATCGGATTGGCGCCTGCTGTCACATTTTTTAGCCCTTCAGCCACAAGTGCCTGGGCAATTACTGTGGCAGTTGTGGTGCCGTCACCTGCAACATCAGATGTTTTAGAAGCAACTTCCTTTAACATCTGTGCACCAACATCTTCCAGCTTGTCTCCTAGTTCAATTTCTTTTGCAACAGTGACACCATCTTTGGTAACAGTAGGTGCACCGAATTTCTTTTCGATCACCACATTGCGTCCTTTAGGACCAAGTGTTACTTTCACTGCGTTGGCGAGTTGATCTACGCCAGCCTTAAGGGCATTCCTTGCTTCTAGATCATATGAGATTTCTTTTGCCATTATTTTATTCCTCCTTAAAGGATAGCGAGAATATCACTCTCGCGCATGATTAGATATTCAGTTCCTTCAAAGGCGAACTCAGTACCACTATATTTACCATATAGTATTTTATCCCCCTTTTTGAGATTCATTGCTATTTCACTGCCAGCATCACTGATTTTACCAGGGCCGACGGCAACAACAGTTCCCTGCTGTGGCTTTTCTTGGGCTGTATCAGGAAGAATGATACCCCCTGTGGACACTTCTTCAGCTGCATCCGCTTGTACCACAACACGATCTGAAAGAGGCTTAAGTTTAAGAGCCATTTTTCTTTCTCCTATTTTAGATTTCTATTAACATTAATTATCTATTGTTATTTAATACTATCTGCTAATTTTGCAGCGCGGAATATATAATTTATAATCACAAATATACAATAAAAATTAGCACTCTCTTCATAAGAGTGCTAATAAAGAAATTATCTATTTTCCAGTACTACCAAAACCGCCCTCACCTCGACCAGTTTCTGTAAGTTTTGAAACTAGTTCAAAATGAATTGGACTACCATCCATCGCAACCAATTGAAACAATCTTTGCCCTGGTTCAACAGTATATGGTTCGTCCTTGACATTATCGACCGCAGCCATGATTTCACCACGATAACCTCCATCAATTAAACCAACCGAATTGCACTGACGCAAAGGTGTCTTAGATATACTGGATCGTGGCATCAATAAGTAGGGATTTCCTTCAGCATTTTCACAAGCTATATACGATTTAATTATCGCCGTTTCTCCTGGTTCTACCGTTAAACTATCAATTACGAACAAATCAAGACCTGCATCACCATCGTGGAAATGACCATGATTCTCATATAAATTACGAGCATGACTTGATAGTGGCTGAATTTTAAGATGCAAAAAGTATTAACCTTTCAAAAGATTTAAGGCTAAATAGGGGCCCCCAAAAAGAACGTAGCAAAGCCCCATTAGAGTGATTTCCAGAAACGGACCAGTTATAACTGCCAGAGCGATATTAATAGATCCAAGCATTAGTCATCTCTTCCTTCTTGAGAATTTTGATGGATCAAAGTACGGATTGGAAAAGGAATATCAATACCTTCTTCATTATAGCGTTTATGAAGGCGTTTAACAAATGTGTCAATAATATTATGTTGGTCACCATATTTCTCCGCAATAAAATAAATCTTTAAGTTTATACTTGATTCACCAAACTCATAGAATCGCACTAAAGGCTCTTCATCCGTATTACAACCATCAACATCTTTTGCTACATTTTTTGCTACATTTTTCGTTACACTAGCTACATGATCGAGATCACTATTGTAGGATACCCCAACAGGAATACGCACTGAAAAAGAGGATTCCATGGAATCATAGTTTTTGATAATTGCTGTAGATAATTTTGAATTGGGGATATTGATGACATTGTTTGTGCGTTCCAGCATCGTAGTATTGCGCCAGGTAATATTACTTATATAACCCCTTTCTCCAGAATCAAGTTCTGCAAAATCGCCAGGTTGTACTTTACCGCTCAGTAATATATGCAACCCGCTAAATACATCGCTAAGTGTATCCTTCAATGCCAAAGATATTGCTAACCCACCAACTCCCAATGCAGTTAGGATTGGTGTAATGGCAATATTCATTGAATCAAGTATTATCATGAGCCCGATACCCCAAACAATTATATAGACAAAATTTGTAAACATGGTGGTTGATGGAAAACCACGTCCCTGTTTTTCTGCCCACAAATTGAATAGACCAACTAGCATTTTGCTAACAGTCACCGTCACAGATAAAATCAGAATAACTACAATAATTGTTGAGAAGTATTCTTTATAGGATGAAAATGGTTCGGATAATTTGATACTACCAATAGCGATCATTAGAGTCGCAAGAAAAAACCAGAGAATAATATGCGGTTCGATCGAATTAAGAATAATATCATCACCGCGCCATTTTGTTTTATCAGCTAATTTTGACAAGCGGCTATGAACAAACCGCTTTATTAGCCATCCTAAAATAATCCCTAGGACTAATATTAATATAGGATGACCCCAAACGAACATTTGGTCTAGAATTTTATCTACCATTGGTACATTAAATTACGCTTTTTCATGTTTAATCTGCACTGGAATATGGGCCAATAATTACTTGTTTTGATATCCCAGGAAACAGGATGTCCTCATTTGGAATGCCTGGCTCTGCCCAGGTTCGTTTTAAAACGAGCGAACCTTGATCATAGATATTCAAAGACTGCAAATCAAAATACTCACCCCAATTCCATTCAATACCATGCTTACTATTATTTTTGTAAGTACACTCATAACTTGGATTACCATTGCTATGGACATTTGATTTTGTACGAATTCCAAGAACTGGAGTTGTTATCTCAACACCTATCGCAGTCCAAACTTTCTCTTGGATAATTTCGTTTCCACGATAGGCTAAAATGCGTCTAAAACGACCATTTTCATAATATTCAAAAATTACCACAGGCAGACCCTCAAAGTAATATCCTTCTTTCATTATTGATCCAGATGGGCTAAAAATTCGCATCAAACCCTGTAACTTTCCGGAAGAGAACATTGCAGTACTTGATAATTGTTCAGTGGTATACCATCGTAATATAAGACCATGCAGTTTATCCTTTAGGTATGCACCTTTTTCTTCAATATTACCCTCAGAATCCCAATATTTATATGAACCTGATCGCAGACCATTAGCAAAGGTAATCTCTGATTCAGTCGTACCATCACGATAAAATGATGTCATTTTTCCATGTAATTTATTATTTATATAATGCATTATTTCGCGAGGTTGCCTACCATCATAGTAAATGGTTGCAAAACCGAATAATTGCCCAGTATCATATATCTTAATGGAATCCTTTTGACCCTTTTTATTAAACCATTTCCATTCACCATTTTTTAATCCGTTATTATAGTCCCCTGTAATAGCTGGGTTTCCATTAGCATGCCAAATATTATATTCTCCATTATATTGATTGTTATTGTATACAATAAGCGAGTCCAATTCCTTTTGGTCGCTAAACCAATTCCACTCACCATCTTTTTTGTCATTTTTATACTGTCCTATAATCTTCTTTTTACCCAGTTTATCGTAGATCTTAAAAGGTCCATTCTTTAACCCGTTTTCATAGGTTAATTCTCTAGTTTTAATTCTATTTTTCCACCATATCCAGTGTCCATGCGGTATATCATTACGGTATTCTCCAACGGAAACTTTCTTTCCTTTTTCATCCAATTCTTTATAATACCCATATTTCTTATTTTCAACATATTCCATCAGTTTATGCGGCTTACCATTACCAAAATAATCTATATATTCTCCATGCAACATTTCCTTGAGAAATGTCCGAATTGAGTCAGGCAGACCATCTTTTCCCCACCAAGTCCATTTATCAGATAACTCCCCATTTAAATATTTTCCTTTTGCGTACATGACACCATTTGGGTGCCAAGAATAATATTTACCATTCGGTTGATTGTTCATTATCTCCTGCTGGTAATGCTTCATACCGTTACGATAATATTTTATTAATTTTACCGTAATAGAATCTGTCCCGAAGCTGCTCGAAATCACTTTGTATTCATGAACGAGTTTTGGCCGACCATTGTTATATATTTCTAGAGTTTGGATTGGTGGTGAACAACCAGTGTAAATCAAACCGAAGCAACCAATAATTACTACACTAGATCGAAAATCCATTATGCTAACCATAACTGATAATTCAGGCTATGGCAGTACAGCATAAAAAGGGCTTTTGCAAACTTTTACATACAAGTAATAAATCCCCTAGCAATCAATACAGGGATTACAATATACAGTAGTGAATCGCGAATCAGATAAAATAGAATAAACGCTACAAGGGCTGTGGATCCTTTCTTTTTTAGTAGCTTAAAATAGCCACCCTCTTTACGAATTTCACCCCAATCAAGAATAAACTTTGGTTTTAATATTTTCATTCACCCTCAGGCTTAATTTTACCAAATTTCAAATTCTCATATTTTTCCCAGATAGTTTCACCAGAAGCTTGCTGAAAGCGGAAGGCAAAAACAAGCGCATCCATAAATGAATTATTCTGAAACTCTTTGTGAGTGTAATACTCATCAACCCAACCGATAAATTCTAATATATCAGTATCATCAAGTTGATCAAAAATACCAAAAACGGTTTCGGCCTTATTATCATAATACCACTGAGTTAATTCACTGTAGCCAATCTCTTTTTTAAGGGCATCATAAGTTTCGTAGACTTGGGTCATATATGAGAACAAATATATTTCTTTTTCTTGTTGGTTAAGTGTCGTCCAATATATGGCAATCAGATTACGCTCTGTTTCCTCAGTTTCTTGTGCGAGTGCTAATGTAACTGGAAATAAACATAATGAAATAAAACAAGTACAGGTAATAATAGAGATTTTGATTTTATTATTCATGATACTTTGTCTGGATTTCAACCCTTGAACATACGATAAAAGCTACCAATTTGGAAAACTGGTTTTACTGAGTATTTTGTTATTTTTCATTCCTCTAATTCAACCCAATCACCATTTTCTTTTATCAAATTGATTAGAGCATCTACAGCTTTTTCAGAAGGAATATTTTTTTCTACTACCTCGTAACCCTTGTAAAGAGAAATTTGACCTATACCTGTTCCAACATACCCATAATCAGCATCTGCCATTTCTCCCGGTCCATTTACGATACAGCCCATAACACCTATTTTTACACCTTTAAGGTGGCTAGTCCTTGATCTAATTTTTCCGGTTATTTCCTGCAAATCAAATAATGTCCGGCCACAAGAAGGACATGAAATATATTCTGTTTTTGAAATACGCGTCCGGGCAGCTTGTAATATTCCAAAACAAGTCTGTGTAATCAAATTGATAGGTTTATCTGCTATTAACCAGATACCATCACCAAACCCATCTATCAACAATGATCCTAAATCCGTCGCAGTAAATAATTGAAATTCATCTTTTGTGCTGGCATTATAATCTCTACGAATGATAATGGGTACATCCCAATTAGTATTAATTATTTCAAAGAAAGCTCGACGCTGCTCAGCAATCCCATGTTTATTTGCAGTGTCAATTACCAACACAATTGCCTGTTTATTCTTTAACGTATATAGTTCTGGCCTGAAGCAATCTGACAGTGATATACTAACAAAATTAATTGCACCACCTGAACCTGTATATTTTAAGTAATCATCCAATGAAAATAATGGCAAAGTCTGGTCTTTTTTTTGCCAAGCATTTTCGTCTTGGATCACATTAAGCGTACCAGGCAATTCAAAACTCAGTTGTCCTTTCCCGATATAAACGAAATCCGCTGCTTGTTCACTTATTGTCCATTTATCAAGGCTTTCAGAATAAATGTATCCCGCATCTATTAAATCTTCTGGTATTAATTTATTGATAGCAGATAAATCAATTATTACCCGCGGTACATTATTACCACCTATGTTCCCTGCCGAAATTGTGGATCTTCTGGTATAATCATAGGGTCGAAAAGGAGGATTTTCGATAGATATTATTTCAGAATGACTGTTACGTGTACTGTATCTTTGCACTAGCTGTTGAGCTACTGGGATTTCCAATTCAGGGTCTTCGGTTAAGGACACACGGATTGTATCGCCGATACCGTCTTCCAATAAACTGCCAATACCAATAGCAGATTTAATTCGGCCGTCTTCTCCTTCACCCGCTTCTGTAACCCCAAGGTGTAACGGGTAATTCATCCCTTCTTGTCTCATCATGGCAACTGCCAAGCGATATGCTTGTACCATGACCTGGGTATTACTGGCTTTCATTGATAGTATCAGATCATGATAATCAAATTCTTCACAAATACGGATAAATTCCATAGCAGATTCAACCATGCCAAGCGGTGTATCCCCATATCGACTCAAAATTCTATCTGATAATGATCCGTGGTTTGTACCAATACGCATTGCGGCACCATTTTCTTTGCACACCTTTACAAGAGGGATAAATCTTTCCCTTATTCTATCGAGTTCCTGTTCGTATGATGCATCTGTATATTCGATATAATCAAACTTTTTTCGATCAGCGTAATTCCCAGGATTAATGCGCACCTTTTCAACTATAGTAGCAGCAATAAGTGCTGCGTTAGGCGTAAAATGTATATCGGCAACAATTGGCGTTTTATAACCGCAATTTCGAATTTCTTCTTTTATAATCCTTAAGTTCTCAGCTTCTCGCTTGCTGGGAGCAGTGATACGAACTAGTTCTGATCCAGCTTCGATCATCCGTAAAGACTGATCAACTGTTGCTCGCGTATCCATTGTATCGGTTGTTGTCATTGATTGGATCCGTATTGGATTATTTCCTCCGATGCCTAAAGATCCAACCATTACTTCTCTGGTTCGTAAACGTACGTATTTTGTCAGGCTTTCACAAAACGCATCAGGTCGAATTTCCATTAATCAACCCCCTGCCTAACGAAGGATGTAACGAGATATTGTTCTGCATTTTCCATTGCATGAGTAAAATTATCAAGGCGAATACAATCCCGATACAACTTAACAGCTGCTTTTCGATCTCCTAATATATCGTAGATCTTACCTTTCAATAATAATGCGTTGCCCAGCACAACATCTAATTCAGCACCATAGTTGTTTATGGCTATATCCAAAGCACTCAAGGCCAATGGATAATCTCCATTCAAATAATGATATAATGCCCACTCGTATTTCCGGTAAGCAAGATACCAATCCTTGTGTATATCTGTCAGATCTGCAAACATTGTATCTAGTTGTAGTAATGACTGGTAACCATCAGTTAAAAGTCCATTATTAAGCAGGCTTTCTGTATAAAGTACACGGTAATAATAACGTTTGGGAAAATACGTCACTAAATCGTGACTGAATAGTAGTGCAAATTTTGGCTTGGGATCTATCCATAGATGCATAAATACCAGCGTTCCTTTGGCTTCGATCCAGGACCATTCACCATTTTCAGCAGCATTTAAAATCTTTTTTTCGCCAGCAATGGTAGAAGGATTTAAATCAAACATACCTGCAGCCCATCGAACAAGAAAATTTGACATTCCTGCATAATATTCAACGATTCCAAGTGGTAACTGTGTATCAGTGATCTCAGGGTATTTTTCCGCAACATCCAATATCTGTGTGAAGCCCCTGTATCCCCATATCAACGTCTTTAACCACTCTTTTTGCCCCAAATATACCCTTGCTTTCAAACCTATAGATGACCCGAGATACAATTTATAATTTGGATCATCTGGAAATCGTTCCACTAATTCGTTATAGACGGGAATAATTGTTTCGATATCCTCATTTAGCATGTACCAAGTAACATCCAATGGATCATGCGCTTGACTATGTAACCAGCGTGCCGCAGCCCAGGTGAGGTGTACGGTAGGATTTTCTGGAAAATCCACACGAGCGTTGTTAAGAATTGTTATCGCTCGACCCGTGTCGTAATTGTAAAATGCTCGAACGGCTTTCCAGACAACGTCATCTCCAGGGTATTCCGCTGTAAGCAACGTAAATGTGAGCAGAAAAATGCTAAAACAGGAAAATTTCACATCAGGAAAATAAGAACGTAAGAATAAAGGGTAACAGTCGAGATTGAGGCGGTTTCTAAGAACCCAGGCGTTTAGACAATATTAACCAGCCTTTTGCATCATTAGCATCTGGGCTTATTTGTAAACTTCGATTCCACGCAGCCTTAGCTAGTTGATGCTCATTCATCTTCCAATAGGTAACCCCCATACCTGTATAGGCGCTAGAATCATTGGGTCGTAGTTCCAAAACTTCTTGATATGCGACCAAGGATTCCTTATGCATACCTTTTTCTTGATAGTATTTACCCAATGCCCTGAATGCGCCAGGTAACCAGGCATAAGAATTCGAATTAACACTTAATGCTTTCTCAAAAGATGTCCGGCCTAAGCTTGGTTCTCCCAAGCGATTATATTCAATAGCTAAGATATAATATGCTTGGGGTAACAGATTCCTTACAATTGGGTGCTGGCTTTGATAATGCAAGAGATCTTCCCATACAGATGCAGCCAATCCCCATTCCTGAGCATTAAAATAACTCAGGCCTTGCATGTAACGTGCATCCAGGTCCTGAGGATCTAAATAAACAACGTCACCAAAGCCCAGCGCTGCATAAATATATTTACCCATATTATAGTATAGGTTGCCTAATCCTAAATGCGATTCTTTATGTTTTGGATCCATCCTAATGGATTGCTGGAATGCTGCCTTGGCGAGGTCAATTTCACCCAAATCATTATAAGCGATAGCCTGCAAAAAGATAAATCCATTTTGATCAGGATATTTCTCAGCAGCTTTTTCTGCCATTACAATGGCATCATTAAATAATCCGTCATTTATTTTTTCATGTATTAGGGTAAATTGCTGTGCTGGTCCCTCTGGTGCCTTAGCAGCAGTACGAACCAATACCTGCCGACTCATTTCCACTGCTGGTGAATCTTTTTGATGTACAGCCATTGCGTCTAAAGTGGCCTTGTGATTGACATCCAAATCTAATGCCTCTTCATAGGATTGTTGTGCTTTTTGAAAATCACCCAATTTTTCATACAGTGACCCAAGAAAAAAATGAGCATCTGGATTATCATAGTGGCGAGCAACTTGCCGCAGATATACGTCCTTTGCTTTACTCCAATTACCATTTACCTCATAATGTAGACCCAACTGCCTTTGCATTCTAAGATCGTCAGGTGCGCTATCAGCAGCTTGTTCAAAATCAGCTGTGGTATAGACTGGCCGTGATTCTAATTTAGACAAATGCCTTTCCTGACGTGGTTTCAAATATTTCATGGCTCGCCCCATCCTGCGGCGACTATCAGTAAGGTCATTATTTAAATCATATAACTCCCCAGCTAACTTCATTGCGCTGAGTGTTGGTTTTTTAGCTTTAACTACTGCTTTTTTCTTAGATGAGCCTTTTTTCAATATTCCAGTTATTCTGGATATATATGAATTGGTAGTTTTTGATGGAGCGATCTTATGCGCCTTTTTAAAGTCATCCAGCGCACCACGGTATTTTTTTGCTTTGTACCGTTTTTTACCCCGGTCTACATATTTTTTAGCCTGGGCCTTTTTACTACCTGAACTCTTTTTACCTTTTGCTTTTTTTGAGCTTTTCTTTTTCCTGCTGCTTTTCTTCTTCCCTGATGATTTCTTCTTCCCTGATGATTTCTTCTTGGTGGACTTTTTACTTGTAGATCGTTGGGCGTATAGTTCAGATGTATGTACAGGTAATATACTAGTAAATAATATTAATATTACCAGCCGGACTATCCATTTGGTATGTGTATGGCGCATGTGGACTTACGGTAATTTACGAAAAGGCATTACTACTATGTCAGTGAAATTATTTTCTTTCTTTTTGATCTCTTCACACACTACCAATTAATTCATATTCATTAAAATTGTTAATTTTAACATTATAAAAATCACCCTTACTTACCTTCCCATCTACCCGGACAATATTATCTATTTCAGGCGAATCATACTCGGTTCTTCCCACCGCAACAGTCTCACCAACTTCATCAATTAT
>ENA-UPTF01002197-UPTF01002197.1-marine-metagenome-genome-assembly--contig:-NODE-2197-length-11449-cov-2.478280_pt1 | contig 11449 bp, 12 predicted proteins | sample MGYA00238166_ERZ767019 | MGnify/ENA primary metagenome ERZ767019 (study PRJEB28930, sample SAMN06266391) | marine metagenome | isolation source: Sea water from 250 m depth | place: Atlantic Ocean... | reverse complement strand
AAAAATCAGTTAAATGGTATCGATTAGCCGCTCAGCAAGGATATCCTAATGCCCAAAACAACCTGGGTGTAATGTATTTGAGTAATAGAGGAGTGACTCAGGACTATGTGGAAGCACATAAATGGTTCAATCTAGCTACAGCAAATGGATTCAAAAGTGCTAGTAATAATCGAGATAGAGTGGAAAAGCGAATGACTTCTTCACAAATTCAAGAAGCCCAAAGACTTGCATTTGAATGGGAGTGGAACCCTTCGTCGGACCAGACAGCACAAAGAGATACAGCAGAACAAAGGGTATTTAGACAAAAAAGTAAAAACAAACTAGGCTCAGATCAGCAAATCCTCAATTTTAAAAAGCTTACCGAGAAAGTTTCTCAAGCTATTGTTCTTATCGAAGGTGGGGTAACTCCTTCCTCTCACAGGAATGATTTGACAGACAAACGAAAGCCTTGGCTTGGACCAAGGGGAACTGGATTCATTGTATCCCAAGATGGCAGGATAGTTACCAATTTTCACGTGATTGAGCACATGAAGAGCGGAGGAGTGCAACTGGCAAGTGGTCAACGCCATGATTCTTATCGTGTTCTGGCTGTTGACAAGAAAAATGATTTGGCAGTCATAAAAATCTCTGCTTCTGGTCTGTCAGTTGTCGAAATGCAGAATTCAAAAGACATTTTTCAAGGGGAATCTATTATGGTGATAGGAACTCCACAAGGATTTCCAAGTTTTGTTACAACTGGGATTATTAATTTTATTGAGGAGACAGATGTATATCGAATAGACGGAAAGTTCTGGTCTACAATAAAATTAATTACTACTTGGACTGATGAGTCAATTCCCCATGGGAGTAGTGGAGGACCTCTTGTTAATTTCAATGGAAAAGCAGTCGGAGTAATGACATATAGTTCTGGAAAGCTAGGCCGTTCGGTATCAATTGATCACGTACAACAGTTGCTTGAAACTATAAAACGTATTGCACTACAAAAGAGTTTGGGTCAGACCAATCAGGAACCAAGGTAATTCATCGAATTACCTTGGTTAGAATTCACTCCATCACTACTTGAAAATCCATCTTGGGGTTCACATTGTCCAACTAAGACCGTAAAAAATGAGACTTTTTTGGTGCCTGATAGTTAATGGCAAGGTGGGGAGTTTCCATTTTCTTCTGCCCCTGGGCTAAAGACTGAACACCTGCGATTACAAGTCCAGAGGTTAATAGCGTTCTCTCCGGAGGATAAGGGGCTTTCCCAGTCATAACCATTTCTTCAAATTTAGACATTAAAGCTGCAAAATGAACCACGTTAGGAACTGGTGATAAATAGAATAAGGTAGACAATGGTTTAGACTCGCCCTTGAGTCTAGCAGCAAACGTAAAATCCTTAACCAAACCATTCATTAATAGCATTGTAACTTTCAAACCATCGTTATGCTGAAAACGATAAATAATAGGGTTTTTAACCCACTGACGCATGTGTTTCTTTTTTGGATAACGATGGTTCACCATTTCAAACTGGGTCAGTGTATGACTTCGGGTCAAACAGGAATGGAAAAGCTGGGGATCCCAACCCCCTTTTTCAAATGATCCTTTTTCCATTGCTTTCCATACTGATTCACCCTCCATAGCCTGCAGCCACGACACCCCTGTTTCACCACCTTTTCTGCGTTCAGACATACATTGAATCGTTTCCAAAGCATGGATGTCATAACTGTCAATGCCACCTTCTGCAATACACATTACTTCTTCAACCTCAGCTCCATAAGGCATCTCAACAGAAGGCAATCTCCAAGTGAGAGGTAAAGAAGAACCCGCCAGAAAAGGAAATCCCATAGACCGAGCAGTATCCAACATCTCTTTTGACCATTCCCATTTCCACGATAAGTGCTTATCATTAAAAACAGGAACACTGCGGCCATCCTGTTTAAAAACCTCTACTGTTTCTTTAAAAAACTCATAGCGTGGATAAAGCTTCTGGCCTATTTCATTTTTAGGGTAATTGCCGTGCTCACCTATCAGAAGAACTCCATCTACCGCCAACTTATCGCCACCACAACGCAAGGCTTCAGCAATGGTTGGGTAAATTGGAAAACCGAACTCTTTTGATCGACTACGGCTCAAATCATTCTCGGGAAACTGATCCATATAGACTGAGGCAAGCTCAATTGGAGAGTGATACCACTGTCCTTCCACAGGATAGCCAACCAGGAACCGTTCACTGGTATGCCAGACATGGGACCAGTTACGCCATTCTGTAGCAACGACAGCAATTTTTTTTCTTTTCTCTGACCTACCCTTTTTCAAAAAGCTACACCCTAAAGAGCTTGCAGCTACTCCACTTCCAAGTGCACTAAGAAATGCGCGTCGATCAATCATTGAATTCTCCTTGGTTTAAAAACATTGGTTTGTTAATCCTAGTGTTGGCTGGTATCTAATTTGTGCTAAAGAGTAAACCCTTGATTAATGTTTGTAGGAACCAACTGCGTGTTTAAATAAATTTGAACTGGGGTTATCATTGCAAGACAATCATGGTTTGCTATCGATCAGTAAGTCTCCAGAGACTATAGATAGCTAACACAGCACATATTAAACTGAACAGAAATATATAACCCTCAGGATCGCCCTGCTCGCCCCCATAAATAAAGCCCCTGAGGCTGACACTCGACACAACGGAAAAAAGAATTGTTGCCACTGATAGTAATAATTTTTTCATTGTCTGATCGCTTAGGACAGCATTAGATCAATTGAAAATATTCTATAAATAAAATTTCTCTCCGAACAACTCATAGGGTCATTTTACTGCATTTTTGAGTAGCCAGCTGCTTTTGAGAATTGCTTTTCACTAAAGCTTACCAGATAAACAATACTCTGGTTCCAAAGCCGATGATAACCCTTAGTCTCAGGCATGACATAGTAATTTTACAACTCTCAATGAATCGTTGACAAGGAATTGTAATAAGGGGATCCCGCACTTAATAAATCTTTTAGAATTTTTTTAAGGCTATCCTACAGATGGTTAGGTTCTTGTTAGAAAGGATTGGTGAATGGTTGGTCTAAGGATATATGCAATCATTTCATACTTCTAAAAAGTTAGTTACCTATTCCAGCTTTTTTGAACTTCCCAGCTAAAGATCTTTCCATAATTGTAACTACTTCCTGGTCGCCAAAAGTAGTATCGCCAACGGTAAGTCCAACCAACTTAAACCCTTTTGCTGCTTCCAGATTCATTTCCTTAAGCATGGTGGAGGTTTTTTTTGTTGCTAGAAGCTTGTAATCATAGCCAGGGCCAGCCATGCTGGAGTCCCGCTCCATAATAACTACAATCTCTTGTCCGCCAAACATTGTTTCAAAAACTGTTTGCCCTTTGTACTTGAATTTTTTTTCCCCTGCCACTCGCATTTCCTTTTCCATCGTAGAAGTCTTATTGGTGGCTAGGACCAAGTATTCAAATTGAACACGTTTGTTTTGCCTCGACATGAGTACAACCATTTCCTTGGCACCAAAGAAAGTGTCCCCACCCATGACTGCTTTGAAACTAAAGCCTTCCTTAACAGCCTGATTCATTTCTTTTTCCATGGTACTGGTTCTTGAGGTGGCTAGTAAGTGGTATTCATTCTGACCTGGATTACCCTTAGGTTCCTTCCCAAACATACTGCCACACCCAACAAACATTAGGAGTGATATTAGGATGTGGTTGATGACTCTCATAGTTTCTCTTTCTGACTTGATTATGACCTTATGGATTCCCAAATAACGTAAGGAGATGAAGTTGGAATACTACTTTTAACATCAGCCATAGTATTAACACCAAAATTAATCCCAAATGGTTTTTCACAAACATACAAACATAGGTATCTATAATTTTCCATAAATCTAGTTTGATGTCTAGGATTGCCATAAATAGCTCCATCTGAAAATGTAAAATCAATAACCAAAATGATTTTTCCCTATTTTCCTATTACCTATTTTAGGTGTTTTAGTCCGACCAAATTCACCTTCCTGGCTTCCCTGCCTAAAACGTTTGTTGATCATCCTCATACTGTCTGGAACGCCATTACTCTTCTCAAAATCCAAAAAGAATTTCTCAGTAAAATCCGATTTTTCCACTGCTACCAGCAAGTTTTCAATTTCACGGTTAAGCCTCTTGGTAATTTTAAGAAGATTGTCTTCAACCGATGCTTCGATATCAATAGCTCCTTTGGCAGAAGGCCCCAAGATGATTTTTTCCACTGCCACCAGTAAAAGTGTTGAACCGAAAAGAATCGTCACTGATATTAGTCCCACTTGTTTGGTTTTCATGGTCTCCCTCACTTTGGAATTTATTTTGTTATTTCTAAGTAAGAGTCAAGTTATGAAGATTTGGTTGCAAACAAAAAATAAGTTCTTGAGTTCGTTTGTAATTTTCCCTAAGAATTCTCCTCACCAATGTTTTATATATCTCAAAGATAGTCTCAGTTGCCAAATTGAAATATTCGTTAGAAAGACTGCTTAACTTTATTTAAGAAAGCTTGACACAGCTTATTTAGAGAAGGATCTATGATATTGTTGTACAAAAACGGACCAGCCAGTAGCTGCTCTTTTAAAGGATCTCAAACAACGAGGTCTACTTGAAAGCACCTTGATTATTTGGGGTGGGGAATTTGGTAGATTGCCCCTGTCCCAAGTTGATCCTAGAAGGAAAAATCGGGGTAGAGACCATGGTCCTGGAGGTTTCAACACTTGGTTAGTCGGTGCAGGTGTTAAGGGGGCACTGTTTACGGTGCTACAGACGATGTCGGTTATAAGGCAGTGGAAAATCCAGTAAGTGTATCTGACTTCCATGCTAAAATCCTTCATTTGCTGGGTATGAACTTTCGCAACTTGACCTACCAGCGGCATGGTTTACAGGAGCGCCTTACCGATCAATTTCCTGCCCAAGTAATTTCAGAAATCCTGACCTAGCTAGGATGAATTCCCTTTGATTGAACTAACAACCCTAAGCATCTACTTAATAATTCTATTATGGATTGGGCTTAGGAGTTCCCGAAAAATTCATAGTTCAACCGACTATACTCTCGCTGGTCGGGATATTTCCTGGATGATTATCCTAGCAACAACCTCAGCCACGATGATTGGAGGGGGAGCCTCCGTCGGCACTATTTCGCGTGTTTATGAAATTGGAATTGGTGCTGTTGTTGTTACTTGTGCCTGGCACCTACAACTAATTTTTTCCGGGATATGGGTTGCACCTCGTCTACGCAGTCTTAACTTAATTACAGTAGCAGACTACTTCGAGCTGCGTTTTGGACCCTTAGCCCATGGTTTAGCAGTGGTTAATTGTCTCTTCTTTTTAGTGGGCGCCCTAGTGGCCCAGATGGTTGCAATGGCTACCATTGCTTCCTCGATTATGGATATCCCCTATGGAAGTGCTCTCCTAATCGGAGCAACAGTAACTATTTTCTATTCAACGGTAGGTGGAATCCGGGCGGTTGTTGCAACCGATGTCCTACAATTCCTGATTCTAGTTATTGGAATTGGGATAGCCTCAGCTCTGCTACTGATTAAAAACGATGGTTTTTTTGAAATGTCTCAACAAATTGGACTAGAACACTTCAACATCACAGGCCATTGGTCAGCAACTCATTTCATTAGCTTATTCGTAGCTTTCTTCTTAGGAGAAATGTTTATTCCACCCTATACGGTCCGTTTTTTAATTGCACGAGATCCCCGACAAGCTAAACTAGGAATCAGCGGAAGTGGAATTTTTCTCCTGCTATTTCTACCGATCACTACCTTTATCATTGGGCTCTCAGCTATTGTGGATCCAGCGGTCCAACTCGCTGCGCAGGGGGGAGTTCAACAAGTTTTTCCCGCTCTAGTCAGAGCAACTTTTCACCCTGTCTTTGCTGGAATTATGATTGCTGCAATGATGGCTGCAGCTATGTCTTCAGCTGACAGCGTACTTTCATGTCATGCAACTGTAATTATGGAGGACATCTATAGGAAATATTTTAATCCCCAAGGCAAAGACCGCTTACTATTGCGTGTCGCACAGTGGACCACTTTAATAACAGGCATTGCTGCTGCTATTTTTGCCTACTACTTCCGAGATATCATTCAGGTGCTTGAGTTTGTCTATGATTACTGGGCTCCTGGCATGGTTCTCCCATTTCTAGTAGGTCTATTCTGGTATCATCCTAAACGTATCTATGCGGTGGTAATTTCCATGTGTGCTGGTTCCGCCTCCACTACCATTTGGCTATGGCTGGGTTCTCCATGGGATGTAGGGGCTGCCCTATTAGGTTTTTCTATAGCTGTCACTGGTTTTTTTGTCGCCTTACCTTTTACATCAAAGCGCAGGCTTGGCAATCTTTTTCAACCACGAAAGTCATCAGGTTAGATTAACTGGGGAGATAATTGTCTTTTCCATTATGATGACTAAAGCAGTATTTATCCTACTACCTGTTCAAAAAGACGTAGAAAATTTCCTCCAATTATTTGGTCAATAGATGCAGTATTATAGCCTCGGTTCCGAAGTCCCTGGACAACAGCAGGAGTTTCGCTGCTTTTAGTAAAAGGAGGTGGATAATAATCAAGCTGATCTTTAAAATCGGTCCCGATTCCAACGTGATCAGCACCAACCAGCTTGACTAAGTAATCAATCGTATCGAGTAACAAGGGTAGTCCGGGTTGCTCGTTGGAGGGAACCAGTGGTGTCGGTGATGCACCGATCAAGCCCCCATTATGGGCAATAGCCACGATTTGTTTGTCAGAAAGGTAACGGACAGAGTTCGTCAAACTGCGAGCCCCTCCATGGCTTACCAAGACTGGCCCTTTAACAAATTCGAGCACCTCCCAGAAACCCGGCTCAACCAAGTGTGTTAGATCGATAAGGATGCCTAACCGGCACATCTCTTCCAACAGTTTTCGACCTCTATCTGACAAGTATCCCTTGGAATCTTTTCCCTCTTCATAGACCCGCATTTTACCTCTTTCCCAAACCTGAGAAGCAGCACCAAACTCATTAGCATGTTCGTGAACAAGGCCAACGTGCCTCAATCCAAGGGAATGCAGGTTTTGAAGAACCCTAGGATCTCCACCAAGTGCATCCGTACCCTCCATACCAATAATTAGTGCCACACAACCCTTGGATTCTGCTGTCTGAAGGTCAACTAGGCTTCGAACCAATAATACATCTTCTCCAGCAGGCCCAGAAAGTTCCCTGTGAACATAATCCAGAACCTCCAACGTTGTTCTTAGAGGGGCTTCGACACTATGAGAGTGCGGTCCACTAAGCATGATGTTCGGCGTCCAGATTGCACACAGCTGACCAGTAACACCTCCCACACGCATGAGTGGAACATCGGTCAATCCTCCCAGAGAAGAATTGAGTGGTTTTTTGCTACGATAAGCAACATCTAAAATATGGCCATGGATGTCGATGATCATTTAGGTTCCTTTAAAAAAGTTCTTATCAACAGCCTTAATGAACTCCAATTAATTTTTGATAGGAAGAGGGATACGGGGCAATATGTTTCGGCGAGAATCTAATAATTCTAACAAGAATTTTTCTTACAAATGTTACTCCTTTTTGTTTTTTTGTTCCCACTCCAGCGCTAGACGCTGACCTTCTTCTTTTTGAGAGGAGGTTAATTGTTTGGCTAGTACATCCCGATCTTCGATAGCTTCATCAACTCTTTTATCAGCAGCTAGACTAAGCCATTTATATGCCTCTACAAAGTTTTGTTGAACTCCTTTACCATCCCAATACATCTTGCCTAACTTGATTTGGGCAGGCACATATCCTTGTTCTGCAGCAAGTCGATACAACTTACTTGCTTTTTCAAAATTTTGGGAAATCCCTTGACCTGTTTGATATATCGTTCCCAAGTGGAATTGGGCTTCATCATTTTTTTGATCTACAGCAAATTGATACCACTTAATGGCTTTTTGATAATCTTGGGCAACGCCTTCACCCAGATCGTATAGTCTCCCCAAGTTTTTTTGGGCATCTACATCTCCTTGTTCTGCTGAGAGCTGATACCACTTTGCAGCTTCCTTATGGCTTTTTGGAACCCCTACACCAAGATAATACCTTACTCCCAAGGCATTTTGGGCTGCAGCATTTCCTTCCGCAGCCAATTCCTTCCACCGCTTCAGAAGATCAAGGGAATCATTGGCAACCACGGGCAAACAACTACCAGTAATGAAAAATATTAGGACTAAATATTTAAATGGGTTTGCGAATGATTTCTGTTTATCTTTTTTTGGGATCGTTCCGTTATTGATTAAATTCATAACTAGAAAATTTTAGACAATCACTGTCTCACTATTTCATAAATTGTATGTTCAAGTCCCATTTCTTCTGCAATTTCAGGAATTCGTTCCTCCATAACCTTCTGCATTGTTTCTTCATTGGTAACATTTGCAACTATGATTGCATTATGATCATCAATCTTAGCGACAACATCAGCATCCATAAATTCTTTACGAAGGTCATAATCCCCATCATACGCCTTTTTCCACTCCTCAAAAGTAACCTTTTCAATTTTAACCATTATCATTTTATTCATCGTAGTTCTCCAAATCAATTAACCTGAAATTTTCTCTCTTAATAACTGTAGAACATATAATCCTACCTTAAGGTATTTTGCAAGACTACCAATATAGAATTGTAGCTTTTTTCTAAATTAGGCATCTTTGGTACCCCGATAAGCATCTTAAGAAAATGAATAGAAAACATTCGTTGAAAAAGGGCAAGAAAGTTTTTGTAGAAAATTCTGGAATAATTGATCAAAGAAAATTACAGATTTTAAGTTATTGGGAGTTGCATCCTGACTTGATACTTGGAAGAAGGTTCTTATGAAAGCACAGATAAATATTCTTGCTTATTGTCTCATTTCTATTCTTGGTCTAGGTTCTTTGATTTTTTCCCAAACGATCAAAACATTAACGGTTCCTCAAGGAACCAAAATCCTAGCTGAACTAGAGACCACTCTAAACAGTAGAACGAGCCGTCAGCATGACCGATTTTCGGCCACAGTAACTGAATCTATTTTTGTCGAAGGAATAGAAGTAATTCCTATCGGCACAAGCTTAATGGGAAAAGTTGTACGGGTTAAAAAAGCAGGTCGCATCAAGCGCAGAGCGGAAATGAATCTAGAATATGAATCCTTATTGTTTCCCAATGGAGTTACTAAATCTATAGTTGCTGTTCAATCCGATCTGGATGGTAAGGAACAAGTTGGAAATAAAGAGGGAACTATTAGGGGAGAATCGTCCCGCAAAAGAGATGCAATTGGGATTGGCGGTAGGTCTGCTTCTGGGGCTGCCCTAGGAGGAATTACCCGTGGTAGAAAAGGAGCTGCTATAGGAGCTTTGACGGGTGGGCTTGTGGGGCTTTTAGGTTCAATGACTCGGAAAGGAGAGCCCATTGAAATTCCAGCAGGTACACGAATGGTTATTCGCTTGGAACAACCATTAGAAATTCTCTCCTCTTTTCATAAGGTTAATCAGTAAGGGGGTCCTGCCAAGTCAACATAAAAACCATGTGTAAGTGTTACTCTTCCAGGTGAATTGCTAATCAAAATGAGAATCTAAAAAATATGTTTAACACTGGATCTGCTACATTGCTTCTGTCTAAACAATCGTTGTAAGATCTATAAAACTTCCTCAGAGCCAGTTAACCTAGATCATGCAAACTAAATTAATCGTGATTTGTATTGGGGTTATTTTACTTGTAGGAATGACGGTGTATTTGCCGTGGAATCTTGCGGTGGAGGTAAATAGGGGAAATACAACTTTGACCCGAGAGTTCTTGGTTTATAATTTCATGTTTAGTCCCCCCAAGTTGCCACCCACATTTTCCTACACTGCTAAAATTAACTTTTTCCGATTAGGCCTTCAATGGTTTTCAGTCATTGCCTTGACGGGGGCAGTACTTTTTTTCCTAACTCTGTCTGAAAGGAATAAAGGGCTTGAGAATTTGCGTAAAGAACTAGAAGAATTACAGCGGATGGTTAAGGCTAAAGAATCTAATAAGGAAAAGTAATGAAGTCCATTCAAGCTGTTCTACTGGTAGCACTGATCCTTGGACTTGGAGGTTGCTTTAACTCAGATAAGTCTATGTTTCAGAAAACCCTAACACGCGCAGAAGATGGAGATGCCAAATCACAATGGTACTTGGGGGTGATGTATGAAACTGGTACAGAAGTTTCTAAAGATTATAAAAAAGCTACTAAATGGTTCTGTCTTGCTGCCAACCAAGGGTTTGCTCCTGCCCAATTTAACTTGGCATTAAACTATGACCTAGGGCATGGGGTAATACAAGATTATGTCAAAGCACACAAGTGGTTGAGTCTTGCTGCTACTCAGGGCCACAATATGGCAATCATAACTTTAGCTCCTTCTATGAGCTACGTTGAGGCCCATAAGTCGTGGGATTTAGTTGCTAAGCAAGGGTATAGCTCTGCTGTTATGACCAGAGAGTGGGAAATGGATAAGAAAATGACGCCGTCTCAAATCCAAGAAGCCCACAGGTTAGCCAGAAATTTTAAACCTAAGAAAAATTAACCCTATAGAGGATTAAGGACATTTATTAGGGGCTTTAATGTCACAAAAGCTTTTCTATTTTCTCAGGTGGGCGACCCAAGACTGCCTTTTCTCCCTTAACAACAATAGGACGCTCAATCAGTTTGGGATTCTTAGACATGTACTGAAACAACAGCCTGTCATCATCCAAGTGAGCTTTTAAATCCAATTCCTTAAAAATAGACTCTTTACTGCGAACAAAATCTCTGGCTCGCAAACCCAATTTGTCGGCTAGAGACTGCAGTTCAGTAGGAGAGGGAGGTGAGTTTATATAATTGATTATTTCAAATTCCTGGCCTGAATTTTCCAGAATCTTCACGGATTCCCGACTTTTACCTCACTGAGGATTATGATAAATCAGTATTTTACTCATATCGTGGCTCCTTTATTTTTTTAATAATAATACCTCCAATCACTGGTAGGAACCAAGGTAACCATCGGTTTAGCTCCAACCCATTAACAATCCCAAATCCTAAAAGTCACCGATTAGAAGCTTAAAATATTTTCATTCTTTTGATGGGTTAACATCAATCAAATAACAACAACCAAGAAGATAATCCAACAATACTGATCAAAAGAGAAGCCTTGTTAGAAAAAACAAGATGATGACCGAGCTTCAAACATTTTTATAGTCAAACCTTCAAAACTTGATTCATAATAGCTACAAATACCAAACTAAATTCCAAAGCGGGTAAGGTCATGAAAACCAAACAGGCAGCATTACTATCGGTAACGTTTCTTCTGGGCTCGACACTGTTACTGACGGCTGGGAAAAGACCCAATTTTTCCGGAACGTGGGTATTAGATCCTGAGAAGAGTGATATGGGTCAGGCTGCTGGTCGTGGTCGAGGCTGGAGAGGACAGCGTGGCAGAGAAGGCCAAGCTG
>ENA-UPTF01002195-UPTF01002195.1-marine-metagenome-genome-assembly--contig:-NODE-2195-length-11454-cov-3.453283_pt1 | contig 11454 bp, 11 predicted proteins | sample MGYA00238166_ERZ767019 | MGnify/ENA primary metagenome ERZ767019 (study PRJEB28930, sample SAMN06266391) | marine metagenome | isolation source: Sea water from 250 m depth | place: Atlantic Ocean... | reverse complement strand
TACTGGATAAACTGAACTTCGTCAACAAATGATCCCTTTTCCGCAAATATTGCTGACGGCACAAACACTGCCAGTGGTATAATTAATGCTAGCATAATAACTAGCCAAAAATTCATGTCATGTCTGACATGTTGTCATAATTTAAGGTTCATTAGGCATTAATAAAAAATCTATACCAGTGATTTTATGACTGATGGTAAATTGAAAGCAGTGCTTTCTGCCATAAAAAATGGTATGCCAATTGAGGAGGCTTCACATCATATTGATTGGAAAGATTTTGAAGGGCTAGTTGCTGAAATACTCGAATCAAAACACTTTCAAGTTATGCGTAACTTCAGAATGAAAAAACCAACAATGGAAATAGATGTTATAGGATTACGCCTTGGAGTGGCAGTACTTATTGATTGTAAACATTGGAAGAGAATGAGTCATTCTATGCTTGAAACAATTGTTCGAAAACAAATAGAACGTGTAAAACATTATGTTGCAAATACTAAAGATGTTGTTGCTGTTCCCACTATTGTTACATTATATCAAGAGGAAACCAGTTTTATCAACAGAGTTCCTATTGTGCCAATATTGCAGTTTTCTTCGTTTATAGATGAGTTTTATGGCAACTTGGAAGATATTAGAACACTAGAAAAATAGCCAATAAGAAAAGTCCAACACATCCAACCATAATTTTCTTTGTCATTAACAACGAATCGTCAAGCGCCTTCGAAAGTGATTCAAAGATTCCCGTACCCATAGTTCTTACTTTTGCATTGTTTTCTAAAATTTCAAATTGACCTGAAACAATATTTTTTTCTGCCTTTCTCGCAATAGATAGACACCAGCTTGCTAACTTTTCTGGCTTGGTAGTAATTCCAAGCTGATAATAACCATTTTTGTTTCTCGCACCCATTGATGTAAAATGAGTATCGGAAGTAAACATTTCAACTAGATCATGTCCATTGTCTTTCAAATGTGCTACAATTTTTTCGCGTATACCGTTTTCCATATTGTTAGAATCAGCCCAACACAAAAAATACTTCTTTTCTTCAATGGCAAGACATAGCATTCCTATACCACCGCCAGCAAGATCATTTGTTCTAATATTCATAGACTTTGAGTTTGCATAACCATACTGCAATGGATAGCTATTTTTTGTAATTAGAATATCAAGTGTAGATTTTGCAGCAGTAATCATGTCTTGCGAGTCTTCTTGTGATATTTCTCCTCCCATAGCATTATGGGTGTCAACAATGAATACACGCTGAAAATTTCTATTTTTTGCTATTTGTTCAATCTCAGTCTTGATAAAAAGTGGTATGTCTTCCATACCATGTGGTGATAAAGACAAAAACAAAATTGATGTGTCATCAAGACGTATTCCAACAGCACGTGCTTTGTTTATCTGCGTGGTTACAGGTATAGTACACGTATGACCTTTTGTTGAGATAGAACTTTTTGATAATTCCACAAGATAATTTTGTACATCATCTTGTGAGGGGAGATTAAGTGAATGATCAGATATACTATGCAGTACCATCGCAGACGAGTTCATAGTTTTGTAGATTTGATGTGTGATGTCACTGCCACCAACTGGATGGAAAGGACCAGGATGGAGGTCTGGTAACACCATCCTAAAATCATTTTTACCGTCATCTGTATAGAAACGAATCTGTGATGTGGAAATGTTTGATGGTTTCGATGTCTCAAGTATTATAGATTCCATGTCACTTGGATCATTTCGCGATACAGACTGAAGATATGCTTGCAACAGTTTATGTGTACTTTTAATTACAGGCAATCCTGTTTTGTTTGTCAAAAATGACCAAACAACTGCAGCTGCTAGAAATATAATTCCAATTATCAATGCTTGAACATCATAAAGAATAGACCACATGTCAATGGGTATTAAAAGAAGAAACATAGCAAGCGGTTGAAGAAAACATAATACACATGATTTTTTCATACTGATTCCAAGAGTTGTAGTCATAATTCCAATCCTAAAGCTGGAAAATATGAACATGCCCAAAACAACATAATACAGAGTCAGCTCCGTTGACATTATAGCAGCTCCTACAATACCAGATACCATGGTAATCAGCCATAATATATTTCCAAAAAATGACATGTGTAATGATTTTGAATATTCTTTATGCCTTGTAAAACGTGAATCTAAATACTGTGTAACAATCAATGCAGCAACAACAGCTGGTAGATGATAGAATATTTCATAATTTTGAATGTAATTAAAAAAAGCAAGAAGTGATAATATGGATGCTATAGCAATTGATGCAATCAGTGAAACGTAAAATGAAGCCGGATTTATTAACGTGAACTCATACCGTCTGTGAATATTTTGAATATCGTCCGGATCAGACATAACAATTATGGTGCTAAGAATATTTCAAGTGCCCAAGAAAGTACGATTAGACTTATTGGAATAGTTATGATGATTTTGGGATTAACCTTAACCCCTCTTGTTTCATCCTCAAAGAATCTAAGTAGACCTGCACTAGAAGCAGGTAGTGGTGCATTTTTCTTTTTACTGTCTGCCATTCTATAATAAAAAATTAAATTTCAAAATAAAAACCTGTCTATTTTGGCTTTAATTTTCTAATAGCCTCTATTAGGGCATCAATAGATTTTAGGAGTTTTTGTTGTTTTTCGGGGTTATCTTCGAGTGCCAGCTGATTAGACAATTCTTCCAGCTTTTTCTCTAGTATTACTAGTGATGGAATAGATTTTTTATTTTCAGATTTGGCATTAGATTGCTGAATATCTGGCTTTTTTCCACAATTTACGCATAAAGCATCACCATCTTTCATAACTCTTACACCCTTACAATATGGACAAGGCTCACTAAGCAATGTGGCTCCATTTAAGAGCATTTTAACAGCCTGTTTTGTTAGATCATCTGACATGTATATCATGTTGTAGTGTATGTAAAAAATTCTAGTATTTTGCTAAATTTACATATGTACATATTTTGATAAACCTAAATAGTCTGTCAGAAGATCGTTTTGTAACTAATGGCAGTAATTTGTAATACATGCGGACTTCCTGATGATTTATGTGCATGTGGTGATCTTGATAAAGATAGTACTCATATTATAATACGTCTTGAAACTCGACGATTCAGAAAAAAGGGAACAATGATTGAGGGGTTAGATCCGAAGGTTAACAATCTAGAAAGTGTTGCAAAACAACTTAAGAAAAAATATGCCTGTGGTGGTACTGCAAAAAATGACTATGTCTTTTTGCAAGGTGACCATAGAGAAACAATAAAGGATACATTGATTCAGTTAGGCTTTTCTGGTGAAACAATAGAGCTACACTAGAAATAAAGTGTCTACACAAAAAAAAATTCTTCAATTGCTTGGAATTCCATATGGTGCATTAATATCAGTTATTTTCGGTCTTATGGTTTTCTCATTTCCAATTGGTGCATATTTAGTTTTCAACTCAGAAATTGGTGATGATATTACCTACGAGTATCCAATGGAAAAATTTGGTTTTTTTCTTGCAGGAATAGGCTTTGATGCTCCAATACAATTTGAATTAGGTGACGGATTTATTTTTCTGTGGTGTATTTTTTTGATTCTATTTGCTATTGCAATATTAGGTCCAAAGAAAAATTTTCTTAATTCATTGCAGTCAATAATTACCAAAGGAGAATATCAGATACAGGATAACTATATGATTGCTATTATCAAATGGTTTTCTATCTTAATAGTAGTATCTGGTGTGATAATTATGGTTCAGGAATTTACTGGAATGCCGCTAGAACAGCCTGAAGCACCAAATCATCTATTACAGTTTTTTAACGTTACACTAGCTCCTATAACAGAAGAGTTTGGTTTTAGAGTATTATTGATAGGTATTCCACTTTTTGCATTATATTCTCATGAATCATCATTTGGATTATTTATCAAATCATTATGGAGACCATGGTACAATCTTCATATTTTTGATTCAAAAAAGGCGTTGATGGTAATAATTGGTGTGGGTATTTTGTTTGGAGTTGCACACGTTATTTCCGGAGAAGCATGGGATGCAACAAAATTTGCACAAGCTACTGCCGGTGGAATTATACTCGGATGGGTGTATTGTAGATATGGCATTGTTCCTGCTATTCTAATTCATTGGGCAACAAATTATTTTATTTTTTCATATGGTTATATTATTGCGGAAATTAATCAGATTTCTATTGAAAGTGCTTTTTTGGACACATTAATGAATACGATTGAGTTTATTCTAGTTATAACAGGTATAATTTCAGTTGCAGTTTTTGTGTTAAAGTACGTATATTTGAAAAAGCAGATGTTAAAGAACTAGAATATTTTTTTAGATCATAGTACATTAGCTAGCCTAGAAGACTGCGAACTTTTTCTATAAACTCTGGTTTTTCATTTTGTTTTATCATGTATTGAAGGTCAGAATTGTCATCAATATCAAGCATAATTCTACGAATAAAAGCAACTGAAACGTTTTGAGTTACGATCTTTGCAGCTTTCAATTGATAAGAATAACTACCTCTGTCATATTGTGTTTCCATGATATTAGCAGGGCATCGTACAAGGGCATTCGTTCCATTAAACTGTAAAGATGGAACTATTATTACGGAGCTGCTAGATTTGAGAAAACTTAACAAATTATCAATATCAGATGGTTCCATTATGGGTATATCTTGAGGAAAGATAACAGAGCAATCATATTCCTTATCTGATATATGTTTATCCGCTAAAGAAATTGCAGCGTTAACACCTTGATCATTATCATAGATCTCCAATGCACCAAATTGCTTACCTAACTTCATCGCATCCTCATCTTTTGATACTATAGATATGTTGTCTATGGACTTGCTTTTTGATATGGTTCTAAGAACTTCTTCTAACATGATCTTGCATAGAAGTTCTTTTTGAATTTTAGAAAGTGTCAGCCTAGTTTTAGCTTGAGAAAAAGTCTTAACGGGTATTATTGCTAGGGTTTTCAAGTAACTTGTTTCAAAATAAATGATGCAAGTGCGTCTTCAGTTTTTTTATTTGTCATTCTGATTTTAGTATCGTAAACCTGCATATTCAATGCCTCAATTTTTTTTGTTTGCATTCTATCTTTGGTGTCGATAACTATTTTCGAGCAAACATTTGCATACATCTTTGCTACACCGTATGCAGAAACCTCATTACCAGCTGATTCCATGTATTTTGCTGCAGGTCCACTTAATGCAGCATTGCCAATTATAGGACTGATTGCTACTACTTTACGTCTATTTTTCACTAACTCCTTGCGTATTGCTTTAATTGCTAATATCGGACCAATACTAGTATATGGATTAGCAGGTGCAATAATCACAAGCTTAGAGTTTTGTATTGCATTTATAGCATCAGGGTTTGGTCTAGCTTTTTCAGAACCTATATACTGAATTCCTTCAACTCTATTTCTTCCTCTGTGTTTTACCCAAAATTCCTGTAGATGCATTTCACCTTCGTCTGTTTTAACGCGAGTTTCTATAGAATTATCAGTAACTGGAATAATTTTGGCTTCTATTGCAAATTTTTCACATAACCACTTTGTAATGTCACCTAAGCTTTTGCCATTTTTTAACATGTTAGTTCTAATTAGATGTGTAGCAGTGTCACGATCTCCTATTCTAAACCATGTGTCCTCACCAAAAATTTCCATCTGCTGTAAAAATCCAAACGTGTCTTTTTTTATTCCCCATCCTTTTTCATAGTCCAACAAATCAGCTAGTCCATACATTATGGTGTCAATATCAGGACAGATGTACATTCCATAAAGCCAGTAGTTATCTCCAACATTACTAATTACATTAACATCTGTTTCTTGGGACATAATCCCCCTTACTAATTTAATCGAACCAGTTCCGCCAGCAATTATTGTAATCATTTTTTTTCACTAAAACAGTTAGACGGTACTATACTACCAATATTACCTTTTCAATTTTCTTGATTACAAGCCTCATACATTTATTAAGTTTGGTTAAATTTGAAAAATGTGCTAAAATTACAATTATCTGTAGTACTTTTTTTAACTGCTATCATTGCTATTGGAAGCATTACGCCTGTCTTTGCATCAGGTCAATTAGATGTAACAATTGACTCTGATGAAGATATTGCGCTTGCCAAGATGACATACCAAAGAACAATTTCCATTAACTATTCAGAAGGAGGACAACTGGCAGATGAATTAAGTGGAAAGATCATGAGGGTTAGTTTTCATGCAGATAGTTCAAACTATGGAATGTCCGATTTGATTTCAAATATTAATTCAATTATTACAGCAAATGGCAGTGTTGCAGAAATAACAAACTTGAATCTAGATTATCTTGCTGTCATGACTGGTGGGACAGAAAACATTTCAATAGACTACAAGATTGTGTTGCGTCCAGTGGTTGAAAATTTTGTACTTAGAGGTTATTCGGTAGGAAGTCCAGCGTTAGTAGATATTGACTGGAGGGGATTTGGAGCTAATGGACCAGTTACAATAACTACTCCACAATACGGTGATGTAGAAATCAATCTTCCTATCTCGGTCTTTGAAAGATTTGCACCATCTATGGCTTTAGCCATGAAGTCTAGTCCAAATTCTAATGCTTTTTATCAAGAAGTGATGAATGCAGATGGAATTGATCAACAGCCGGTTGGAAACTGGCACTTTTTGTTTGATCCAACTGGAATTCAAATGGATGCAGCTCAACATGGGCTTTCTGAAGAGATAGCAGGTAGTGTAGTTTCTAATTTTACTATGGGAGAAAGTAGCCTTCGAGAGGGAATACAAATAGAAAAAATAAATGAGGGGCAGTTTACTCTTGACAAAGTCTACTCGTTCAAAAGTATAGAGTCATCTGATATTGCAAATGTTAAGGTTATTGGATTTGCTACAAGAGAAGTTCAATCTGATTCAGAAGTTTTAGGCATTAGCCCAACAGCACCGGAAGGATATGCAACAACATCAAGCGGAGAATTTCCAGCAGCTGTACTATATGGTATGGCTGGAGCAGCAGCTGTTGGTGGTGCTGCAATAATGATGATGAGTCAAAGAAAACTAAAGAAAGAGAAAGGACATTATGACCAGACTGGTATTGATCCATCACAACTTACTGGTGTTGCAACAAGTGCAAGCGCTGGTGGATATCAAACGGTTAGGGGTGAAGCTCATGTAAAAGGACTCGAAGATTATAATCAACACAAAAGTTACTATGATGACGACAAACCACAGGTTGAAGAAAAAACTGAAAGCGAATCATCAAGTGCAAGAGGCTCTATGCCAAAGGGTTGGAAACCAGAAAAATAAGTGCGTGCTAGCCGTAACCCTCCTTCTGTTTTAACGATATTTCGCTTTGCAGCCTACCTGAACCTGGTACAGAATCCTATGGTTCGCTTTGGCTTTGCTTCATGTGGGGCAGATATTTCATTCCGTTTCTGGGAATCTCAGGCAGAACCATCATAGTACTCCAGATGGGATTTTTTTCTGTTCTGTTGCCAGCCATCTCTGACTATCCATCTCCAGATCACATTTTCTGTATGAAGGGAGGAGTTTCCTCTGCCGTAGCAGCGTCTCGCTCACCAGCTCGCACGAGTAAATTAAGGAACAAGGTAAATTTGAATATTTCTTAGAATTTTGATTCAAAGTATTCTTCATCATATCTTCCAATTTTCTGCCTAGATCTTGCAGATTGCATTAAACCCAAAATCTCTATGTATACACGATAAACATGTCTATTCTCTTTTGTTATCTGTGCCAGCAAATTCCAAAATGACCTTGAATGAAATTCTGAGAACAGGTGGTTACGTACAACAATGACTGTTTTTTTGGATTTACTAGCTAACGACAAGGTTTTCGGACTAAAAGCCGTATCTGCTTGATTACCAGCACCTAAAACGATTACACCTGTTTTAGTTTGGTTAAAGTTTTGTAATAGTTCAGACGACACTAGCATATTTTTTGTTTTAGGATATACTTTTTCAAATTGTACTTTTTTAAGATCCAGATCAAACATATTCTGATTAATCTTGTTTACAATATCTATCTCTACTTCAGGGGATTGTGTTACACCGCGAACAACTCTAATTTTACTATCATATTCTTTTGACATGGTATGTGCAATTTCAAGCCCAAGATTTGAGTGTCGTCCCCTATCATATGAAACTATGATGTTAGAAATATCTTTGTCAAACTTTTGTCCAAGTTTAACACCAATAATATCACAAGTCGATAATGATAATAACTTTCTGTTTTTTCGCAAAAAGGAAAAATCTATTATCATGGTATTAATTCCCTGTTCTTCGGCTGTAGCTAGAATTGCTTCAGTAGGATCATGAGAAAGTCTAACAAAATATCTATGACGTATTGAATGAGAAATTGATTTCTTAAACTTATCAAACGTTCCTATTCCGGTTTCTCCAGACTTGCTTGCGAAAGATAATGGAGTTTGTTTTGGCACAGTAATTACATTAAGAAAAGATACCTCACCATTTTTCTGGTCAGCAATTGCAGTAGCAAGTTTTGTAAGTCTAGTAGCTGTTCGTTTAGAAAAGACAACTAAAACTCTATATTCTTTTCTCTCTTCAGGTGCTTGATTGAAAACTAGTGGTGCGTGATGTTCTTTTTCTTTCTTTGATGTATAAAATTTGTAAATCAAAAATCCTGCAAGTATCCATACAACGGCAATTGCCCAACTCATAGGTTGTGAAAATAATAAGTAAACGGAAAGAATGGCTGCAAATGCAAAACCAATTACTGGAATTAAAGGAAAGAACGGAGTTTTAAAACCATATACTAACTTTTTTTCTTTGGCAAGTCTTCGTATAGTAATACAGGCTGCATTAACTTGTACAAATAAGAACAAAAACATGACGGTTGCAGCAAGTGCAATCATCGTCAAGTCAAATGACATTGCCAGAACCATCATAACTATACCAGAGCATAAAGTGGCAACAACTGGAGTTCGATATTTCTTGTGTAGTTTGTTAAACACTGGAGGAAGATCATGATTCCTTCCCATAGCAAAAGATACACGACTAGCAGCAAATGTTGTTGCATTTAGTGCTGCTAATGTTGATACAAACCCTCCCGCTAACACAATTAGAGCCCCAAATGGAAGATAGTACTCAGCAGCCTCGATTATACCAAGCTCACCAAAGCTTCCAATAAATTGCCAGGCAGGCTGTTCTACCTCTGATGGATTCAAACCCCCAATAAAGACAAACGCAAATAGAACATAAACAGAAACTACTATTCCTAACGAAATGAGAATTGCTTTAGGAATATTCTTTTTTGGTTTTTTAATCTCATCACCAGCCTGTGCAATAATTTCATAACCCTCAAAGGCGATGAATGTTAGACCCATTGCAAGTACAAGTCCCGTAGTGCCGTTAGGAAAAAAGTCTCGAAAATTTGCTGGCCAATTAGGATTTGTCAGTGTCATGGCTGCAAGAGCTGCTATTATCAATACGCCAATAATTATCAATTGAGAAAGTGTGATTGCACTTCCAACTTTTCCAGTATGTGACGAACCTCTAATATTGATAAAAGTAAATATTATAATTGCAATTGCAGCAAATATTTTTTCAAGTGGCAATCCAAGTGAACTGTCTATTATTTCAGCAGATGCTAAGAGGTGACCCAAAAATGTTCCAAATGCAACAGCGTACAGGCTACCCGCTATAGTATGTGCAAACCATGCCATCCAACCACTTAGATAGGAGTTAGGTCTAGGAAGTCCCTCTCTTACCCATTTGTATCCACCACCCGTTGCGGGTAAGGCAGAACCTAGTTCAGCATAAGTTAAGGCAGTAAAGAGAGTGATAACACCATTGAGAAGAAATGCAATTATCAATGCTGGTCCTGCAGCAGATATGCCAGGTCCTACTAGCACAAATATAGCTCCACCAATCATTGAGGCAACGCCGATCATTATTGCCTGTGAAAGGGAAAGGCTTCTAACAAGTCCAGAAGACTCGATTTTAGGTTTCATTGTCGACCGATTTGGTATTATACTAGAATAAATCTGTAATTGTTTACTATGACGAATAAATGTCTAGATATGAATGAGTTAATCCATACTCCTTACAAATTTCAATAATGTCAGATTCAGATATAGCCTTTGAATAGTCTTCCAAGAGATTTTTATTTAACGTGTAAAAAGTGTGACCCCATTTGAATTTGTCAAGAAGAATCATTGCCATGTCAAAATATCCTAAAATGTATACAGCTGCGGCTAATGCCTCAACAGTAGTTAATTTATTTAATTTGGAATAATTAAGAGGATTTCCTGCTAATAATGGCGGAAGTTTTCTGGGTATGCCAGAAAATGGTTTAGAAAAGGTGGTATTAGTGAGATTCCAGGAACAATCAATTCCTGTAATAGAACTAACAAGTTTTTTGTCTGATTTCAATAATGTTTTTTTGGAAAATGGATTTAAAACAAGTGTACGAGAAGATGTTTTTTTAACGTGCTTTGCAAGTCCGAATTTGACTAGTTTTGCAGCACTACATTTTCTAGGATCATCCTGTTTTAGCATTACGACATTTATTAACATGATAAAAATTTGGTAGAGACCAGTTAATATTTTTCTTTGATGGTATATGTGATAATTTAGTAAAACCATAAAAAAATCAATGGGAACGGCAGGATTCGAACCTGCGACCTCAGGCACCCAAAGCCCGAATCATACCAAGCTAGACTACGTTCCCATACCAAACAAAATTTTATCCCCAAATTTAAGCATGACATATTATCATTTTAATAACATACAAAATCAGTTAGCGTATTGCAGATTGAAGATTATCTAAATGCAGGAAAAATTGCGGGAGAAGTAAGAGAAAATATTCGTAAGAAAAACTGGATTGGATCTACGTTAGAAGATATTTGTGAATACGCTGAATCTGAAATTATCAAAAGAGGTGCTAAATGTGCATTCCCTGTTAACACCAGTGTAAATGAAGTTGCTGCTCACTATACTGCTGAACCAAACGACTCCAAAACAGTTTCAGATACAGATTTGGTAAAAATTGATCTCGGGGCTCAGATTAATGGATACATTGCTGATACTGCGGTGACGGTTAATTATGATCCAGAATATGACTCACTAGTTCAGACAGCAGAAGATGCTCTACAAAATGCAATGTCTATGATCAAAGTAGGCGTAAATGCAAAAGATGTTGGACGGTCTATTCAAAAAACTATAACAGATATGGGATTTAAGCCAATAGCTAATCTAAGCGGTCATTCGCTTGACCAATACACAATCCATGCGGGTAAGACAGTTCCAAATACATGGACTATTAGTTCATTTTCATTTTCAGACAATGAGGCATTTGCATGTGAACCTTTTGTTACAACTAAAAATGGTCTAGGTTATGTTCGCAATGGCAAAATCAAAAACATCTATGCACTAGTTGCAAGAAAAAAAACTAAGGATGCGGAAGCTGACAGACTAC
>ENA-UPTF01002194-UPTF01002194.1-marine-metagenome-genome-assembly--contig:-NODE-2194-length-11455-cov-3.614256_pt1 | contig 11455 bp, 11 predicted proteins | sample MGYA00238166_ERZ767019 | MGnify/ENA primary metagenome ERZ767019 (study PRJEB28930, sample SAMN06266391) | marine metagenome | isolation source: Sea water from 250 m depth | place: Atlantic Ocean... | reverse complement strand
ATGATATCACTAATCATAAACTTATGCTGATTATTAGTCATCATTGGTGCAATGGCGTGTATTGTACCGAAAATCTCGGGCCAGTTAAAGAAGTTCCAATCAATTGCTCTATGTTTCATAATATTATCACCTTAGTGCTCACCAAAAATAGTATGTCAAAAAACCCGTTATCACCCCGAAGGCAATCTGTCCGGTCATCAGCAACCACACGGGATACAGATGTACGGTATATCCTTCTTCCCTATGAGGTAATCCTATGGAAAGAGTAGAAGTAATGAAATGGCTGGGGACTGCATTTATCTTAAGCGGTATTTTAATGACAAACTTGAATATTTATCCATTAAATATTTTTTTACATGGTTCAGGAGTAGTTTTTTGGTCTATTGCAGGTTACATAACACAAGATAAGCCAGTTTTAGCAAATTTTGGTTTACAGATACCACTTTTTGTCATTGGTTTTTCAAAAGTTTTTTTTGATCTTTAGATAATTTATAATTCTCTAGGTAAAAGTAATTCTTCTAAAATCCAATTTTCTTTTACTTTCCAAGATTCATTTGGATTTTTTATGGTAAGTAGTGCAGTTGCAGCAGTAGGCATTCTATGCCATTCTCCGCATAGATATGATAGAAAATCAGCACAACCAGGATTATGTCCTAAAATCATAATAGTTTCACAATCGAAGTCATCTGGTAGATTCTTTCGAATTTTCTTTGGACTGCTGTGGTAAAGTTTATGCAAATATTCAACGTCAACACCGTCTATGACTTTATCCATTCTAGCCCAAGTTTCTTTGGTTCTAGTAGAATCACTGGAGTACAATTTATTTGGAATCCATTCTAGTCTAATTAATTCCTTAGCAATTTTTACAGCCGCTTTGCGCCCTCTCTTGTTCAAAGGTCTTTCATGATCACTGAGATTATGATATTTCCATGAACTTTTAGCATGGCGCATTAGTATCAGACGAGTTATCATTTGTTTCCTACCTTTGCAGAATAATTTATCGCGGCTTCAGAGATGTCTGTTGAATATGCAATTGTCCTCATAATAGCGTCCATAGCTATCGAGAACTCAAGAGGATGTTCCATTTCTTTTTTGTATCTGTTTTCAAAGTATTTTTGTGCTTTTTGCATAGTTTTCTTTCCTTTATCGATTACAACTGTGGCTTTGCGTGGATTATTGTTGATGAAACTTTTCATAGAGTTTTTCATTATCTCACCTGCATCTTTTGCTAAAGGTAGCATTTTTCTTCCAGGAATTAGTCCTGCAACATATCCTATCTCAGCAAGTCTACATGCATGATCTGCAATTCTTTCTAGATAACGTGCAACATTAGAGTAAACGACACCTTCGAAGGAGGATGCTTGTAATGGTCGTGATAGACTCGAATCTTCAAGCATCATATTGAATTGCCTTTCAATGAACCATTGTAGTTTGTCAGCTTCTTCATCCCGGTCCACGACGTCCGTGGCCAGATCCTCTGACCCTTCCAGAATCAGGATTGAATCGTTATACATTGCACTGACAATCTTGTACAATCTTTTGATGGCCCGTCTGAAGGGCAATGCCCCCGGATTCGACATGTCGGTCAGGATAGCTTGCGCTGATTCTTCCTCAATGATCTCTATTCCGATGACACTTGCCGAGAATTTACGTATAGTCTTTCTCTCCTTGACAGTCAGCCGAGGGTTTCCTGTAACTCTTATTTCAGTACTTCCAGCCAGATAGGCCCCAATTAAGTCTCTGAAGAGGTGTTGATTTTTCTCGCCATGACATTTGACGGTCGAGACTTTCTTGTTCGGACTCGGCTGACCAGGATCTATTGTCATCGTACCATTGGGCTGCTGTAGCAACTTGACCTCCGAACCCGAATTGAGTTTGTTTTTCTTTGTCCATTTCTTTGGCAGCGAGACTATCAAAGTGGAACCACCGGTCTTTTGCAATTTTCTGCTTTCCATTGTCTTCAACCTCCGTTTGTGCTTAAAGATATATATAGTCTATATATAATATTTAGCATATATTTATTTATAGGGGGTTTAACCCCATACCAATGTTTGGATTAGATCTGATGATCTTCCTAGCGATTCTAGTCGCAGGATATATGGCCTGGAACATAGGCGCCAATGACGTAGCGAATGCTATGGGTACCAGTGTCGGTAGCGGAGCGCTAACCTTTCGTAATGCCATAATTGCAGCTGCAGTTTTCGAATTCTTAGGAGCTTTCTTTGCAGGAGATGCTGTAACAGATACGGTTCGTAAAGGGATCTTGAATTTTGAAGAAGCTGATTTAGCAGTTTATTCAAACGAATTGAAATATGGTTTTATCGCTGCGATGTTTGCCGCAGCCCTGTGGTTAACTGTAGCGACCAAGTATGGATTACCCGTTTCTACAACCCATAGTATTGTGGGTGGAATTCTTGGAATTGGCCTATATGTTGCCCCCGAACACGTTAATTGGGCAGTAGTCACCAAGATAGTCATGAGTTGGGTTGCATCACCATTACTGGGCGGGATTCTGGCCTTTGTGACATTCAATATAGTCAAAAAAGTGATTATGGATGCCGAGGACCCAATAGAAAAATCAAGAATCATGGCTCCCATTCTGGCGCTTCCAACTTTCTTTGTACTTGGTCTGGCGCTTCAATACAAGGCTATGAAAGGAATGATCAGCCGCCTTGATTCACAAGGTTATCTGAACAAATCAGAATGGTTGCCCTCAAAAGAAGGCACGACTTTCAATATATTCGAAGAAGGTGCCTGGCTCCCTTTGAATTCCTTACTATTGGCACTTTTGATAGCCGTGATAGCCAGTACAATTCTATACTGGATATTGAAAGACTATGAATTCGAGGAGGAGGGATATCAGGGAGTCGAGAAAATCTTCGTTTGGTTACAGATTATAACAGCCTGTTATGTTGCATTTGCACATGGCGCTAATGACAGAAGTAATGCCATCGGTCCAATGGCCGCAGTTTGGCAAATTTATGAACATGATGTCCTTCAATCCGAAGCTGCAATACCGACTTGGATGATTCTTTTGGGAAGTGCAGGAATTACATTAGGTGTGATGACTTGGGGTGCTAGGGTCATGGTCACCGTCGGCAAGAAGATTACACACATAACTCCAACTAGGGGTTTCGCAGCTGAGTTTGGAGCAGCCACGACCGTCTTGATTTTCTCAATGCCCTTTCTGGCAGTCCCAATTTCTACCACTCATACATTGATTGGATCTGTAGTGGGGGTAGGATTAGCTGGCGGCACAGCCTCGGTTGATTTCAAAGTATTTGGAAAGATAGCTGCAAGCTGGATTGCTAGTATTCCGGCAGCGGCTTTTGGGGCCATTACACTTTACATTATTTTCGGTCTTGATGAGACCAGATTTATTGTATCTGTAGGGATTATACTATCAGCTATTGTTTGGCTTTTGTACAAAACCATATCTGAAGAACTAAAGTCTAATATTGCATCAAAGGCTGAGCTATAACGATGAAACTCTTCGAAAGCAGAATCGGCCCCAGCGTGTTCAAGTCGTACTACAAGCACGCTCAGAGAGTCTTTGAGACGGTCGAAAACATGAATGTCTGTGTGAAGGCCGCTTGTACAGGGTCAGAGGTGAAGAAACACATCAAAGCCACTTCTAAGTCTGAACTGAAGGCCGATAAGATCAAGAACAAGATAAGAGATATGCTGCGCGGTAGTGTAAGACTGGCAGTTGATAAACCAGTTTTTCTGGACCTTATCTCACGTCAGGATCGAATAGCAGATTATGCAGAGAACGTGACCGAAATATTGTCTTTCAGAGATTTATATGACAACACCAAGGCCCGGTCTCTAGTACTTGACCTAGCTGAGGCCGTAACTGCTACAGTAGAAGAATATCAAAAAACCGTGGGCCGATTCGAATTCCTTCTGGAATCGGCTTTTGCCAACAGAGAGAAGGACATAATGCACGAACACATAGCTCGTGTAAATGAGCTAGAACATAAGGCCGACAAGGTCGAAGCCAAAGCCGCAGCATACGTATTCACCAATGGTGACGACCAGCCGTTAGCTGCAGCTCATATGTATCGTCTGATTCAACGTCTGGACGACGTTGCCAATGCGGCCGAGACAGCAGCTAATGGCCTTCTTCCGATAATATCGAAATAGGCAAATATTATTTGTCCGCTCCCAGATTGGCTCTTCGTGAATCTAGACGTTCCATTATATTCCCAGACCATGGATTTCAGTTGCGGACCTGCATGCGTTGCCATGGCCCTCAAATATTTCAATTTCGTAAGTGAAATGGATAGGGATCTGGAAGTCGAATTATGGAGAGAAACTATGGCGGTTGAGATGAAAGGCGCAGGAAGGTATGGAGTTTGTGCACCTCTCGCAGTCAGAGGTCTTCATCCACACATAATAACTGACAATCCGGAGTTAGGACTGATAGAACGAGCCAAGACATATATCAAGGCCAATAACGGCAATGAACATTACTTGGAATTCTTTCACGACATGCAAAAGCGCGTCTGCGCCCTTAACGGCACTACTCAGGAAGTCCGTAAACCCACATTAAAGGATATACGGGAGGCTCTGGAAGCAGATAGAGTCATATTCGCTCTGGTCTCTACTATAATCTTTGAAGAGGAGAAGGACGATATCCCGCATTGGATAGTCATCACGGGAGAGGATAATGAGATACTTACAGTCAATAATCCGATAGATGAGGATCAGGCCAAGGCCCATCGTCCGATATACTTTGATGATCTGTACACCAACGTCGAGATGTATCAGGAAACCACATTGGTCAGTGTTGGAAAGAAGGCCTTCGGTAAAGAATTGGTTCCCGAGCCTCCATTATCTAGTGATTATCTAGAATACACTCGTTGAAAGGAAATAGTACATCAGGTACAGCCCGACGATTATCATAATTATTCCACCAGCCATTTCAATCTGACGAGTCGAGGCCTTTAACTTGTCAACTATCGTGGATTCGGATGCAGCTACTACCATCGTGAAAGCGACCATAAGGGCCCCGGCCGTAGCAGAGAAGATCAGGAAAACCAGCAGTCCAGTGATGATTCCTTTACTTATGCTGGCAGATAACAGTCCTACTACAACTGGGGCTACACACCCCGCGGCAGCAGAACCATAGGCAACACCATACCAGAAGAGTCCAGTTCTGGTTCCAGCCTCACCACTAGAGAAACTGAATTCTTTTCCAGTGGTAGCTTTGATACCGCTTTCAATTCCACCCTTGGCTATCATCATTGGTTGGGAACTGGCTATAGCTGACATCAGGTTTCTGAATGGCCGAACTATCTTCTCTGAGTCATACTCCATGACCATTATGACTCCCATGGTCAGAATCAGGATACCTACTACCAGTTCAAGGACGGGAATAAAGCCACCAATTACGCTTACGAATGGAACAAGCAAGATTCCAATCAGTAAAAGAACTCCCATCAGACCAGCAGCCGCGGCTAACCCATCAGGGAGAGTTTCTCTGGCGGCTTTTTCATTAAATTCGCCGACACGTTGCTTTTTGTTGGCAAGGTAGAACGACATGTAACCAGGTAACATTGGAAATGAACACGGAGAGAAGAAGACCATCACGCCCGCTCCGATGGCAAATAGATAGATTGATGATTGTTTAACCTTTACAAGTGCGCCCTGCCCTGTCAGAGCTTTGTTCACCTCCAATTCCAAGTCGTCACGACCAGTTTGAGGATCATCTGGAACAGATTTTGCTGTTGGAGAGCCGCCTGCTTCATAGGTTATCTGTCCATTCTTATCAATAATGAATAGTTTAGGTGTTCCTTCGACGCCATATGCAATCTCAATGTCACCGTTTGTGTCACCCATTGCATGTCTCCATCCGTGGTCGTTAGCCATATCAGCAAGTTCGGATTCTGAGTCAAAACCAAAAACACTGATAGATAGAATTACTACGTCGTCATCGTCCATTATCTTTGAATAGGGTCCGAGTGAATTCTTGACTAATCTTTTACAGGGCTCACATGTAGTATACATAAAATCCAGAATTACGACCTTTTCCCCTTCATAATCCGATAGTGAGAACGTTTTTCCTTCCGTATCTTTTAGTGTGAAATCCGGGGCATCAGAATCACCTCCGATCATTCCATACAGAACGACTGCCAAAATCAGAATTATCGCTGTTCCCATGCTAAACAGGACTTTGTTCTCAAGAATTGTATTGTATCCCTTACTCTGACTTATATTCTCAAATAATGAATCTTTCTTCTGATCCAAATCTTCGACCAATGAATCCCAATTTGTCTTCTGAGCCATGTCTACAATGGGTCTTAACGCCGTTTGTATTTATTCTATTTGTGTTATGCCTGAATAACACTAGGCCTTCTGGCCCAGATAATGAATCCAGTCACAGCAGCTAATAGAAGAACTCCACCACCAATCAATAACAGCGGTAATCCTTCAGCCTCTTCAGGACTCATAGCTGAGACAGTTGTCACGTCAGTACTTCCCTTTGTCCAGTTCCCGTCGTACGCTACGATACTGTATTCAACATTGACAGAGTCATCTAGATTGAGAACCGCAAAAGATTTGCCACTTCCTATGGTACATATATCACCGTCACATTCGACACCATCTACGGTCATGGGTTTGTAGGACCAATTGTATGAGTTGTTTGAATCTTTTGTGGCTTCACGATATACGACCAGAGCAGCAGTTAACTCTCCACCATCATCCTCAATGACTGCATTGATTTTCACTTTCCCACCCTCAGACGTTGGAACTCCTAACTCTATTGTGGGAGGTTCTGCTTGTTCGTCATACGCTGTGCCTTCTGGCGTTGCAGAATTCAGTACTCTGGGTGACCCATCATTTCCGTCACCACCATCCTCATTTCCACTTCCATCGCCCCTACTGGAACTGGTATCATCCATATCAAAGACAACAGCAATCGGGAATACGTTGGCAGGGTTTATGGGTACTCGAATAGGCTCTTCAATACCGTCACGGAAGATGGTTGTTGGTATTTCCCAGTCAGCATAAATCTCATTCAGTGATTCTCCAGGTTGAAGTTCGAAATCTTTTCCTTCCAGAGCGTATTCTCTGAATACATTGTGCATCGAGACATATGAATCCTCAACTGTGCTCCAAGCTGTAACATGGTCTTCGACCATGAATATGTGAAGGCGGCCGTTTAGTGTATCATCTGGCAATTCCATAGAGGATGGGTCAAACGCTTCATTGTTCTCAACATACTCTATGTCAACTCTGACTGAGAATCTTTGCCCATCGTAAATCGAGGCGACCTTTAGATTAATCATCTTTATCTGGTCTCTCTCTCCAGAATCTTTAAGCGCACTTTTCATTTCCTCGTAGTTTGCACTTGGTGCATTCGCACTGTGCGATCCTCCCATTTCGACATATCCACCATCAGCATCAAGGGAAGGCGTACCAGAAACTCCAGGCTGGTAATATTTCATTCGATCTCTGGAATCATCAGTCATGAGGTCATCCTCACCACCACCATTCAGCTCATGGAATTCTATGTAGTTCCAAGGGTTTCCTTCGAGATAACCTTCCTCTTGCCAAAGTCGTGTCGCATCAGGGTGCGCTCCACTCATACAAGGAGGACAGGAAAGTCCAGTAAAGTGTTCAAGAACAGGCCTATGAGTCCATCCATATGGATGTTCTGCATCTTTAGTTTCGATCTCTCCGACTTCAGCAGTTAGACCTGGAAGACATGAGGTACAGAACGAAAGTGCGACGGCCATCGCTAATACGGCCTTAATCGAATCTAACATGCCTTTGTATTCAGTGGGTAATATATGACACTATCGCTTGGCGCGGGGAGGGGGATTTGAACCCCCGTGGGATTAACTCCCATTGGATTAGCAATCCAACGCAATGGCCAGACTATGCGACCCCCGCTAATTCGTCTCGACAAACGGCCCGTATAAGGCAATTACGCTTAGGCACTAACATTAAAGTAACGATGCAAATGCTAAATCGTGAATATTAATCTTGTAACCTCTAATCAGGGCAAGGTCGAGGAATTGACCGCTATTCTCAGGCCATTTGGACACACTGCATCACAGTTGCCGGTTCAATGTCCTGAAATTCAAGCAATGACCTTGGAAGAGGTAGTAGACTTTGGTCTTACCTGGTTACATGATCAAAAAACACAAACTCCTCTGATAATCGATGATGCAGGCGTCTTTGTTGAGAAATTACAAGGATTTCCAGGCGTCTACTCCCGTTATGTCTATGATACTATAGGTCCTCAGGGGTTGCTAAGACAGTTGGAGCACATAGAGGATCGTCAGGCTTCTTTCAAATGCGTTCTGGGTCTTCTTCTTGAAGATGGAACCACCCATAAATTCGTTGGAGAGTGCAATGGTCAGATAATCCACGAGATGCGAGGAGATGGTGGCTTTGGTTATGATCCTATATTTATTCCTGATGGATTTGATAGAACATTTGCCGAGTTGCCCCCTGAGGAGAAGAACGAGATAAGTCACAGAGGCCGAGCAATGAAGAATCTAATTGCATTCATATCAGAAAAAGGTCTTTGATGGAACTTTGTAAACACTGTTCGTCTCCGATTTTATCAGATACGGAGAATCAAGTCTATTGCAGTCACGAATGCTGGCGCGCTTATCGTGGACTCCAGTCTAGTAGATCTGAACCCACTGAATCGGCATTGATGGTCTGGGCTTCAATAGTAGGGATACTGATTGCCTTGTTCGCGCTCTTGATGGCTGTCTTCTTGGTTTTAGGAGATTCGGAACTTGCATTACCAATCTTCACATTTCTGTCTGGCGTATTGGTTTTTTTTATTCTCAAGGAAGTTTACAGTAAGGAACAGGTAACAGCTCTCTTTTCCATTCCAGATAGAAGTGAAGCTGGACGTCTAATTCTATTGATTTTAGTGTTGGATATCTTCGTGGTGCTGCCGATACACGCAGTCATCACCATCTTTCTCTTTCCGGAGGCTGAACAACAGGAAGTCATTACTATGTTCGAGGAGGCTTCGGATACTTCACTCGCCCTTCTGGCCTTTTCGGTCTCCATCCTCACACCATTTGCTGAGGAATTACTGTTCCGGGGATTCATTCTAGGGATGTTGCTGAAACGCTACAGCGACACCCAGTCAATTGTCATATCGTCCTTGATTTTCGCGATTGCTCATGAACCAATAGCCATGGTATTGGCTTTTGGTGGGGGTTTGCTATATGGCTGGGTTCGAGTCAGAACAGGTAGTATCTTGCCCGGTATGATAGCCCATGCAATCTGGAATGGATTCATCACTGTTGTAGTGGTTATGTACTAGCCATGACTCATATATAGAGTAAAATTTGCGCCTTCGTGAAACACATCCTAGTGTGTGTGGCTTGGCCGTACGCTAACGGGCCATTACATCTTGGCCATATGGCTGGCTGCTACCTGCCACCAGACATCTTTGCACGCTACCATCGTTTGAAAGGAAACAAGGTCCTGATGGTCAGTGGCAGTGATATGCACGGCACACCAATCACGGTCACGGCCCAACAGGAAGGAAAGTCCCCTGAGGAAGTGGCAATGCATTATCATGAGATTAACAGCAAGTCAATAGAGGACATGGGAATCTCCTTCGATTTATTCAGTCATACACATACGGAGGAACATGCCGAGGCAGCGTTATGGATTCTTGAGACCCTAGACAAGGCAGGCCATATTGAGCCCCGAGTATCGAAGGAACCATACGATCCTGAAGCCAAGCAATTCCTGCCTGATAGGTATGTCGAAGGGACCTGTCCACATTGTAACTATGAATCTGCACGGGGAGACCAATGTGATGATTGTGGAAAAACACTTGATTCCAATGAGTTGATAGATCCACATCCCAAGCTTAACCCAGATGCCAAGTTGGAATTCAAGGAGACGGAACATCTTTTCTTCAAATTATCGGATTTCAGGGATACATTGCTGAAATGGTTGTCCAAGGGCAAGGAGCATTGGCGTCCTTCAGTGATCAATTTCACACGTAATTGGTTGGAGGAGGGACTAATCGACCGGGCAATTACCAGGGATCTGGAATGGGGTATCAAAATCCCCAGAGATGGTTATGAGAACAAGAGAATGTATGTCTGGTTCGAGGCAGTCATGGGGTACTACTCAGCCTCCCTTCATTGGGCCAAGAATCAGGGTGACAAGAATCTCTGGAAGGAATGGTGGGAGAATGATGATGCAGAACACTATTACTTCATGGCCAAGGACAATATTCCTTTCCACACTATCATCTGGCCCGCCATGTTGTCAGGCTGTGGTTTGCATCTTCCACACGATGTCCCTGCCAACGAGTATCTGCTCTTGGACTCAACTCAATTCTCGAAGTCACGCAAGCATGCTGTCTGGATCCCGGACTACTTGGAGAAGTACGACCCGGAAGTGTTACGCTACTATTTGGCAGCCATAATGCCTGAGCAGAAGGACGCTAATTTCACATGGGAGGATTATGTCACTCGTATCAACAGTGAGTTGATTGGTAATTATGGGAATCTTCTGCATCGAGTCATATCCTTTGCTCAGAAGAATTTCCCAGACGGCCTTCATGCAGACGAATGTACGATACCATCACTGCAAGAGAAGGTTGGAGAGGTTTACGGACGTGTTGGGGAGGCACTTGAAGCATGCAAATTTAAGCGTGCGTTAAAAGCTATAATGGAATTATCACAGGCTGGAAACATCGCCCTGAATGAGGCCGCTCCTTGGAAACAGCTGAAAGCCGACCGCGATGCTTGTGAAGCGACCTTGGTCACTTTCCTGAACGTGTGCCGTAGCCTGTCAGTCATGATGACTCCCTTCCTTCCCACTTCATCACAGAAAGCTTGGGAATACATGGGCCAGGAAGGCCGAATTGAAGATTATGGATGGAATTCAGCAGTTGAAGGCAAGGATGATTTCAAGCTGAAACCACCACTACCATTGTTCAGTAAACTGGACATGCAAGAAATTTTGGAGAAAGAAATGCCCCCAGAGGAAACAAACGAGCTAGCTAACGTCAAACCAGAGATAACATTTGACGATTTCAAGAAATTGGATATCAGAGTTGGTACTATAACCAACGTAGAGCCGCACTCTAATGCCGACAAACTATGGTTGATAGATGTCGATTTCGGAGGACCGACTCGTCGCATAGTAACCGGGTTACGTGGAATATACGAGGCCGATGATCTGATGGGGCGTCAGATTGCAGTCCTCGTGAATCTGGCACCAGCTAAGTTCCGGGGTGAAGAGTCAAATGGGATGCTACTTGCAGCTGAAAGTGGTGAGGTCGTAAGCATACTCCATCCAGATCAGAAAGTTGATGATGGAAGCGAGGTCCACTGAACAAAACCACTAAATGCAACCTCTTTTGCAACTGAAACAGGGCCTGTAGCCTAGCCTGGAAGGGCGTCTGGCTTCTAACCAGAAGATCCAGGGTTCAAATCCCTGCAGGCCC
>ENA-UPTF01002193-UPTF01002193.1-marine-metagenome-genome-assembly--contig:-NODE-2193-length-11457-cov-1.843146_pt1 | contig 11457 bp, 10 predicted proteins | sample MGYA00238166_ERZ767019 | MGnify/ENA primary metagenome ERZ767019 (study PRJEB28930, sample SAMN06266391) | marine metagenome | isolation source: Sea water from 250 m depth | place: Atlantic Ocean... | reverse complement strand
GATAAGGCGTTAGACGCCGATGTTGATACTGACGCGGAATTCCTGAAAATACTGACTGACCTTGCTCCCTTGTATTGCTACAACTTTAAACAGTTTGAAACAAATCTGTCAGAAGCAACGAAAGATATATTGCCGAAAGCGCAAGCGTTTAAACACTCGTTTAGAAATTTGATGCCTCAATATGACGTCCGTCATAAATTACAAAATATTACTGTTCCTGTCTTGATCATATGTGGCCGACATGACTGGATAACGCCTGTTAGCCAATCTTTACTTATGCACGATAAGTTGCCCAACTCTGAGCTCGTGATTTTCGAGAACAGTGCCCATTGGGTTTACATAGAAGAAGAAGCTTTGTTTTTGAATACAGTTAACGACTGGCTCGATAGAACTTAACAATCTTGTGGATAGGAGTTTGTTTGAAACTTGATAGGGGTATCATGATCGATGCTGTAGAAGACGTTTACTTTTATGGAATTGTAGCTGCCTGAAGGGATGTCTCAATCGCGAATCAATCGAGTGTCTATCACGACTGTGGTGTAACATTATTTTACAGAATTAGATCGGTCGCAAAGATTTACCGCAAGGGCTAGGAGCATCATGTCAGAACCGGGTGGGCCAATAAATGATAGCCCGAGAGGTAACCCAGCTTGATTGCACAGTGGAAGACTTATTTGCGGCAGGCCCCCAAGGCCTGCGATACACAGGAGGTTCATTGCCTGCGTGCGGTACTCGACTTCTAGTTTGTCCGTTTCGGTACCTTTTAGTGGCGCAACGCGCGGTGAAGTAGGTAGGCATATAACTTCATCCGGACCAAGAAGGTTCGTGAGATAGTTTTTTATTTCAATATATTCTTTGCGGGCCCAGGAAATTGTTGCTGAATCAAGCGCAGATGCCCACTCAAGTCGTTCATGTATGCCTGGACCAAACTTTGGGTGAACTTCTTCAATCCACTGTTTCCGATTTGTCCAGATTTCAGATCCCTGGACTGTTCGAAAAACCTCAAACCACATTTCCAATCCATCCGGGCTAACTTTCAACTCCTTGGTTTGTTCGAATTGGCTCATTAGTGCTTGAACGTTTGGTTTTAGAGTTTCATTAATCGAGTTGTTGACCAAAGCGAACGCATCCGTTGCAAGAATAAATTTTTTAAAATCAAAAGTCGTCGTCGGTTCGTCAAATAATACTGTACCAACCTGCTCACATATTTTTGCATCAGAAGCGAACCATCCAACTACATCGAACGAGGGTGCAAAAGGGATTACACCTTTAGTTGTTATGCGGTTATGTGTAGGTCGAAGACCCATGATGCCGCAATAGCTTGCGGGTAGCCGTACCGATCCACCGCAGTCGGTACCGAGTGCAAAATACACAACTTTACCGGCAACAGCTGCAGCAGATCCATTTGAAGATCCACCTGGTATACGATCGGGTGCAGCAGAATTTATCGGTGTCCCGTAGTGGAAATTCTCACCGGATAGGCTATACGCCAGTTCGTCGGTCAGCGTACGTCCGAGCATATCAGCTCCAGCGTCGAGCAGAGTATCGATAACAGTGGCTGTAGCTATTTCCTCGTTATGAGTTCGAATCCAATCTGGATTGCCAAATCCTGTTCGGTAGCCAGCAATATGAAATACATCTTTAACAGCAAATGTAAGTCCGTCAAGTATTCCGGCACCAGTATGTTTTATGGCAACGTTATTGTCTTTGCAGAACGCACCAAGTTCGTCGTCTGGTAGTATTCTTGAATTCATTTGGACTTCATTTATTTAGTAAACGGGGAAATCGCTGTGAATTCTACGGGTAATTTATGTGGGCTGCTGAATGTGAAAACGTTAACCGGCCTCGTTTGAATCCATACAACGGTTGTGCCAGCTCAGCAATAGCGGTGGCACGGTCTGTGCAGTTAAGAATGACGAGATCAGCTGGATTTCCTTCAATTAATCCATAGTCATCCAGGCGAAGTAGTTTTGCAGCTCGGGTCGTAATCATGCGAAAACACTCGATGATCTCTTCTCGTTGTCCAATTTGAGCTGTGTTTGCATACAAATTCGCCATACGAACCAGCGAGCAATCACCAAATGGAGTGAAAGGATTGAGTACATTGTTCGTCGATAAAGAGCAGTTCACTCCTTCGCCTAGTAGCTTATGGGCCGGAGTGACTCCCCGCATCACACTATGATCTTGATGCCTGCCCATTAAGAACAAATCAGTAGAGGGTAGTACGGTCAGAGCTACGCCGGCAGCAGCAAGTGTTTTTGCGACTTCCTGCAATCTATTCGTTGATACCGCAGATAATTTTGTCACGTGCCCTATCGTGACTCTTCCACCGTAATCAAATTGTTCAGTAAGTGAGCACACGTAATCAAGGTCAAGATCGGTTGGATCAGGGCCAAAATCTAAGTGCATATCAATATCGGTATCGAACTCACGCGCTAGTTCGAAAAGTCTGTCAATTTGACCGTGTGGATTAGAGTCAGTATAGGGTGCCCCACCGACCACGGTGGCTCCGTTGTTAAGGGCAGCTACCATGAGTTCGTCAGTTCCAGGGTTGTTTAGTAATCCTTCCTGTGGAAAAACACAAATTTCGATATCCATTGCCCACTTGTAATCGGAAATAAGTGTTCTTATTCCCTCTAGACCAGTCAAGCCGATTACTGGGTCGACCTCGAGATGAGTTCTCATGTGAGTCGTGCCGTTAACAAGGCATTTATCCAGGGTACGTTTTCCGCGATCGTAAACATCTTCTGCAGTGAATTCAGCTTTTGCTTTGGCGCCTTCACGAATTGCCTCTTCAAGATCACCCTTGTCTGAATGACAGCGTTCGAGTATGCATGACTTGTCTAGGTGAATATGAGTTTCAATAAAGCCGGGAGTTACCATACATCCTTTGAGATCAAATTCTTGTCCATCGGCTGTCAAATTAGCTTGTATCGCTTCAATCTTTCCATCTGCAATACCGATGTCTACAAGTTGATTGTCCATATTAGAAGTGATACTTGCGTTTCTGAGTATAGTGTCCATTGTTTTGTCCTTTACTGGGCCTTACTTGAATAAATAGTGACCAAGCTACTCTAGATAAGATCTTCTCCGCTAACGGTAGTTGGTACACTGATCGACTCAATTATCGTACCGAGCGGTTTGATGTATGTAATGGAGCTAATGGATCTTCGTTAGTGTTACTTTGGTCTCTAACTAGGCTATCACTACGTATTGAATTAGCAAATTTTGATTTTGCGTTCCGGATGTGATTGTTAAAAGCTGAACTAGTATCGCTATTTTATTGCTTTAATTAATGTTGGCTCAATGGGAAATCGAAACGATTGGAAGACCTGTCAACACAAGTGCAAGTGATTGGATGAATTTGGTTGGCAATTCACACAATCTGACGTGCGCCTAATGTCAGTGACGCTATATCAATTTCAATGCCTTGTCACGCCAAACGTGACTTATAGGATTAGTGAAAAATATGCATAATTACATCTCTCTGGTTGGGATAGTTGCCACCTAGGAATGGTACCTGGTCAGCGATTTACCATATTTTGTAGAAACCCCCATGAAACCATTCGATTTAATGCCCTATTTGAAAGTCCCCAGCGAAATTCCGGAAGGTTATGCCCCACTAGCTGAGGAACCAACATTTAATCCCACTAGAGACCTTCAACTGACAAACCCTACTAGATCGTGGCAATTATCAGAACTTGGCTATACAGGAAATGAGGTTAGTGAGGCCGGATGCTCCCTTGCTTTTACCGAACCGTTTCAAGTGTTGTCCGAAGAAGGTGCGGCCCGCCTTCTGGAGGTGGTTCGGCTATTACGTTCTAATGCCCAAGGGGGTGGGTTAGAACGAAGTGAGTCTAAAAGTCGGCTCATTTATGTTGCCGGTGGGGTTTATCGCTCTCGCTTTTTAAGAGAGTTGTGTAGTAGTGTGGATATTGCGGAGTTCTTGTCTGAATTAGCGGAAGTTCCATTGGCGCCGCACAGTCTGCCATCGCAACAGATCTATATTAATTATCCACCTGAACAGATTAGTGAGGATGTTGATCGTTGGCACGCAGATTCGATAGGTTTTGATTATGTGATGATGGCAACAGATCCCAACAGCTTTGATGGAGGTGAATTTGAGGTCTTCTTGGGAACCACGACCGAAGCTGCGCAGCTATTGGGTATGGAAGAGTCTAAACTGAACCTCCGTACTACACAGGAACTCCCATCCGAACGAGTGGTGAAGTTTGATTTCCCAGCCGCTGGTTACGCTGTATTCCAGCAAGGAAACCGGGTTGTTCACCGGGGACGTCGCTTAAATAAACCCGGTGACAGGATTACCGTTGTACCAGGCTACGTTTCACGTGATCCTCATAGTGTTGATATTACAGATTTAGCCAATATCAGTACCTACACTGAACCTGCGATTGGTAGCGAAATAATTCGTCACGGCGTGTGGCGCTCTGTCAGAAAGCTTGTTCAGCTGCTTGATCCGGAAGTCTCGCAAGATTTATCCCGTCAAAGGAAAGAACTTAAAAAAGCGCTGTCCGACGCGCTAAATGTATTGGAGATAACCGAGTCCATGGGGAATCAATCACTTCTGGATAAAAATGGTTAGACACTACTGTTTGCTAACATCTAATTAAGCCGGCAATATCTACGCCAGATTTGTTTGGAATCCCTCTGGTTGTGCCGTTTACTAATACGATAAGGAGTTTCACTTTTGACAACCAAATTCAAGGCGGTGAATGAAATCGATATATCGCCTCTGTTCCAAACGCCTAATCATCAATCATCAATAGTTGATGCTCAGATCGCCCAAGCTTTGGTCATAGACGGGGCATTCGTAGCAACAGGACTCAAAAACAGCAGTTCTCTTGACGAAACGATGTCAAATTTGATGCGTTTTTTCGATCTACCACTTAAGCTAAAACTACGATGTGCGACCAAAAGTTACGAGCCTGCGAACCCAAACAATTACCGGGGGTATTACCCTCTGCCTGAAACACCCGATTGGGCTTATAAGGAAGGATTTGATATTGGGCCGGAACCTGCTTTGTCATGTCCAGATATTCCCGGAGCATTGTCTTTTCGTGAATCCAATGTCTGGCCCAACGAAGCAGACCTTCCAGAATGGCGTTCGGAAATGTTAGGCCAACTGCGGCAGCTAAGAACACTAGAAACTTTGTTGATGGCAGCAATTGCTCGAGGTCTGGACTTGGCGCCGGAACCCTTTCTGATGGTCAGCCAAGGTAGAAACGCCATGTTACGTCTGCTTTCCCGTCCAAACTTACCGAAAGAATTCCAAATAGCCGTCCGGAGTAACGACGACGATCGCGAAAAGAAAGCTCTCATAAGTGAGGAACCTATCGAAGACGGCCGGCGGATAATTACAGGTCGTCATGTCGACGAAAATCTTCTATCCGTATTATGGCAGTCATCTGCTGGGGGACTACAAATGGAAGGTAGTGATGGGACCTGGAAAGAGGTATATCCCCGCACTGGTACATTATCAGTACACTGCGGCACTCTTTTGACTCATCTAAGTGGGAACCAGCTAGTAGGAACACCGCATCGCGTTGTCTCCGATGGAGCCAGCAGAACCTCACTGGGCCATTTCTTAGAACCAGCATTTGAGACAAATATTTTCGGCCCTGGTAGCTTGTCGCCCGTCTCATACGCGCAATATCTTGTCGATTTATATCCAGATCGATTCACAACACCAGAGGCCACATAGTAAAACCGACGTATTCTAAGTTAGGCCTAAAGAAGAACTTCCAGGCTAGTCGGATTCATAACAATAGCGATTATGGCAAATTCAATAATCTATCGTTTAAGAGTTCAAAAAATCGATCGGCATCAGCCTGGTAAGCGACATGACAGTTCAATGGCCGGTCAGTCACAAACTTCCAGTCTGCGACAGTTTCACCAAGGGTTAAGCCTTCATTAGTTTCTACTTCTACATTGACGTGTTTTAGAGTAAACATATCCTTGTCGAGGAGATAAGCAATTACACATGGGTCGTGGAGAGCTGCGCCTTTCATATCCCATTGTTCCAAATCAAAACTTCCGTAGAATGTAATAAGATCAGCGACAGTCTGGGAAACCTGTTTCCCCAAAGTCTTGATTGCTTGCATGCGAGGCGGAGTAACCTGCACTTGATGTGTTACGTCTAATCCCATCATTACTAATTTCACACCGGAACTTAAGACAACATGCGCGGCATGCGGATCTACATAGATATTGAACTCTGCGGCTGGAGTAGTGTTGCCCGGGCTTATGGCAGCGCCACCCATAAAGACGATTTCTTGAATACGAGGAATAATTCTAGGTTCACGTATCATTGCCATTGCAATATTGGTTAGAGGGCCCGTTGGGCACAAGGTTATCGAACGAGAACTTTCAGTCATCAGGGTGTCTATAATGAAATCGACTGCATGTTGAGATCTAAGTGACATTGTTGGTTCAGGCAGGACTGCACCACCTGGAAGATCAAGTCCAGATTTGCCGTGCACGTTTTCAGCCGTACTTAGTTGTCGGACCATTGGTCGTTCGCAACCAGAAAACACCGCAATATTTGTAGACCCTGCAAGTTCACATATTTTCAGCGCGTTTTTTGTCGTCATATCCAAGGATGAGTTTCCGCCTACACATGTAAGCCCTAACAAATCAAGTTCTTCAGGTGAGGCCAATGTCATTAAAATCGCGATCGCATCATCGTGACCGGGGTCACAGTCCAAGATAATTTTTTGCCTGCTCATAACAATGCTCTCCTAAATCTGTTAATTTAATCTCTCACAGCCGTTACCACAGGTTTTAACATGGAAGACCTACTCAGCCAAAGGCCAGACGGCGTAATTCGAATGAAAACCTCAAATGTGGTGATGCTATTGCCAGCTTCGCCTCTGGAATCGCATGCCTTTGGACTTCTTCGATACCTGGCTCTGTTTATGAGGCGCGTTCTGGAGGGTCCCAGCCTGGGCCGAAAACTAGAAATTCACATGGCTACAATTAACCTCCGTTCACACGATCCAATGGTTATCAATACACTTTAATTATGAGTCTGCTGATTACGGGAGGGACAGGGTTTGTACTTAGTCACGTTGTCAAATTGTGGCTGGAGGAAAACCCCAGCAAGCGGTTGATTATTGTTGACAATGCGAAAGTAGATTGGGAGGCAAAGCAGTTTCTTCGAAACGTAGAGGGACGTATCCAGCATATAGTAGCTGATGTGCTGGATGTTGAAACATGGGCGAGCGAAGTAGATCAAGACTTGATAACCCAAGTCATTCACGGGGCCGCTGTCAGTCCCATATCAACTGATCCTGATAACAGTCCAGATCGGGAGGATCCATCACGTACGGTCAGGGTTAATGTGATGGGGACGGTGCGTGTATTGAATTGGGCACGCGAGCTTCCGAATCTACGGCGATTTCTGTATGTGAGTTCTGGTGTGTACGGTTATGGCTATAAGGGTTCTGCTACAGATGTACCTGAGTCCGCAATCGGTGAAGATGCCCCACTTGAACCAGGAGCAGCACTCTACGATATAAGTAAGGCAACTGGAGAGCAGGTAGTTAGGCGATTCTCGGAGCTTTACAGCATTAGTTCGGTTTGTGTGAGGCCGTCAGCGGTATACGGACCTCTCGATCGAGATACAGTCGCTCGTCGTGTCCATCCGGCGCCCTACCATATGGCTCATGCTGCAGCGGTTGGGAAAAATTTTTCTGTAAATTGTTTAAGGGCATCCTATGATTGGATTTATGCTCCCGACGTTGCCCGAGCCATGATCTACCTTCTAAAAGCTAATTCGCTAGAGTTTTCGACCTACAATATTGGATATGGCCGAATCTCTACCGTTAAAGACTTGGTTGCAGGGATAAGACAAGTCGTTCCAGAATTTTGTGTCACAGAGACCAATAAATTGGATGCCGATTATTTTCAGGCGGTCGACATGCGCGGCGGTGTGTGGCGAGTCCGATCTACGAACCGGCTTGAAAAAGAATTTGGCTGGTATCCGACGCCACACATTGAGGCGATGGCTGATTATGTGAATTGGATAAAAACTTGCTATAAATTGTCAGGGCAGTAACCCTAACTATCTAATTTTTAGTCTAAGGCTAGACGACTCGCTGCATTTGCCTGCCGAAGAAACTTTTCATTATGATGTTCTCCCGCAGTAATTGGGGGATACTTTGCAGGACTGTCGTCAGAAACTGTGCCCGGCAGTGCCTCGATTACTGTGTGTGGATTCACTTGTTGGAAATATCCGATTGTTAGGCGTCGGCTGTTTTGTGCCAGTTGCCGTGGAGGGTTTACAACACGATGTAGAGTAGATTTCCAACGATCGTTACTCCAGCGGGCGAGTAGGTCGCCGACGTTAACAACAAATGTTTGTGGAATCCAGGGTACATCTGTCCAGGATCCTGAGGTAGACCGAATTTGTAGGCCGCCCGGGGCATCGTCCGTACTTATGATGGTGAGTACGTCGAAGTCGGTGTGCGCTCCTGCTCTTAATTGTCCCGGTTTGGGGCTTTCAATTTGTGCCGGATAGTGTAGGGCAGATAGAAGACTGAAATGACCATCGGTGTGTTGTTCAAACCATCGTTCAGGTAATCCAAGTGCTAGAGCACAAGCATTCAAAATTGTGGAGCCCAGTTTTTCCAGTTCTTTATAACACTGTTCCCAGTGCGTTCTTAAATCACGCGGTTGCTCGGGCCATAGATTAGGGGAACGCAGCATTTTCAAGGTGTCATCAGTTTCAGAGATCGTCTTTAGGGGGCCAATGTTAAAGCTCTCTTTTAGGTCAGGAGCGGTTTCCACAGAATCATCTTCTGTTGTTGCGAGAGCACCTGAGTTAAAAGGTATATAACCGCGTATAACCTCAATCGAGGGCTGTTTAATCAGCATTTTGTCCTTAGTCGGTAGGTCAAAATAGCTTTTGACTGAGTTCGCACAATTTCGGATAGTGGATTCATTGACACCATGGCCACTAATTACGAGAAAACCGACGTTCTGAAAGGCTAGATCAATCTCATGAGCAATTCTGTGTTTGCTACGTCCATCTCCAGTTAAGAGTGACCTTAAATCTACGACAGGTATATTTGAAGGGTCCATATGTTTACGTATACGGTAACTGAGAATGGTTTAGTTTTTGATCAGACTAGTTAAAGATGGGTGTCAAAACTAGCCAGTTCGATCCTTAGTAGGAAAGATAACCGCCGTCAACTGGAAGAGAGATGCCAGTGACATAACCAGATTCCTCTTCAGACGCAAGAAAGATTGCTGCTCCGACCATTTCCTCTGCGCGAGCAGGCCGTCCCATTGGAATGCGGGAGCGAACTTTCTCCCTTAGTTGTGAGAACTCTTCCTTATGCCAAAACCCAGTTGCGGTTTCGACTGCTCCAGGGGCTAGTGCATTGACTCGTATATTGTTTTTAACAAGGTCAAGGGCCATCGCTTTGGTAAGCATTTTGACGCCACCTTTCGCCGCTATGTAGTGAGGATATCCCGCTTGGGCTACTTCATCACATATAGAGGATATATTGATGATAGATCCTCCGCCCTGTTCAGCCATGTGGCGAGCCGCGATTTGACCAGTTAAGTACATGCCTTTCAGACTTACATCCATGACTCGATCCCACTCCTCTTCGGGGAGATCCAGAAAATTACGTGTGGTTGATATGCCAGGTCCCGATAGCAGAATATCTATATGATGAAACGTATCAATGGCAACGTTAAATAGGTTTTCAACTTGATGCTTGTTAGCAACATCTACCTCTACGTGGACTGCTTCACCACCATCTGCACGAATAATTTGGGCCGTTTGTTCTGCTGCTGACCCATTAATATCGGCACAAACTACCTTGGCACCGTGCTGTGCAAATCCTAAGGCTATTGCTTTTCCAATGCCACTTCCTGCTGCCGTGACCACTGAATTCTTACTTAGCAAACGCATGTGTACTCCTGTTGACGTTAATTTGTCGTGATTAAAATTAGTTAGCTATTCATGGCTTAGGTCTAAACTAATTTTCTAATCTTGTTTTGTCCCTTCGGGATACTTTCTGTTGAAGGTGTAGCCATAAATGTTCTGACCTCTGGCACGATCATGATTCTTTATTCGAGTAAGTCTGTCATGTGTCTTGATATCTACTCCTTCGCCCCAATTATGAGAGAGTAACGCGGAATCGGGAATTGTATTCAATGCTTCAAATCGATGGCCTGTAAAGCTAAGGCTATTGGCAGGCGGAGCACTGTCTACGGCGTTATAAGATACTTGAAGAACTGTACGAGGACGGTTCGTAAGGTTTGGGCCGGAACTGTGTAGAACATTTGAGTGAAAGAATACACAATCTCCCGGAGTCATCTCACACAAGATTAAGTCATTTCTTTCTAATAGCCATTCGACCCATTGAGGATCGGCACCCATGGAGCGACCAACGGGAATATGGTCGATTCGGCCACAGCGATGTGAGCCACGAATTATCTCTACACAACCATTTTCTTGATCAACGGGGTCGACAGCAATCATTGCGGTCAATGAATTGGGATATAGTGCACCTTCTTTGTACCAAGAACCATAGTCTTGGTGCCAGTCCCAGCGGGCTTTTGTGCCAGGTGGTTTGAATGAAAGTTTTGTGTGCCAGTGGTAAGGCTCCTGTCCAGCAAGAAGATCTTGACTCGTCTTGACTAATCGCTCAACTCTTACGAATGCGCCCAGAAGATCATCTGGAACTCCGGAAAACGCGAAGAATTCGCTAGCGTTCCCATGGGAATCGAGTGGTCCTCCGATTCCATGTTCAATAGTCGGATCTATTTGGGTTAATTGCTTGAGTAGGTCAATTTCGTCGCTGTTAAACAAGCCAGGTACTAGAAGTAATCCGTCACGGTTGTACGCGTCAACTTGAGATTGGTCCAACCGATTTAAGCTCTGGCTTGGTAAAGAGTCGGTGGTTAGAGTTTTTACTGAGATCGTTGACATCGTGTTCTCTCCGTTAGAATCATGATTTGAATGATTGTTCCCAAGTCGGGTCAAAAATTATCAGAAAGTTTTTATAACTTTAACTATTTTGAATGCTTCGTTTCGCATACGTGTTGTCACAAGACATACAAGGTTCTTATTCGGCTTGATCAAACCGTGAATTCTCCAGGTGTTTCTACATCTATTATCTTTTTTTTAAAAGCCTTTTCTGTTATGAATAAAAGTTGTTGCCAATTATTAGTTTTACTTAAGATCCCTACTAATGTCTCATAAATTTTATCAACATATGGATTACTATAAAATAATTTTTCAGCTCTGTTTAAAAGTTGTTTTCTTTCGAAATTATTTGAATATAATTTTAGCGTAAAAGGAATTAGATAAAAAAATGATACTAAAAAAATACCTGCTAAAAAAGTAAAATAAAATCCTTGAAAATTCTTTTGATTTTGTTTATTTCTTTTTGATATTTTATATCCTTTCTCTTTAAGTAT
>ENA-UPTF01002192-UPTF01002192.1-marine-metagenome-genome-assembly--contig:-NODE-2192-length-11457-cov-4.691476_pt1 | contig 11457 bp, 12 predicted proteins | sample MGYA00238166_ERZ767019 | MGnify/ENA primary metagenome ERZ767019 (study PRJEB28930, sample SAMN06266391) | marine metagenome | isolation source: Sea water from 250 m depth | place: Atlantic Ocean... | reverse complement strand
TGATCTACGGCGCGGCCTTGGAAAGTCTGGCCGTTTACGTGAGCGGAGCCGAAAAGAGCGAACCCCATAGCCACCGCAGCAACCTTCCCGAAACCACCTATGAACCGGAGAGGCGCACCCAAAATCGATGCACTCAATCGACCCGAGAACACGCGATAAGACTGGCTAGAAGAGTTATGCAAGTTATACCTAAATCTGTGGCCTTAACCGCTAGCAGCAGCTAGTAAACATATGTTTATATAAGGCTACCGTACCAATTTCCGTGATTCTGGTCAACCACAATATATCGTGGTGAATCCTTCACATACCCCCCTTATATCGTACTCTCCTCCTTTTCACAGGTTGAAATCACAAGCTTACTTATCTATTCTGGTGGATACTCAGCCGGAGGCACGATGAGGGTTAGCCTGCAAAAATCTGCAGTTCTCAGCTTATTGATCGTACCACTCTTGAGCGCCTGCTCATTCTTGATTGTTGAAGCTCCCCCTGTGGGTTATGAGCGCTTCAACTACGTCCCGTGCACACAATCAAAAGTTGTTCCCACCATAGACGCTGGTGTAGCTGCCGCTGCCACATGGCTTGGCATGATGGCTATGACGTCGGACGAATTCGTCACCGGTCTGGAGGGTGGTGATACATGGCTAAATGTTCCTGGTGCCTCCTACAGTAAAACTGGGGGTATTGTGACATTCTTGAGTGCAGGAGTGTTGACTGGAGTATCCTCAGCTATGGGTTTCAGAAAGGTCAGAGAATGCAGGGAAGCCGTGCTCGAAGTAGCTGCACGGAACAGACAGATAACCGCGGAAAATCAAGACAGACTACCGGAGTCGTTCGAATCTGCTTGGTCAGATCAGTTGTTCCCGGTGCCCACCTTTGGTGTGGATACGCCTGCTCTGCCAGTTACAATCCCATTAATGCGTAAGTAGATACACTGGGATCCAAAACTGAACGTGTTGTCGTAAATCTGAGCTGATGGACCTGACTATCTCAGAGGGGTAGGCCTCCTCCTATCTTCCTACCTCCGCGGCGATCTCGTCATAAAAGCCTGGAATGCTTCTCTGCATGAAGAGACCATCCGGTGCCATGGTCCAACTTAGTTCTTCCGTTTGGATACGTTCAGAAGCATCAGTCCTTGGCATACCTGATCTGATGAGGTCTGCCATTCTCTGGCGAACAGCTTCCATTTGATTTCTAAAAGCGATCACGTCGCTGCGGCTCATGACAGCCCCGTGACCCGGAATTGCAGTATCGAAATCAAGTGAGAGGATGTTGTTCATCGTACTCACCCACCCCTTGCTGCTGCCACCGTTAGCGTAGTCAATAAATGGCGCAATCGTATGTAGCAGGTCTCCTCCATGAACTGTCTGTAGATCAGGGAAGTAGATCACTGCATCACCATTTGTGTGTCCACGGCCCATGTAGAATGCCCGGACCTCTATGCCACCAAGGTAGATGGCAGTCTGATCGGTAAAGACCAGTCTCGGGGGAGCATCTTGATTACCTCGCACCATGTTATCCCGAGCATTCTGATGAGCAATAATCTCTGAGATATTGATATACTCGATGTTGCCGCCTGAGTGGTCCCCGTGGTGATGTGTATTCAGGACATACTTCACTGGCTGGTCACTAACCTGAGCAACCAGTTCCTGGATTTCCTCAAAATTTCTCGGAAACTTGTCATCAATCAGGATCACCCCTTCTGTCGTAACCCGTACGCCAACGTTTCCACCGCTTCCACTAATAGTGTAAAGACCATCCTTTACTTGCTCGATTGTCAGGCTGTTCTGTGCTTGTAGTCCTGTTACAGCGCACGCAAACACTGCTGTGCTTAGCAAGACACTTCCAATCAGGTTTTTCATGAATCACTCTCCATCCACATTTAGCATCCTAATATTCTAGTCTTAGTCAGATAGCCAGCCGTACACACCTGCAGAAACCACCCAGAAGAACATCCCGAATGCGGCCGAGATTAAGGCGTCGCTGAAGGCCATTCCTTCCATCATGACACCCGGCATGCCTGTACCAATTATTTGAGCGAGCGCGAGTATCACCGCTGCCTGTACTGCGCCTAATCCAGTGCTTTGCACGACCCAGTCGAAAAACAGTGCGAGTATCAGCCACCCTACCACAACGGTGGGCCACATCCCGAACAGCGGCGCGCTCGGAGTCGTACCAAACGACGTCATCGAAACGACAAAACTGAGGGCGATAAGGGTGAACCACATCCCTATGATCGGCTTACTTCTGCTCATTATTCCTCAACTCCCGTGCAGGTTTATTAGTTGATGCTAGAATAAATCTAGTACTGCTTAGCTAATTCTGCTTCCGCACCAAACAGATCCAGAACTCACTCACGCTGGCACTCAGGGTCCGTAAAACGGATCACGATCCCGGACAAAACATTGTTGAAGTCTGCAGTAATCACTTGGTCTATACCCTCTAACCTGCGGGGGCTCACCGGTGCAATCAGCGCGTCACCACCTAGCTCGCGCGCTTTGACGCGAAACGTATCGAGCACCCTTTCCATCGAAATGTTCGCTCCAAGAGTCACGCCCGCCTCCGGAGAAACGAATTTGTTGACTAGAGGCGCTGTCAGCATGCCAACCTCCTCGAACAGGCACCCTGGGCTCGTAGCTTCATAGACCTGAATAACATCGTCCGGTTCTTTCGGTGGGAGTGAGACAAAGGCCGTACTGTACACTCTGGGCGAACACGCGCTCAGGACCACCAGAAGCAGCAGGGTTCTCTTCATATGCTGATTCTGACTACAAACACTGCGGGATCGCAACTTAATCGGGATCTAGGCGAAGAAAATATCTAGGAGGAAACCCGGTTAGAATTCGAAACACGATACCAAGGCTGTGTTCCCGATTCACGCGATCATGCTCTTCATCTGTTGCAGGTACTGCCAGGTAGGCGCCTGTTACACCATCTACGGAAACTTGCACACTCGGATTCTCTAACGCCCGTCCATACCATGCTCGGGGCCAATGGTTCACAGCTACGAACAGCTCGTCATTACTTTGAAGACGAGCCAGAACTCGGTCGTGCCTAGTACCATCCTCATCCGCTGTAGTGATAACGAGCGAGCCCTGTCCAGAAGGCTGGAAATAGCCGAGCAAGGACTCAAATGTTGCGATAATCGCTATGTAGATGAGCACCAAAAGCGCGATCCTTCTTAGGGCTCTCACTGTTGGGGTCCAATACCTAGATGGACCTCACTCATACGTAAAACGGTAGCAAATACATGCGACATCTTTTCATCTCCCTGACAGCCATACTCCTTATCACTACAGACTCGGCTGAAGCTCAGAGTCTGACTGATGTTACAAGCAGTATACGTGATGGAGGTGGATGGGTGGCAATAGCCATCGAAGCCGGAGAGGGCTCCTACAGCAGCCCGCGTGTGCCGACTCTGAACCTGAAGCTCAACGGATGTGTGACCGTATGGGACGAGTTGTCCGGGAACTGGGTGATCGAAGCCACCGAAACAGTGAGCGGTACCACACTACTCCTCTCGGCTGAACCCGGGGTCGGTGTTCCATTCTCTCATCAGTTCGGAGTGCAGTCGCAAGTTGACGCCACATTCCGCTGGAGCGAGCCGCGTGACACGACGCTGTTGCTTTGGGTTGGGCTCACAATCAACCCAGATGGTGTGGACGAAGTGTGTGAGCCTCGCCGTGAGCCACCGATAGGGTAACCCGGCGCTCTTAGAGCGATAACGGGGTGCTAGAACCCCTCAACTCGAGTCGCTCTCAAAATCCTAACCGGCGGCGTCAGTGTCTGGCCCTCCGCTGGCCGTTGTTGGATCTGGCGGACTACATCCATACCCCTGACGACCCGACCGAACGCTGCGAACCCCTGCCCGTCTGAATTCCGAAATCCACCGTAGTCGAGAGAAGATTGTTCGCCCAAGCAGATGAAAAAGCTTGAAGTGGCACTATCCGGTCGACCACGCGCCATCGAAATGGTCCCATCTTGATGACGGATTCCGGTAACATTCGTCCGCTCTAACGGAATCGAAGAAAAACCCTCACCAGATCTCTGGGAATTGATGCTTGCCTGGATCACTTCGATCCGGATGCTGTCGTTCGGTTGATTATCAGGGTGCACAGTCCGGTGAAAACGTCCACCGTCATAGAAACCTCCGTCGACGTAGCCGAGGAAGTTAGACGCAGTGATCGGTGCCCTGACCGTGTCGATTTCGATTTCGATTTCCCCGAACTCCGTCGAAATCGTGACTGTCGGAAGCTCTTGCGCTGCCAGTTTTGGTGCGAAGACAGCAGATACCAGGATCAAGAATCGAAAGAGCTTGCATGTCTTCTTCACAAGTCCGTCTCCGTCAGTTCGGGAGTACTTCGATGATTCTGTCGCCTATCTGTGCTGACCCGCAACTGAATTCATTAAGAGATAAGAATCAGGAATAGAAGAATGTTTGTGAGAAGGAGTGATCCAAAGAATTCCCTAAGCTTCATATCCATGTTCGTCCTCGTCTGGTGAGTTGATACCTAGGTATGTATACAAGCATACGGGGTTCGGAAGGACACCGTTGAAAACTGAGCCAGGAGCTTCAGATACGGATCGGGGTAAGTAAGGCAAGCCTTTGTTTATCAACTGATGCGATCGAACCAATGATGGGAAGAAGGATCTTCATACCAGTGACCTGCCTACTTCTGTGGGCCTCAACTGGCTGCTCATCAACACCCCCAACTGATGCGGAGACCGTCATCGTCGTGCACGGCTTGGGCCGCACTCCTGCATCGATGGCCATCCTCGTATCGCGACTCGAAAACGCCGGGTTTCGCGTAATTAATTTTGGGTACCCATCCCGATCTGAGCCGATAGAAGCTCTGGTCGAACGACTAGAGAGTGAAGTAGGACAGTGCTGCAGCAGTGAAGCAGAAACTGTGCACTTTGTGACCCACTCAATGGGTGGAGTGTTGGTACGCAGCTACCTCTCTCAGCGCCCTGAGGCTCATCAGGGGCGCGTCGTAATGCTGAGCCCTCCGAGCCAAGGAAGCGAGATCATCGATGCTTTCTCAGATTCTGATCTACTACGCTCTATCCTAGGCCCTGCCGCCCTGCTGCTCGGCACCGATTCAGCTGGTATCGCGAATCAATTAGAACCGGTGCGCTTCAGTCTGGGCGTGATCACAGGCACCCGGAGTCTAGACCCAATCGGGTCCTGGCTTATTCCGGGGCCCGACGACGGAAAGGTCGGTGTTGATCGAGCAGCCGTAGAGGGTGCCGCGGATTTCATCGCACTCCCTGCTACTCACACGTTCATCATGAACCGAAGCGACGTGGCAGAAGAGGTTGTGCACTTCCTGCGAAACGGACGATTCCAGTAAGCACCTAGGGCAGCGTCTAGCTGGGTTAGTCGGTGCTGTCTCTGAGACGCTCCAACTCCGATTCCAGTGTCGCCCACTCGTCTAATCCCCGTTCAATTTGCTTCCTAAGCTCACTGCGCTCATTACCGAGCACAGCTATCTCTTCTGAAGCTGCATTCTCGTAGAACCCAGGCGCTGCAAGCGTCTCGTCAATGTCGTCCACCCGTTGTTCGGCGCTCGCGATACGATCAGTTAGTTCGTCCCGATCACCCTTGATCCTTCGTATCTCCTTTGCCGAATCAACTACAGAGGCACTGGCTTTCTTGGTCTTTTTCTTCTTTTCCCGACGCGCCTTGAGGACGACACGATCGACGTCCAGATGGTCGTCCCCAGAGTGATGGACATACTCCTCATAGGTACCCGGATAGTCCGTAACCTCGTCGGGTTTGATTTCAACTACACGAGTCGCTAGGCGGCTGACAAACCAGCGGTCATGGGAAACCAATATCAGGGTGCCCTCGAAGCGCTCCAATTCCACAACAAGTGCCTCAATCGACTCCAGATCCAGGTGGTTCGTCGGCTCATCCAAGATCAGCACATTCGGTTCCTCTAGAGCGATACGACTGAAGACGAGCCTGGCCGCTTCGCCACCGGACAGTGCACTCACTTTCTTTTCCCCATCGTCCTTAGTGAACAGCATCAGGCCCATTTGGGCTCGCACGAAGCCGCGGTCCCTACCTGCACAGAAATTCCAGAGCCACTGCTCCGTTGTTTCTTTGCCACCCTGGAATTCTTCCTCGTGATCCTGGGCGAAGTAGCCCAGATGGGTTTCATAGCCCCACTCGACTGTGCCCTCATCCGCTTCGAGTTCGCCCATCACAATTTTCAGCAACGTCGACTTTCCAATCCCGTTGGGGCCCATGATCGCGACGCGATCTCCCCGATGAACGAGCAAGTCGACCCCGTGCAGTACCTCATTGTCGCCGAACGCCTTTCGGATACCCGATATCTTGAGGACATCGCGCCCGCTCGGCCGAAGAGGCGTGAACCGAAATGTCGGATACCGGCGTGAACTGCCCGGAAGTTCCTGAAGTTCACCGGCTTTTTTCTGGATTAAACGAAGCTTGCTCTGTGCTTGTCGTGCTTTCGAGGCCTTCGCTCTAAAGCGATCGATAAAATCCTGATGGTGAGCGATTTCCCGAGCACGGTTATCGATTTCCTTCTCCCGCCGTGTTCGTTCGGAGACCTTCGCGGACGCGAAATGTGTGTAGTCACCGTTATACAATTGCACGGTGTCGTAATCGACATCGAGAATCTGAGTCGAGACGTTGTCCAGGAAGCGATGGTCGTGTGAGATCACTACGACCGGGCCCTTAAAGGCCTGCAGGAATTTCTCGAGCCAGCGAATCGATAAGATATCGAGGTGATTGGTAGGCTCATCAAGCAGCAATACATCGGGCGCAGATGCGAGGACCTGTGCGAGCAGCACACGCAACTTGAACCCACCAGATAGGGTCGAGAGGGGCTGCCTATGCGTCTCTGCCGGTAACCCGAGTCCTTCCAAGACAGAGGCAGCTCTCGCCTCTGCCGTATAACCATCCAATCGCTGTACGGTCTCTTCAACGATCGAGAACCGCTCCGCATCGAACTCCGTTTCAGGCTGCGCCAGGATACGCTCCTTTTCCATCATCGCATCCCAAAGTTCGGCGTTGCCCATAATCGCAACGGCCAGGATTTCCTCTTGCTCATACAGGAAATGATCCTGTTTGAGCACACCTAACCGGAGAGACTTAGGAATCGACACCTGGCCCTCGGTCGGATCTATACTTCCGGCGATTATGTTGAGGAGCGTTGTCTTACCGGATCCATTCGCCCCAACCAGGCCATAGCGTTCGCCAGGATTGAGTTGGAACGAGGCGTTCGAAAAAAGTGTTCGATCACCAAAATCTTTAGCGAGATTAGAAATGGATATCATGGCGGCAGAATCTATGAAGATCCTTGCCGCAACTCACCTAGCGTATATCACTTGTAATCATGGCATGGTTACTGAATCAGGGTACTACCCTGAACTTTGTAACCGTTTGCGGGGTGAATCACCCTATCAAGTCTGGGTACCCATTCAGGAGTATATCAAGGGCTTATCAGAGCACCCTCAGATGATTATCTGACTACCATCAACACCCGTGCGGATCAGAAGCACACGCGCCCAGAATTATTGCTAGGACAACCTGGTCGAGATCCTCAGCAGTCGCCGCTTCCGGAAGCACACGCGCCCAGAATTATTGCTAGGACAACCCCATAAAAGATACCTAAACCCGCAAAGACAGAGCGAATCACACTGAGGTTCCGAACCTCTAATGCAAGAATGTCTTCCACCGGCAGTGAGACACCATCTGCACCCACGAGTTGATCACCGTCGACCGATGGATTCGCTAGTTCCACCTCCCCCTCTCCCCGCACGACCACGCGGACATAGTCAGGTTGCGTTGCTTCAATCACCCCAATCGGGCTTGTAGTACCTACGCCTTGCCACGTATAACAAGCGGTCAGGTGTAGTACTAAGAAGAGCAACAGAACGGCTCTGAAGCGATAAACTGTCATACTCTGATTATGCTTTGACACAACGCAGGATCGCAACTGATCTGGTGGATACCTCAGGGTCCGATCAAGGAACTTCAGACCACTAACAATTCGAGAATAAGGGTCACCTAAATAAGGATTCCCATCAGCCACAGGAGTGGCTTTACGTGGCAGGAGTCGGTGTGTGTTGAGTTGAACTAGTACCACCACCCCTTTTTGGTAGTGAGCAGAGGGGCATCAAGAGTCATTTCCCACTAGTATTTGAGCTTGTTTCCGTTACCAGACTGGGTGGTATTCTGGCTAGTATTAGAAATCATGGCTTTATATGAATTCCACAACGTGTTGTTAGCCAAGTACTTAGCAAGGCTGCTGTAGCCTTCTATGAATAAGATACTCCTCCTCGCTTGTGGTCTTGGCGTAGCCATTTGGCTCAACTACCAGAAGAGTGTGGATCGTGCGCTCCAAAATGCCTGTGATGGTGGTGCTATGCAGGCATGCCTGGACCTGGGAAATAGGTATAGGGATCGGTATAGGGACGGCGAGGGGGTTCCTCAAGATTTTGCTCGAGTGGCGAGCCTCTACGAGCAAGCTTGTGATGGCGGAGAGCCACTGGCCTGTAACAACCTTGGTGTGAGGTACCACCGCGGGGAGGGAGTTGTCCGGGACATGGACCGAGCTGTTGGCCTCTACCAACAAGCTTGCGACGGTGGAGCAATGCCAGGATGCATCAATTTGGCAAACAGATACCGGTCCGGTGGTACGCGAAACCTTGCCCGTGCAGCAGACTTCCACGAGGAAGTGTGTAATGGTGGGGTGATGCGTGGCTGTACTAACCTTGGGAATATGTACCGAGCCGGTGGCGGAGTTGCCCAGGACTTCAACAGGGCAGCGGATCTGTATGAGCAAGCCTGTAATGGCGGTGACCTGCGTGGCTGCAACAACCTCGGGGATATGTATCAGGCTGGTGACGGCATTACTCAAGATCTCAGGGTACCTTAGGGGTGTTGGGGGGACTGCAAATAAGGACTGCTCGACCCTACCGAGGCTTATCCGATGAATAGCTTGCACCCCTATTCTTTAGATCCCCTACTTCCTCAGTTTTCTCCTACTAAACAGATAGGATGGGAGTAACACTCAGGTATGGTCTGTTGAACAAACGGGACTTATTGGGCAAAAAAACGAATCCTGCTTAAGTGTTTATTGATGGAGAGAAAATGACCAATCGCTCATTGGGTGGTACCGCGGTCGCAATCGTGCTTTTGGCGTCTTGGGCAGCCCCGATGGATGCTCAAGTCGTAACGGGGGTGGCACCAGCCTCTTCTGCAGATACTGCGAAGGCTTTGTCCGCACGTGTGGAGGTGGTCCGGACCGAGTACGGAATTCCCCACATATACGCCGAGGACTGGAAGGCCTTTGGGTTTGCGATGGGATGGGTTCAGTCGGAGGACTACGGAGACCAGGTTGCTGTCGGCATCGTACGTCGTCGAGGCGAGTACGGACGCTACACAGGTCGAGACTCGATTCGGGGGGATTTCGCAGGCCGGGAAGCGCATGCGGTCGCGGTGGCCAGATACTCGTCACTCGAGCCGCGTGTTCGGGCGGTGTATGAGGGGTTCGCTGAAGGTGTTAATGAATACGCTCGTCAGAACCCCGACGTCTTCCCCGAATGGTTGGTTCCCAACTTCACCGGAGTGGATGCGTTGACCAACGACGTGTACACGTGGAGCCGGGGTGACGCTGCTGCGTTTGTACGGGCCCAAACTCGGCGGGAGAGTGAGCAGATGGGGCAAGGAAACACTCCTGCGCCGGCGTACCCGGACTCGTGGGGTCACGCAGAGGAGCTAGCCTCCACTTTCGATCCTGCTGTGGATGGGTCGAACGCGTGGGCGCTTGACGGAACACGCACGGCATCGGGTGATGCGATTCTGCTGCGTAATCCTCACCTCTCCTGGGAGGCGGGATATTATGAAGCACACGTCCAGATCAGAGGCGATATGGAGTTCTACGGTGATTTCCGCATAGGCGGAGCCTTTGGGATCATCGGTGGCTTCAATCGGCACCTCGGGTGGGCAACCACCAATAATTCACCAAGCTACTCTCAGGTCTACGCTGTCCAGCTGCATCCATCGAGGGACGGACATCTTCTGCTGGATGGTAACGCTGTCGCGCTCCAGGACTCGACGATTACCGTCGACTGGATAGAGCCGGACGGAAGCACGGGTCAAACGTCCGAGACCGTGCGCTGGAGCCCCTGGGGTCCGGTTGTTCACGAGAACGACGAGTACGCCTTCGTGTTGACCGATCCTCGGGACGGGCAATACCGCAGAGGAGAACAGCTGGTAAAGATGATGACGGCGGAGTCCCTTGAGGAGTGGCTTGATGTGATGCGTATGCGTGCTCATGCGAGCTCGAACTTCACGTATGCCGATGCCCATGGAAACATTGCGCTCTATTACAACGCCCGCATTCCAAGTCTGCCCCACGAACCTACCGGCGACTCTGCCGCGATCGCTCACTCCCGTTCTGACATGTGGACCGAGGTAGCCGCATGGGAGAGCCTGCCGCTCTATGTGAACCCTCCGGGTGGCTATGTGCAGCAAGCCAATGACACACCCGACTTTATCAATCTGAATGTGTCCCTGGATCGCGACACGGTCGCACAGAACCTGCCGGAAGCCAGGCTCCGCCTTCGCAGCCAACTTTCATTCGCTCTGATTCATGGCGATTCTCAACTGAGCCTAGAAGATGTTGTTGAACTGAAGCACTCTCCACGCATGCTCGCTGCTGAGCGAATGCTCGACGATCTGTTGGCGGTGATTGACGCATCGGAGCTGACGCCCGACCTGCAGCGGGCCCGGAGCATACTTGGCGATTGGGATCGGACCGCCGCCGCAACGAGTCGTGGTGGCGTTCTTTTCAAGGCGTGGTTCAACACCTATATGCAAATGACCGATACAATGGAATATCGGGTTGAGTGGGACCGTGCCTCTCCTACTCAGACGCCTTTTGGTGTGGGCAGGCCCGGGCGGGCGCTGGCCGCTTTGCGGCTAGCTCTGGAGGACCTCGCCGATGAAGGGGTCGCACCAGATGCCAGGTGGGGTGACGTGCACCGGGTTGTGCACGGCGATGTCGATGCGCCGGTATCGGGATGTGAGGGAGCGCTAGGTTGTTTTCGCACCCTGTCGTTCACTTCCCTGGACGATGGGCGCCGCGTCGTGAACAGGGGAGACGGATGGGTTTTCGCAGTCGAGTTCGGGGAGCAACCCCGGGGTTACTCGATTCTTGCCTATGGCCAGAGTCGCCTGGAGGATTCACCCCATCACGATGATCAGGCCGCCATGTTTGCTAGAGACGAGATGAAGCCAATGCTGTGGAGGGAAGAGCAGATAGCCGCTGCTGCAATTCGACGATATCGACCTGGGGCTCGATGAAGGGAATAAACATGTCTCATTCTTTTGTCGTTCACTCTTGATGGGCTGGTCGCTCGGTTGGGTCTATGTGTGGCTCTACGTTGCAGCAGTGATAATCAACCTGTTTTGCTTGTTAC
>ENA-UPTF01002191-UPTF01002191.1-marine-metagenome-genome-assembly--contig:-NODE-2191-length-11459-cov-5.300211_pt1 | contig 11459 bp, 6 predicted proteins | sample MGYA00238166_ERZ767019 | MGnify/ENA primary metagenome ERZ767019 (study PRJEB28930, sample SAMN06266391) | marine metagenome | isolation source: Sea water from 250 m depth | place: Atlantic Ocean | study... | reverse complement strand
CTGCAAGCGCGAGGCAGGGTCACGCTGGGACGATCTGTCCTCCGTCCCTGACGGCCCCCCATTTTCAGAAACTTTTCACAAAAAATGCTGGGTTTTGCCGCTGGGGCGCCCCTCGCGGCCGCCATCCAGAGCCGCAAATGGACGGAATCGACTTGATTTTTGTTTTGTTGAGACGAGGCAGTAGCAGATCTTTGCAACGACACCAGAATTTCTTGCCGAGTCAGCCTTTCCTGGTCCGAATGGCGGCCACTGTATTCCAGAAGTGGCAAAAAAGTGGCCCCCAAAAGCCGGGGAAGTGTCCGGGGCCCAGCCGGAATCTGCTTTTTTCGATGAAAATTCAGGGGGGATCAATAGATTTAGAGGGGGGCTGAGGATTCCTCGAGGATTTCTTGATGATTATGCTTTTACTATCAATGCGATTATGCACACTCTGGAATTAAAGTGGAATACTGAATACTTAATGACTGCTTTACGCTTAGCCTCAAGAATGATTGAACAATTTTATGACAGTAAAAATGGAGGTTTTTATTTTTCTTCACAAGCTCATGAAGGCCTGTTTCATCACAGTAAAAATTTTTTTGATGATGCAACCCCGTCTGGCAATGCCGTTGCTGCAAAAGTTTTATTAAGGTTGGGGTTCCTGACTGGAAAGCTAGACTTTGTTGACATAGCCGAACAGATGCTCAAATCAGTAAACACACATATGAGAAGTCGTTTGGATGCAACCACCAGCCTGAACAGTGTGGTTATGGAATACTTACAGCCAATTGATGTGATTATCCTTAGAGGTTTTGAAAACGATCTCGAACTTTGGCAATCCAAAACAAGAAAATTACTGAAAAGGCGTGCTATATGCTATGCCATTCCTGAGAGTGAGTCAGATCTACCAGAAGGGCTTTCGTCTAAGATATTTCAAGGGGTAATTGTGGCATATATCTGCAATGGATTTTCATGTTCCAAACCAATAAATGACTTCAAAAACTACCAAGAATATTTGACTGATTCATCTGCTAGGGCACAATAAGCCTTTTTAAAACTTAATTAGAGTTAGAATGTTGATAAGAACAATGGTGGGCGTAGCTCAGTTGGTAGAGCTCCGGGTTGTGATCCCGGCGGTCGTGGGTTCAATCCCCATCGTCCACCCCATGGCATTAGGGCCGTTAGCTCAACTAGGTAGAGCAGTGGACTCTTAATCCATTGGTTATAGGTTCGATTCCTATACGGCCCACCATCTAAAACTAACCTCTAAATTTTATTGGAATCAATCTTTAATTTTTTATATAAATTTCTTGCAGCAACAAATACAATCATCGCAAAAGGTAGGCCAGTTACAATAGCAGATGTCTGCAATGCCGATAATCCTCCACCCATCAAGAGAATAATAGCTATTATCCCAAGAGTTAGCGCCCAAACTGCCCTAGTAATTATTGCAGGATCACTGTGCTTGGAATTTACTTGATTTGAAGAAGTCATCATAGCGGTTACTAGCGCACCAGAATCAGAGGAAGTTACAAGAAATGTAACAATATTGACTATAGAAAGACCCATTAAAAGAGTTGAACCAGGATACTGTTCTAAAAAAATGAAAAGTGATACTGAAACATCTTCATTGGTAGCATTCGCTAGTGATCCAGCTGTCGTAAATTCTTGATATATTGCTGCATTTCCAAACACACTCAACCATATGAAAACAAGCAATGAGGGAAATAAAACAACCCCAAGGATGAATTCCTTGATGGTTCTACCATAAGAAATTCTTGCTATAAAAAGACCTACAAAAGGTGACCATGCAAACCACCAACAGTAATAGAATAATGTCCATGCATTTTGCCAGTCAGAGTCACTGTAGGCATTTACATTCGTTGACAGACTAATAAAATTTTGAATGTAAGACCCAACATTTTCTACAAATCCATCCAGAATATATCCAGTAGGTCCAAATAAAAATATAGTTATCAAAAAACAACCACACAAAATCATATTTAATTGCGAGAGTCTTTTTATGCCGGCATTCAGACCCAAAACTACACTTATAAGCCCTAATATAGTAATAAAGATAAGAATCCAAACTGTCACTAGGAAACTGGAATTTGCAATATCAAGATATTGAAGCCCTGAACTTATCTGAGTTGCTCCCAAGCCCAATGATGTAGCTATGCCAAAGACTGTTGCGAGAATAGCAAGCACATCAATTATCACTCGGCTCCAGGCATTCTCCAGTCCAGTATCTAAAAAGAATGAGCTGACTCTGAAAGGTCTTCCTAAATTAAATGCAAAATATGCAAAGCATAATCCTACGACACCGTATATAGCCCAAGCGTGAAACCCCCAATGTAAAAATGTTAGATTCATTGATAAAGTAGCCCGCTCATTGAAAGAAACACCTTCTTCAAAGAGTGCCGATGAGCTCAGATGCGAAACAGGTTCTGCGACCGAGTAAAATATTACTCCAATACCTAATCCAGCACTAAATAGCATAGCGATCCAGTTTATAAAATTAAATTCCGGTTTCGCATCAGTTCCACCCAATCTAATTTCTCCAAACCGACTAATAGCCATCCATATACAAAAAATTAGAAAACCATTTGCACTTAAAATAATTAGCCATCCGAAGTTGTTAGCTATAAATGATTGTGTGCTATTAAAAAGATTGCTGGCAGTATCAAGGTTAACTAGGGTAACCCCTATAAAAGTTGAGATAAGAAATAAAGAAATGAAGAATCTTTTATGATCTATACTGTTAAACATAATTACCTTTAATTTTAACGAGTTCTATATATTTAAGATAAAATATACTAAACTTTACCTAATAACTATTGGATATTTACTTATCTAGTCGGGAGATAAACGATGACAAGAAAACAACGTAAGGCCTTGAGAAGATCAAAGGCTGTAAAAAGACAACAAAATATACTTAGGTTTAAAAACAGAGCGACATCTGCTGCTGCTGTCGCAGTTGCAAGTGCCGTTATTGCTACTCCTAGTGTTAATGTAAATGCTCAAGGAGCCATAGAAGAAATTGTTGTAACATCAAGAAAGAAAACGGAGAACCTGCAAGATGTTCCCGTGTCAGTTTCTGCAATAAATGAGGAAGCGCTAGAAGAAAAAGGGATCAATACCTTCGAGGACTATCTCTTGGAATTACCAGGAGTTACCGCAGGAGGATCAGGTCCTGGTCAAAATACAATATATATTCGAGGTCTTGCATCGACTACTCCAAACCTCACAACTGCAGGTGTTGCCGGCTTAGCACCTAACGTATCTTTCTACCTAGATGAGCAACCATTGGCTCAACCAGGAAGAAACTTAGATGTTTATGCAGCAGACATTGCTCGGATTGAGGTGCTCTCTGGGCCGCAAGGAACACTTTTTGGAGCTAGTTCACAAGCAGGTGTTGTGAGAATGATTACTAACAAACCTAAACAAGGAGTTTTTGAAAGTAATGTTGAGGTTGAAGCTAGATTTATGCCAGATGGTGATACAGGAACAAAAGTTGAAGCAATGGCAAATATTCCTATAAATGATACTACTGCATTGAGACTTGTTGCTTATAGTGATGAAAAAGGCGGTTATATTGATCAAGTTGATGGTCAAGTTGATGCTAGTGAATCGGCACGCTTTAGAGCAGCTGGTACTGTGAGACAAAATGGTCTTCCTGTTTCTTCATCAAGAGCTGGTTTTCAAGCTGGAGCCGATCTATCTGGAGCAACTCTTATTCCAGCAAATGCATTGGTAGAAGAAGATGCAAATGATGTAGAGTATCAAGGTTTTAGAGCTACTCTAGCATCTGAACTTGGCGATGATTGGAATGCTACATTGGTTGTTGCACAGCAAACAATTGATGCTGATGGTGTTTTCTTTGCAGATCCGACATTAGGTGATCTAGAAATTCAAAGATATACCCCAGATGAAATCAAAGATGAATTTGATAACATGAGCTTGACTCTTGAAGGTACAATTGGCGACCTAGAAGTTGTCTATGCTGGTGCATATACAGATAGGGATACCAATCAAATGGTTGATTACACTGACTATCTTTTCGTTGGTCAATATCTTCCATATTACATTTGTGATTATTACGTAACTTATACAACGTATGCACCTGGTAATGTTCCTACAGGGACTTGTAGTCCTCCAAACTTGCTTGTTGACTCATATACAAATACTGAAGTTGAAAGTCATGAGATCCGTATAAATGCAGATATAAATGACAACATGTCACTTACAGCTGGTGTCTTCCAGAGTGATACCACACTTACAGAATTAAACCAGTTTACTTATCCAGGTTCAGTCGGTAATGATATAACTTATGCGTGTAACTATGCTCTTACCGATACATCTGTGTCTGGTTCGATTAATAACGCATCCCCTGGATGGTTTTCAGCTGGACCATTTTGTGAGCCGGTCATCTTCTTTAACGATATTAAGAGGACTGACGACCAGAAAGGTGTTTTTGGTTCACTGAATATTGCATTAACGGATACTTCAGAACTTACGATAGGTGCTCGTTGGTATGATATCCAAGTTGATTTTGAAGGCAGTGCTAACTCATCATTTTATAATGGGTTCGGTTCTCCAGATACTCAACAATTTGGATCTAACTTATCAGCTCAATATGCACCAGGTAATGCAAATGGTTATCCAGATAAAGCTGAAACAGATGGTGTTATTGGAAAGGTAACATATTCATGGAATCCAAGTGAGGATGTTATGTATTATGTAACATGGTCTGAAGGTTTTAGACCTGGTCTTCTAAATAGGCCTGTTGGCAGAACAAGTCCAGATGGATCCTATACTGTACCTCCAGCTATTGATTCTGATGAAATTACAAACGTTGAGTTTGGTTGGAAAACAATTCTTAGAGATGGTCGACTTAGATTTAACGGAAGTGCTTTCATGGTAGATGTTGAAGGACTTCAAACAACGGTGTTTGATCCAAGCATTGTTAACTTGTTCTTTTCTGATAATGCTGCAGATGGCGAAATTAAAGGCATAGAGGGTGACTTTACTTACATCACTAATGTCGAAGGATTATCAGTATCTGGTGCTTTCTCTGTTCTAGAAACTGAACTAACTAAAAAATTAGTTCCTACCAATGATGTTGTTGTTGGAAGTGATTTAGCTTTTGCTCCAAGATTCCAGGGTAACCTGAGAGTTAAACAAGAATGGGAAGTAGGTAATGGGTTGATGGCGCATGTGATTGGACAGGTCACCATCTCAGATTCGAGTTATTCTGATGTTATGGAGGTAAATAAAGCAAAACAAAATAGCTACAGCATGCTAGATGTAAGAGGTGGTGTAAGTGCCGATGACTGGAAAGCAGAACTTTATATCGATAATCTTACCGACGAAAGAGGAGAGATTAGTAATACTTTTGTTTTTGACAGGCAGCGTGTAAGTTATGTAAGACCTATGACCATTGGAATTAGGTATAAACAGAACTTTTAGCCTCTCATGATTTATGGATGCATCTTTTGATCTGTCAAAGCTATTGAATCCATAAAATCTCATGACTTTAAGAAGGGAGTTTAGGCTCCCTTTTTAATTGCATAAGCAAAATTACTATTTTTTTCATTAACATAATAAATGTCACAAAATAAATTAGACATATCGAGAGCTACTGAAGCAGTAAAAGCTGCTAGATTCGTTGAAGCACTTAGTTTATTAGAATCAAATCTTGCAAAAGATCCAAACCATATTGATAGCCTATATTTAGCTGCAGTTTGCTCAAGGTATTTAAAAAATTTTGATGATTCAAAAAAATATATTGAGAGTTTGTTAAGTAAAGCTCCTGACATGGGGAGAGCCTATCAAGAGTTAGGTCATCTGAATAGAGATATTGGTAATCAAGAAAATTCAATTACACATTACAGACAGGCCTGTGAATTAAACCCTGCTTTATTGTCATCTTGGAAAGCCTTATATGATTACTTTAGAAGAAATAAGAATAAACCTGCTGCTGATCATGCTTTCATGCAAATGAACACTCTTCAATCTATTCCAAGTATTTTACTTTACATAAGCCAGATTCTTAACGAAGGAAAATTAGGTATTGCAGAAGAAAAATGTAGAGAATTTCTTAAAAAGAATCCAACCAATACATTCGCAATGTCATTGTTAGCACAAATTGCTGATCGATTGGGATATTTTGATGATGCTGAATTTTTACTTGAAAGTGCAGTTAAATTTAACCCCGATGATGGGGAGCTTAGAATGAAATATGCAATGATTCTTAGAAAAAAACAAAAATTTGCAAAGACTATGGAACAAGTAAATATATTGTGTGAGAAATTTCCTGAAAATCTTTCATATCAAGCTCAAAAAGCAAGTGAAATGATGCAAAACGGTGATCATAATGGAGCAATTGATCTATTTGATAGCATCCTTCAAAAGAATCCATACAATTTTAGTGTTCTTACATCTAAAGGCCATGCACAAAAAACCTTAGGTAAGACAGATCAGGCAATTAAAAATTATCAATCTGCATATAAAGTTAAACAAGATCATGGTGAAGCTTTTTTTTCATTATCTAACCTAAAAACATACACTTTCACTAAAAATGAATTAAATATTATGAGGGAGCAGCTCAAAAGAGTTGATCTAACATTAAAAGATAAAGCCTATTTTCACTTTGCATTAGCTCAGGGGTGTGAAGTAGTAGGCGAATATGATGAAGCTTTTTTTCATCTCGATTGTGGAAATAAGATTAAAAATAAGCAAAGTAAATATTCTACTGAAAAAATGGATAGAGAGTTGCAGGCTCAAATCGATGTATGCAATGAATCATTCTTTGAAAAACATGGTAATGGTGGATATGAAACAAAAGATCCAATATTTATTCTGGGTCTACCAAGATCGGGCTCAACGTTAATTGAACAAATTTTGGCTTCTCATTCAATGATTGATGGAACGCTTGAGCTTCCAAATATTCTTTCTATGGCACAAAGTCTTAGAGGCGATGATATTTATGGTAAGGAGGGTAATTACCCTAAAAGCATGAAAACTTTATCACTTGAAAAAAGGATAGAAATGGGAAAAATGTTTATAGATGATACAAGAATGCATAGAAAAGATGCACCAAGATTTACTGATAAAATGCCTAATAATTTTCGTCATATTGGATTAATTCACTTGATCATGCCAAATGCAAAAATTATTGATGCAAGAAGATATCCTTTGGATTGTTGCTTTAGTATGTTTAAACAGTTATTTGCCCAAGGACAAGAATTTACATATGGATTAGCTGAAGCAGGAAGCTACTATAACAGTTATGTTAAGTTGATGAATCATTGGGATGAGGTTCTACCAAATAAAATATTGAGAGTTAATAACGAGGACATAATTGATGATCTAGAAGGTCAAGTTACAAAAATGCTAGAATTTCTAGAGTTACCTTTTGAGGACTCTTGTATAACTTTTTATGAAACTGACAGGTCAGTTAGGACAGCAAGCTCAGAACAGGTAAGAAAACCAATAAACAAGTCTGGGATGGATCGATGGAAGCCATATGCAAAACATCTAAAACCTTTATTAGATGGGCTTGGATCAGACCTTATAAAGCCTAATGATCGAGAGTTTATCGAATCAATTTGATGGCTTTAAGATATTGAAATTTGATAAACTATACTGCTTATGACCAAGCAATCCTCTAAATTCCCTACAGACGCAGAAATAGTCATAGTGGGCGTAGGTGGAATCGTCGGATCGATGCTTGCATATTGGTTTACAGAACTCGGTCAAAAAAACATCGTAGGGCTTGAAAAATCTACTGTAATTCCTTCAGATTTTGCATCCACCGCACATGCTTCGGACTTTGTCTACAATACAACTCACGACAAACTAAGCAATTGGACGACCGCCTTTAGCCGAAATTTTTATCAAGACAATGGCTTCTTCCTAAAAAAAGGAGGTCTAGAAATTTGTCGTAAAGACGACGACGTGCTTTGGGAAGAACTCAAGCGAAAGGTCGCATCAGGCAAAGCCTTTGGAACTAACGTCAGTTTGATTTCAGCGTCCGAGGCCAAAGAAAAGTTTCCTTTATTAGAAGAAGAATCAATTCGCGGGGCAATGTGGGATCCGGATGCAGGTCTAGTAGTACCGCGATCACAGGATGTAGTGAACTATGCTGTAGAAAGCGCTAAAGAGAAAGGTACGCTGACCACTTACACTGACACACCTGCTGTAGGCTTTGAAATTGAGAATGGGCGTATTACTGGAGTAAAAACGGATAAAGGAACAATCAAGACTAAAAAAGTTGTAATTGCATCGGGAATCTGGGGGTCATTAGTCGGAGAGATGGCTGGCGTTTCGGTTCCTCTCATGCCAGTTGAGCACCCATTATTATTTTTTGGCCCACTTCCTGAAGCACAGGGAACAGAAGATTTTCTCGTTTATCCATTGCTTCGAGACCAAGGCAATTCAGCTTATGTTAGGGATACGGGTAAGCTCCATGGGGGCATGCTTGAATGGGGATTTTACGAGGATAAAGAACCCCGATTGGTTGATCCTGAGGACATCGGCAATCCTGATAAGACCATGATGTCTGACTCAATGAGGCATCTGGATCTTGAGGAAGTCGCCGAACCTTTAGAGAAAGCCTTAGAAACAACACCTATACTCAATGAATTAGGTTGGGATGAAAGAAGTTCTTTTAATGGCCTGCTGTCCGTAACTGCCGATGGCGGTTCTTTGATTGGTGAAAGCCCAGAAGTCAGGGGCTTTTGGTTATGCGAAGCAGTATGGGTGAAAGACGGCCCAGGTTGTGCAAGGTTGTGTGCAGAGTGGATGACCAATGGCAAAACACAGATGGACATGCACTCTTTTGACATTGCCAGATTCTATCCTGCACAAAAAGAAAAAGCGTTTGTCAAAACACGATCGTTTGAAAATGCACAGACCATTTATACCCCTCCTGTTCATCCTAAAGAGCCCTATATTAGTCAAAGAGAGCTATTCGTCAGTCCCTTTTATTCGAGAGAAAAAGAGCTTGGTGGTTACTTTGAAAATGAAATCGGCGGATGGGAACGTGCCTTTGCCTATGAGAGCAATCAAGAAAAATTAGAAAATTATATACAGGAGGTCCCAGTTAGAGAAAACGAATGGGATCGACGTCATGTGCCTTACGAGATCGCTAATGCAGAACATCTAGCCATGAGTGAATCAGCTGGAATGATCAATCTATCGCATTTTGCGATCATGGACATCGAGGGTTCAGATGCAGAACGTATGTTAGAACATCTTTCCGTGGCGAAGGTTGGCGGGGATACCCCTGAAGACCGAATCATTTATACCAATTTCTTGGACGAGGATGGAGGTGTTCATGCAGACTTGACCATTTCCCGCTTAGGCAAAGATCGTTATCGGGTCGTTACCGGTGGTGCTGATGGTAACCGTGATTGGGTCACCTTGCGTAATTATCGGGATGATATGGGTCTAGAGGCAGACATTAATATTCGCACGCACGATATGGCAACTTTAGGGTTATGGGGACCTACAGCAAAAGACGCCTTGGGTCATTTCATTGACCCCAATGACATCAGCATTGAGAATTTCCCCTTTGTTGCAGCAAAATACTTAACCCTCAATTTATCTGGTGGAAAATCAATCGATGTCTGGGCAGCACGCATTTCCTATGTTGGAGAGAGCGGCTGGGAAATCTATTTGAACAATGACAGTGAAGAGGGTCTCGCACTTTATGATTCTCTTCTTGAGGTTGGAGTTGTGCCAGTTGGGATTGAAACTTACGCCAACAGTCGACGTCTTGAGAAGAGCTTTCGACTGCAAGGAGCAGATCTATTGACCGAATATAACGCCTGTGAATCCGCTGTTGAAAGACCTAAGGTCAAAGAAGCAGACTTTCATGGCAAAGAAGCACACCTTGCTCATCGAGAAGAAGAGCCTAGTGCCATTCTTTGCACCATGACGCTGGATAACCTAAATGTATCGAATAACGGTTCGCGCTACCCAGTTGGGATCTCTCCAATCATTGATCCTGATACAGGTGAAGTGCCTATCGATAGCAAAGGCCGCAGGTCTTATAGCACCAGTATGTCTTATTGCCCATCCATCAAAAAACATGTGGTCATGGGTTACCTGCCTAAAAACATAGCTATACCAGGGAAGTCACTGTCGCTGGAGTACTTTAACGAAAACGGCGATGGGATTTATCCTATGACCGTTCAGATAGTTGGCAAGGGATCTATTTATGATCCTAATAATGAGAGGGTTCGCTCTTAACTAGAGCAAGATATAATTATGTCAGAAAGGAAACGCAGAAGACAAGGTGGCGGAAGAAGAAAGAAAATAGCAGCCAGACAGCAAGGCGCAAGAAAATATCGTCCATATATTGAGCGCAATATCCCTTATTTTGAGATTTTAAATGAGGAAGGTTTAGCTTTAATAGAACAGAATGCCGATATCCTACTTGAGGAAATTGGAATTGAGTTCCGTGATTTTCCAAAAGCGTTAGATTTATTTAAAAATGCTGGCGCTGATATTGATGGTCAGTGCGTACATTTTCCGCGAGGATTTTGCAGGGAAATTATTCAATCGCATGCCCCAAGTGAATATATACAACATGCAAGAAATCCAGCTAATAACGTTATTATTGGAGGGAGAAGAACAGTTCTTGTTCCAGCTTATGGGCCACCATTTGTTAGAGATCTGGATAAAGGTCGGCGATACGGAACAATTGAAGATTTTAGAAATTTTGTAAAATTAGCCTACATGAGCCCAAATCTTCATCACTCGGGCGGAACTATATGTGAACCAGTTGATCTACCTGTCAATAAACGTCACTTTGACATGATATACAGCCATATCAAATACAGCGATAAGCCATTTATGGGATCGGTAACACACCCGGAAAGAGCTGAAGATACTGTCTCAATGGCGAAGATAGTTTTTGGCGAAAACTTTCTCGAAGAAAATACTGTCTTAACCAGTCTAATAAATGCTAATTCACCCTTAACCTTTGATGAAACAATGCTTGGTTCTGCCACTGTCTATGCTGAGCATAATCAAGCAACAATCATCTCACCTTTTATTCTGGCTGGAGCAATGTCACCGGTTAGCATAGCTGGTACCGTTACACAAATTCTGGCCGAAGCGCTTGCAGGCATGGCTTATATTCAGCTTGTTAAACCAGGAGCGCCGGTGATATTTGGGTCGTTTGCAAGCGCAGTTTCTATGCAATCTGGAGCCCCCACATTTGGTACTCCAGAGCCTGGTCATATAATGACGATTGTCGGTGCACTTGCCAGGCGATTAGGCGTTCCTTTTCGAAGTGGGGGCGGATTATGCGCATCAAAAATTCCGGATGCACAGGCTGCTTATGAATCAGCTAATACATTGCAAGCTTCTGCCTTAGCGGGAGTCAATTTTATGCTCCATACAGCTGGTTGGCTCGAAGGCGGTCTTTCGATGGGGTATGAGAAGTTTATAATGGATGCAGATCAAGC